>Ga0315907_10008206_pt1 | contig 10762 bp, 8 predicted proteins | sample LakEriMetagenome_3_FD_203525 | JGI IMG/M metagenome (GOLD analysis project Ga0315907, IMG submission 203525) | Freshwater fungal communities from buoy surface, Lake Erie, Ohio, United States - Buoy 12 MA123 | ecosystem: Environmental > Aquatic > Freshwater > Lake > Lake biofilm | place: USA...
GGTGGCCTTTAAAGATAGAGGCATGGGCATATCGCGAGAAAATCAACGTCGCATATTCGACAAGCTGTACCGTGTGCCTACCGGAAACGTTCACAATGTGAAGGGATTTGGTTTAGGATTAAGCTATGTAAAAGGCGTTTTAGAAAAACACGGTGGAAGTGTAGATGTAGAAAGTGAAATGAAAAAAGGTAGCACGTTTACTATTCATATACCTCGAAAACATGAAAAAGAAAACTAGAGTTTTATTGTGTGAAGACGATCCGAATCTCGGCACACTGTTGAGTGAATACCTCAACGCAAAAGGATTTGAAGCAGACTTGGCCGTTGATGGGCAGGAAGGCTCAAAACTCGTGAAGCGTAATAGTTACGACTTCTTTATTCTCGACGTGATGATGCCAGTGAAAGATGGTTTCACCTTGGCAAGAGAAATCCGTCAAGACGATAAGCATACACCGATTCTTTTCCTCACGGCAAAGAGCATGAAAGAAGATACCCTGCAAGGATTTGAGGTGGGTGCAGATGACTACATGACGAAGCCGTTTAGCATGGAAGAGTTGTTGGTGCGAATGAACGCCATTCTGCGTAGAACAGCGGCTTTACCCGAATCGGATGATGAGGCACAAGAGTTTGAAATCGGCACCTATCATTTCGACTATAACAAACAGCGCTTGGTATCACCTACTGGCGAAGAGAGCAAATTGACCACAAAAGAAAACGAGTTGCTCTACTTGTTGTGTAAAAACAAAAATGGCGTGATGGAGCGCAGCTTTGCATTAAAGGCAATCTGGGGCGACGACAACTACTTTAACGGTAGAAGTATGGACGTGTACATTGCCAAGTTGCGCAAACATTTGAAAGACGATCCAAAAGTGGAGATCATTAACATCCACGGACGCGGATTCAAGTTGTTGGCCAACTAGAGCAAACGCATATTATCAATTAGGCGCACTTCGCCAACGTATGCGGCAATCAGCGCAACAGGCTCCTCGCTATCGGCCCAATCGGCTAATGGTGAGAAAGTATGTCCGTCAATAATTTCGAGGTACTCCAATTCTATTTCTGGGTGCTGCAGGAAGATTGACCGTCCCCATATTTCAAGGGAAGGCGGATCTTCTTGTGGCACTTGGTCTTTTATACCCTGTAGTACTTGATGAATGACCAGTGCGGTTTTGCGTTGATCAGGAGTTAAACGCAAATTGCGAGAACTCATGGCCAATCCGTCATTTTCTCTCAGTGTGGGGCATGAAATGATGTTGATAGGCATCTTCTCCACTTCCACGAGTTTTCGGATATGTGCAAGTTGTTGGTAGTCTTTTTCTCCGAAATAGGCATTGTCGGGTTGAATAATATCGAAGAATTTTTTTACAATGGTCAAAACTCCATCAAAGTGACCAGGTCGGAAATGCCCTTCGAGGGTTTCACTCAAAAGTCCGAAGTGCCAATGCCCCTTAGGAGCGTTCGGATCGGGGTACATTTCGGTAACGGAAGGCAAAAAGACGACATCACAACCTGCCTCGCGGAGCATTTCGAGGTCCTTTTCGATGGTTTTGGGGTATTTTTTTAAATCTTCCTGATTATTGAACTGAGTGGGGTTGACAAATATGGAAGAAAGGACCATCGAATTATCCTCTTTCGCCCTGTTAATCAGCGAGATATGACCATTATGGAGAGCACCCATAGTGGGGGCAAAACCGAGGCTTTGCCCGTTTTTTTTGCAGGAATTTAACCAGGTGGTCAAATCGTTAATTGTTTCGAATACAATCACTTGGGTGTTTTTTAGGATTTTAACTTTGCGGTGTCAAAACTAAATGTTTGCGGGAATCAAAAAAGATTTTTATCTACCTTTGCATACTCGATACTAGAAATCGGTACTTTATATGAGTAAAACAAGAGTACTTTTCGTTTCTTCGGAAATTCTTCCGTTTTCGCCAGAAAGCCCAGCTGCACATTTCAGCCGTCAAATACCACAGGCCGTACACGAAAGAGGCAAAGAGACCCGCATCTTTATGCCTCGCTATGGTAAAATCAACGAGCGACGTCACCAACTGCATGAAGTGATTCGCCTGTCTGGTATGAATTTGATTGTGAATGACACTGATCACCCGTTGATCATCAAAGTGGCCAGCATCCCTCAAATACGTTTACAAGTTTACTTCATCGACAATGAAGAGTTCTTCCATCGCAAGGCCTACTTCCAAGATGATTCAGGTAAACTGTTTGAAGACAATGATGAGCGCATGATTTTCTTTGCGAAAGGCGTTTTGGAAACAGTGAAAAAATTGGGCTGGGCACCGGACATTATCCATTGCCATGGCTGGTTTACTTCATTGATGCCACTTTATGTGAAGAAATTTTTCCATCAAGATCCTTACTTCGCTGACAGCAAAATCGTTTATTCGGTTTATGATGAAGGCTTTGACGGTATCTTGAATAAAAATATGATGGGCAAAGTAGCATTTGACAACTTTGGATCGTCTGATATTGAAGAATTGGCCAATCCGACTCACCTTAATTTGATGAAAATTGCGGCGAAATATGCGGATGGTGTCATTTTGACTCAATCTCCAGCCGATGCAGAACTTGAAAACTATATTGCTCAACACGATGTTCCTCTTCTTCGTCAATACGCGGAAGGTGACCATCTTACCGCTATCGATGAATTCTTTGATCAGGTTCATGCGGGAAAGCAAGTGCTCGTTGATTAATCATTTCACCATGATAAGAAATTCGAAAAACAGTCTCAAGCAATTGGGGCTGTTTTCCTTTTTTATACTCGCCTTTTTTTCTTCTTGTAAAAAGCCAGATTCTACTGGAGGCATCGATCTATTGCCACCTGAAGACGAACTTTCTGCTTTTCAATCGGATGACTACAGCCTTGAAGTGAAGGTGTATGAAGATGACAGCATTCGTACAGATGAGCTGAGCTCTTCTATGTTGGGTTCCTATATCGATCCTGTTTTTGGTTCTACAACCATGGGTATTTATACCCAGTTGCGCATGAGCACCTCGTCCGAATCATTTCCTACGGAGATTGAGATAGACTCTGTGGTGCTTGCCTTAGTTTATTCTGAAGTGGTAGATCCTTACGGAGGTGTTAGCCGACAAGGATTTTCGGTTTATGAAATAGACGAAGAACTTTATTTGGATAGCACCTACTATTCTCAGCACCGTACGGCTATTAAAAACCGGAATTGGATTTCGGCGCAAGGACAATATCAAACACCGAATCTAGATGAAGACGTGGCTGTGGGAGAAGACACACTTGCCCCTCAATTACGTTTGCCATTGGACAAAGAGTTGGGTTTGCATTTGTTGAACCCCACCGTGAGCGGTGCCTTGGATGATAATGATGCTTTTCAGGATTACTTCAAAGGTGTTTTTATTGAGGCCGAAACCCGTAATGCTGGCATCATCAACTATGATTTAGTTGATCCAGATTCAAAAGTGACCGTGTATTATCGCGATTTATCCGGCGATGAGCCCGATACAACGAGCTATGATTTTTTGATCACTTCTGATTGTGCTCGCTACACTTATGTGCAGCGAATTTATACCGGGCCTTTGGCTGCTTTAGATCCAGTAAATCCAATGGACGGAAGTCAATTGTTGTATGTTCAATCTACCGGGGGGATTTTAAGTACCATAGACTTCCCTGATTTAGAAAACACACCAGAGGCCACGATCAATCAGGCCCGTTTGATCATTCCTTTTGAAAAAGATTTTCGTTATCGCCCGCACGACAAACTATTCATTTTATATAAAAATGAAGATGGAGAGTACACCACAATGCCAGACGAAACCTTAGGCACCATTGGTGGCACGGTGGATCTCGTAAATGGTCATGTGGTGTTCGATATTAGCCGTTATATTCAAAAGCGTTTGAGCGGGGATATAGCGGCGGGGCCGCTTTATTTATTGAGCAGTTCGGCGGGTGTTACAGCCAATCGAATGGTTTTGCACGGGCCAGCGTTCTCCACGGATAAGAAGGAGAATATGCGACTAGTGATAACCTACTCAAATTGATTACATTCGTAGAGAACAAAACGACCGGTGCTCGCTGAGTCACCATAATAAAGACGAAACAACATGTGTGGAATTGTAGGATACTTAGGTAATAGTGATGCATATCCTATTTTGATAAAAGGCTTGAAGCGTTTGGAGTATCGTGGATACGATAGCGCTGGGGTTGCTATGCTCGACCATGGCCAATTTAATTTGTACAAGAAAAAAGGAAAGGTTGCTGATCTAGAAGCGGAAGTAGCTTCACAAACAACCGCTGGTAACTTGGGTATAGGTCATACACGTTGGGCAACACACGGTGTACCAAACGATGTAAATGCACATCCACACATTTCTGGTGATGGCAATTTGGTGTTGATTCATAATGGAATCATCGAGAACTATGCTCCCCTTAAAGAGGAGTTGTTAAACCGCGGCCATAAGTTTACCAGTGATACGGACACAGAAGTATTGGTGCATTTTATAGAAGACGTTCGCTCAAAAACGGGCGTTCCGTTGTTTGAAGCAGTGCGCATAGCATTGGCTGAAGTTATTGGTGCATACGCCATTGTGATCTTAGACAAAAACAATCCCGATCAAATGATTGCGGCCAAGAAGTCGAGTCCGCTGGTGATTGGTGTTGGTAAAGATGGTGAGTTTTACATTGCTTCGGATGCTACTCCAATAGTAGAGTACACCAAGAATGTAGTGTATTTGGAAGATGAAGAAGTGGCCCTTTGCGATCGCAATGAGGGATTGAAAATAGTAACGATACAGAATCAGCAAAAAACGCCATACATACAAGCGTTGGAGCTGAAGTTGGAGGCTATTGAAAAAGGAGGCTATGATAGTTTCATGCTAAAAGAGATTCATGAGCAGCCTCGTTCTATTCGCGATTCTATTCGCGGACGCGTGAATTTGCAACATGGATTAATACGCATGAGCGGTATTGATCAGCACGAATCGAAGTGGATCAATGCCCGTCGTATCATTATTGTAGCGTGCGGTACCTCATGGCATGCTGGTTTGGTGGCGGAGTATTTATTTGAAGAGTTTGCTCGCATTCCAGTGGAAGTAGAGTACGCGTCAGAGTTCCGCTACCGCAATCCTGTAATATTCCCCGATGACATTGTTATCGCCATTTCTCAAAGTGGAGAAACGGCGGACACCTTAGCGGCCATTGAGCTCGCAAAAGAGAAAGGAGCCTTTATTTTTGGCGTGTGCAATGTTGTTGGTTCTACCATTTCACGTGCTACGCACAGTGGAGCTTACACTCACGCAGGTCCAGAAATTGGGGTGGCTTCTACCAAAGCGTTTACCGCTCAGGTAACCGTATTGTATCAATTGGCCTTGGCGGTAGCCTCTAAGCGCGGCACCCTAACACATGATCGCGTGGCCCGACTGATGGCAGAGTTAAACTCTATTCCAGATAAAATCGATGAGGTTTTGAAGACCAATTCTCAGATTGAAACCATAGCTGAGATCTATAAAGATCATCGCAATGCATTGTATTTGGGCAGAGGATATAGCTTCCCTGTTGCTTTAGAGGGAGCATTAAAACTGAAAGAAATTTCGTACATCCATGCGGAAGGATATCCGGCGGCCGAAATGAAGCATGGCCCGATAGCCTTGATTGATGATGAGATGCCTGTTTTTGTGATTGCGACTCAAGGCCATTCTTACGAAAAGGTGGTGAGCAACATACAAGAAGTGAAGGCGCGCAAAGGAAAGATCATAGCGATCGTTACTGCGGGCGACAAAACGGTTAAAGAGTTGGCAGACCACGCGATTGAAATTCCAAAAACCGATGATAGTTTGGTACCACTGGTTTCTGTTATACCATTGCAGCTTTTGGCTTATCACGTAGCGGTAATGCGTGGTTGTAATGTGGACCAACCGCGTAACCTAGCGAAAAGTGTTACAGTAGAGTAATCCTATACCTATATAATAAGTTATGAAATGCCTAGACTTGATCTAGGCATTTTTGTTTTTTAATGGTTTAAAAACGGTTGATTTTCTTGAATAGAATGGAAAAACCTATGTTTTTTTAAAAGAAGAGAGTGGCGTTCTGAGATAAAATAGGGGTGTTTTGAGAGATAGGGACTATTGGACGGCTAAGGACGGGCTTGCGTCTTTTTTGTAAAACACTGTAAAACAAGGGTTAAGAGGCGTGACTAACAGTTTCTACACTTATCAACATTTCAACGACTTGCTGTTGATATACTTCTAATAGGGTTAGGTTGAGGACTTGCTCTAGCTGCATAGCTTTGGCCAAAACCAACAATTTCCAATCATGAAAAAAGTTATTATGTTCTGTGCTGCCCTAGCGGTAGCGGGTACGATGAATGCCCAGTTGCAATCTAAGAAAGGAGAGAACTATTTGCCAGAGACTGGTGAGTATGCTCTTGGTACTGATGCTACATCATTCCTTTCATACTTCGGTAACCTAGCTAACGGTGGTACTAACGGTGGTTTCGGTTTCGGTTACACTAACGGTGGTCTTGCTATCACAGGAAAGCGTTTCCAATCTGAGACTTCAGCTTACCGCGGAATGGTTCGTATCGGTATTGGTTCTATGTCATCTACTACAGTTGTTCCTGCTACAAGCGGCACTGGTACAGTAGAAGATAAGACTACAATGAGCTACAACAATGTTACATTGGGTGGTGGTATCGAGAAGCGTCGTGGTTCTACCCGTCTTCAAGGTTACTACGGTGCAATGGCTATGATCAACCTTAGCGGTTCAAAAACATCATACGAGTACGGTAATGGTGCTGCTGATGGTGACATTTTGGAGTCAAAAGCTGGATCAACATTCGGTGTAGGTGTTCGCGCTTTCGTAGGTGCTGAATACTTCATCATTCCAAAATTGTCAATCGGTGGTGAATTCGGTTGGGGCGTAGCTTTCAGCAACACTGGTGCTGGTGAAACTACTATCCAAGGTGCTGATGCTACTACAACTGGTACATCATCTTCATTCAGCTTGGACACTGACAACTCTGCTTTCGGTGTAGCTCCTGCTGCTGTATTGGTGCATTTCCACTTCTAATAGTCGGATCATCCAAAATATGAAGGGCTGTCTTGGTTAAACCAAGACGGCCCTTTTTTTTATGTTTATTTATTCCATTTCTGCTGAAGAAAGCTTTCTAAGAAGAGCGTTCCGATGAGCAAAACAGAGCCGAGATAAAATTGTGGGCTCATGTATTCTTTTTCGCCAAAGAGGAGGAGGGCAAAAACGATGGTATATATCGGTTCAAGATTGATGGTTATGGCGCAAGTAAAAGGAGAAAGCACTTTCATGACATCGATGGCTTTGATGAACGCAAATGCAGTAGCTAGCGTTCCAAGTAAAAGGAGCCACAGAACATCGCTCTTTTGGAGCATGGTAATGGAGGAGAGACCATTTTGGCTAAAAGCCAGATAGACACTTACACCCACGAAAGCGGTGAGAAGTTCGTAGAAGGCGATGGTGGTGGGTTCGTATTTTTTTACAAAAACACTGTTAGCAGAGGAAAAAATGGCGGCACAAAAGGCGGAAGCTAAAGAGAGGATGATGCCCATTTTGTATTGAGGTTCAAAATGGAAAATAAGGCTCAGCCCCGCGATGACTAAAACTCCGAGTAAGAGTTCATAGGGTCGGAATTTAGATTTACTGATTAATGGTGCTACGAGGGCCACAAAGAATGAGTTGGTGCTGAGTACCACCAATGCTGTCGAAACATTGGATGATTTGATAGCCGCGAAAAAGAAGATCCAGTGGGCGGCGGTGACAAGCCCCGTTATGCCGAATTGTAAAAAAGGAAGAAGGCCAACGCGCAGAGATTTTTTTACCCAAAGGGTATAGGCGGCAATGCTTATAGTGGCAATTAAAGTTCGCCACCACACCAATGGAGCGGCGTCAAGAGAGATTAGTTCGCCGAGTATTCCGGTAAATCCCCAGATAAAAACAATGAGGTGAAGGGTTGCTAACGCACTAAGCCGAGGCATGGTCGTCATGGTCTAATTCAACCACACCGCCAGATACTATATATTTCATAATATCTACTGCATTGCGATCTACGGGTTGAATATTGGATTTAGGCACAATCATCATATGTCCCGAAAAGCTGTAGCTCATAGGGAAGTACACGGCTACTTTTCCTTGTAGTTCTTTCGAATCACCCAGTTCACTGAGGTCTTCGTCGGTTACAAATCCGATCATTTCCAGGTCCATGTCCTTTGACACTTTTACTAAAACAGGTTGATTAAAACGCTTTTTAGAACCTACGAAAGCACCTAGGAGGTCGGTAATACTCTTGTAGATGGTCTTTATTAAAGGAACTCGATCAAGGAATCGGAGGAACATTCTTTTTACGGGCTCATTGATCACCTTACTACCGATAAAGCCTAATAGAAACAGAAGAACGAGTAAGAGGAGGATTCCTAGGCCCGGATATTCACGTTCTCCGGGTATGAGGCCATCGAGCCAGGTGAAAAGGCGGAAGAACACATAGATGGTGATGACAAGAGGTAATGAAATGAGCAGGCCATTAAGGATATAGCCAATTATTTTCTTTATGATCGGGTTTTTCATAACTACGAATGGACCATTTTCGGTTGGAAGAGTGTTTCAAATTTGGAAAATGGGGTAGCAAAGGTAGGATAAAAATGGGCGGCCAAAGATTTTAACAATTTTGACTCGAATCGTAAGCGGTTGTAAATCAAGATGTTTAGAATTGAGCGGTGTCCATTTTTGGGAAAATTTTTCCAAAATTGTTCACAACTTTAGATTAAACCATATATTTGTACGACTAAATGTGAAAAGTTAAAGACGAACGAGTCAAGACTACTTACTAACCTAACCCAACATTATGCATCATTTTTACTGTTTCGCGACAAAGCGTTTCTCGACGTGGGCACTCAGCCTGTGTCTTGTGTTGCTTTCGGCCATATTTGGCACAGCAGCAGCACAGCGTGTGACTTACAATCTTGTAAGTGTCTACAATTTCCAAGAAGGAAGTGGTAGTGTGGTACACGATGTATCTGGAAACACACCAATTGATCTTACCATTCAACACCCTGGTAATGTTACCTGGTTGAGCGGAGGTGGATTACGTGTAAACACTGGAACAATTATCAAGTCATCAGGTGCAGCTACGCGCATGCATCAGGCTTTGAATGCTTCTGGTGAGTTTTCTTTTGAAGCTTGGGTAAAACCGGATAATGCTTCACAAGCAGGTCCATCGCGTATTGCTACGATGTCGAGCAATACCAGTAACCGAAACTTTATGTTGGGTCAAGATGGTTCGAACTACATCTTTCGTAGTCGCACCACTTCTGGTGGTGATAGCAATGGTCTTCCTCAAATTTCGGCTAACCCATCGGTAGTGAACTTGCAACATGTAGTTTATACCTGGATTGCAGGAACAGAGAAATTGTATATCAATGGTCAATTGAAATATACGGGCACTCGTAACGGAAACCTGACCAATTGGAATAGCAACTATGCTTTTGCTCTCTGTAATGAAATGACATTGGATCGTGCGTGGTTGGGTGATTTGCATTTGGTTGCGGTTTATTGTCAAGAGCTCGATTTAAATGAGGTGAATCAAAACTTCAATGAAGGTCCTGGAATTGATTACGGCAACCCAACATTGGATGAAGCATGCAATTTGACAGGTTATGAGTCGACAACTGGTCGTGTTTTCTGGTTGCCTTATTATGCAACTGATTTTGCACCGCTGAATGGCGGTTTAACGTTTACCAAGTTTACTAATGGTTCGGCACATTTAACTGGTACAGTTTCAAGTTTGACTAGCACCAATAAAAAGTGGACAGTTGATTTGTGGTTCAACAACAAAATGAACTACGCTCAATGGTCAGCTGCGGGTGGCGATGTAAAAGAGCCGCAATTAGGTGATGAGTCATTTTGGACTTTCTATGATTTCGATAATAAGCGCATCAATGCGTTGACTGGTCAAGATGCTCTTGCTGGTCAGAAGATTTTCTTATATAAAATGCCAACGAATGCTTACGGCGTTCAGATTGGTGATGGTGCCAATGCATTAAATACAAATGCAAGTGGAATGTCAGCTTGGTTTAACTACTTCGGATCACAAAATGATCATGGAGATATAAACGCTACTATTAATTGTACTCCTCCATGTGATGCAAATTTGACTGGAGTTGTTATTCGCAACAATTCATCAGGAGCTACAACTCCATTGGTGAATGGTGGTACATATACATTGGCTTCATTGCCTGCTAACTGGAATATAGAAGCATTAACATCAGGTGCTGCGGAAAGCGTTCGTTTTACCTTTAGTGGAAATTCGACGGCAGTAAATACTGAAAATGCTGTTCCTTATCGTGCACCGAGTGATTTAGGCAATTTGAATTTACCAGCGGGCACTTATTCTTTAAACGTGAAAGTGTACACAGCGGATAACGCTGGTGGCATTCTATGTGACGAGGAAACAATTTCATTTACTATAACAGGATGTGACAATGCCACGAATGGCGGTCAAATAGGCTATTCACAAAGCGGTTGTATCGGATACGATCCTGTAGCTTTCACAAGCATTAGTGCTCCAACAGGTGGAAGTGGTGCTTTGCAAATCATCTGGATAAAGAAAAGTGCTTCTACGAACTGGAACTATGTAGAAATTCCAGGAGCAAACGGGTTGACTTACGATTCAGGATCATTGACTGAAACAACGACTTTCCGTCGTTGTGCTCGTCGTGAATTCTGTTCTGCCTATGTTGCAGAAAGTAACGAGATCAC
>Ga0315907_10008209_pt1 | contig 10760 bp, 10 predicted proteins | sample LakEriMetagenome_3_FD_203525 | JGI IMG/M metagenome (GOLD analysis project Ga0315907, IMG submission 203525) | Freshwater fungal communities from buoy surface, Lake Erie, Ohio, United States - Buoy 12 MA123 | ecosystem: Environmental > Aquatic > Freshwater > Lake > Lake biofilm | place: USA...
GCGGGACGATGTAGTTCACGTAGTCGGGCATTCGCCGCAGGATGGTGTCGGTGACCGCTTCGGCGGAATAACCGCGCACATGCTTGTCGCGCCACAGCTTCTGGATCCATTCCAGATTGATGACGGGCACCACGCCGATCAGCAGATCGGGGTACCGCGCGATGTTGACTTCGGGTGTGACGACCGCCCCGTGCAGCCCCTCGTAGAACAGCAGGTCGGTATCGGCCGGCAGGTCTTCCCAGTCGGTGAAGGTGCCGGGATCCTGGTTGTAGGGGGCCGCCTCGACCGGGTCGTGCAGGTACTTGCGGGCCTTGCCCCGACCGGTTTCGGAGTAGCCGCGAAACAGACCCTCCAGTTCGGCGAACAGGTTGTTCTCGCTGCCGAAATGGCTGAAGTGCTTGTTGCCCGCTTGCTCGGCCTCGGCTTGCTTGACCCGCATCGCTTTGCGGTCGAAGCGATGAAAGCTGTCGCCCTCGATGATGGCGGCCTTGACGGCTTCGCGCCGGAAGATGTTCTGGAAGGTGCGTGTGACGGAGGACGTGCCGGCACCGGATGAACCGGTGATCGCGATGATGGGATGACGTTCGGACATGGCGGAAGCTCGGGCAGGAAAGATCAGTTCCGAAAGAGACTGCGTTCGGCAAAGAGTGGGGTTTCAGACGCGCGGCTGGCGGGTTCGGTGTGATAGCGCTCGATGCGCTCGACTTCGTTCCTTGAGCCGAAGATCAGGCCGATGCGCTGATGAAGCGAAGTGGGTTGCACACCCAGCATGGGCTGTCGGCCGGTGCTGCAGCGCCCGCCGGCCTGCTCCATGATCATGCCGATCGGGTTGGCTTCGTAGAGCAGACGCAGTCGACCGGGCTTGGTGGCGTCCTTGGTGTCGCGCGGGTACATGAACACCCCGCCGCGCATCATGATGCGATGGGCCTCGGCCACCATGCTGGCGATCCAGCGCATGTTGAAGTCGCGCCCGCGCGGGCCGGTGCGACCGGCCAGGCATTCGTCCACATAGCGCTTGACCGGCGGCTCCCAGAACCGGCTGTTCGAGGAATTGATGGCGAACTCGCTGGTGTCGGTTGGCACCTTGAGCTCGGGGTGCGTGAGGACGAACTCGCCCAGATTGGGGTTGAGCGTGAAGCCGGCCACGCCATTGCCTACCGTGAGTACCAGCATGGTCGAGGGACCGTAGATGGCATAGCCCGCGGCCACCTGTTGTGTGCCCGGTTGCAGGAAGTCGGCTTCGACGACATCGCGCCCGCTGTCGATCACATCCTGCGGCGCACGCAGGATGGAAAAGATGCTGCCGACTGCGACATTCACGTCGATGTTGGACGAGCCGTCCAGCGGATCGAACACCAGCAGATACTTGCCGCGCGGATAGGCCGTGGGAATCTGCTTCGGCTCGTCCATCTCTTCAGAGGCCATGCCGGCGAGGTGGCCGTTCCACTCGTTCATGCGCATGAAGATTTCGTTGCTCAGCACATCAAGCGGCTTTTGCACTTCGCCCTGCACGTTCAGCTGCCCGCCGAGTGGAGCGGGCGACGCTGAGTTTTGCTGTGTATGGCCCGCAGGCACGGTCATGCCATCGCCAAGACCGCCGAAGGCCACCAGGCGAGCGATCGCCTTGCAGGCGAGTGACACATCCAGTACGAGCGCGTTGAGATCGCCGCTTGCGCCGGGGAAACGGCGTCGCTCCTCGATCAGGTAGCGGGTGAGGGTCCAGCGGTGGCTCAGGGGCATGGCCGGTATCCAGTCCGGGTTGCAGGGTGTGGGATGCAGGGCGAAGCAACGCGCCTGCGCGATCAGGCCGCCAAGGGGGCGGAGTCGTGACAGTGTCGCAGGTCGGCGATGCGGGTGTTACCCAGATCGGGCAGCACCCTCAGCGCGCCGCTGAAATCGTGATGTGCGGTGAAGCCTGTGGGCGTGATGATCGTGGCCAGACCGGCAGCGGTGGCGGCGAGCAGGCCATTGCGCGAATCTTCGAAGGCCAGGCACTCTGAGGCATTCATCTGCAGCCGCTGTATCGCCTGCAGATAGACCTGGGGGTGCGGCTTTTTGTTCGGCGCGGTGTCGCCGTTCTCGAAGACATCGAATCGGCTGGCCCAGTCGGGCCCGATGTTGGCGCTCAGCAGTGCGTCCACGTTGATCGGTGTGGTGGTGGTGGCGATTGCCAGGCGCAGCCCGTTGCTGAGTGCGGATTCGATGATCGCCTGAATGCCGGGGCGCAGCGGTACGTTGCCTGCACGCACCTGACGGTCATAGGCCTCGGTCTTGAGGGCATGCAGTTTCAGGACCAGCGGATCTTTTGCCCACTCGGGCGGTGCGGCCTGCATGCCGCGTTGCATCGCGCGAAAGTGAGCGATGCGCTCCTTGCCGCCGGTCACCTCCAGCAGGCTCATATAGAGCGGTTCATCCCAGTGCCAGTCGAGCCCGGCTTGCACGAATGCCGCGTTGAAAGCCGCACGATGGGCGCTTTCGGTATCGGCCAGGGTGCCGTCGACATCAAACACCAGGGCGCGGAGTCGGGAGGAGGTCATCGCGCGCTCCTTCAGCCGGCTGCGAACACGCGACTGGCCAGGATGTCGGGTGCCTCGATCGTGCTGAGGTCATCTGCAGTGAGTGCGCGATCGCGATCGGCGAACAGCCGGCTGGCCTGGCGCAGGCGGGCCCGGTCGAGTGCGTTGCGCACGCTGCGTGCATTGGCGAAATGGGGCTGTGTGATGCGTCGTGACAGATAGGCGTCGAAGGCTTCGCGCGCACCGGCGGCAAAGCGGTAATGGCTGGCCTGCAGCATGCGCTCGGCGATGTGCAGCAGTTCATCGGTGCCGTAGTCGGGGAATTCCAGGTGATGCGCGACGCGTGAACTCATGCCGGGGTTGGACTGAAAGAACGTGTCCATGCGGTCTTTGTAGCCGGCCAGAATCACCACCAGATCGTCGCGCTGATTCTCCATGACCTGCAGCAGGATCTCGATCGCCTCCTGCCCGTAGTCGCGCTCGTTTTCGGGGCGATACAGGTAGTAGGCCTCGTCGATGAACAGCACGCCGCCCATTGCCTTCTTGAGCACTTCCTTGGTCTTGGGCGCAGTGTGGCCGATGTACTGGCCCACCAGATCGTCACGTGTGACGCTCACCACATGGCCTTTGCGCACATAGCCCAGCCGATGCAGGATCTGCGCCATGCGCAGCGCCACGGTGGTTTTGCCGGTGCCCGGATTGCCAGTGAAGCACATGTGCAGCGACGGCGCCTGCGCGGCCAGTCCGTGCAGCGCACGCAGCCGGTCGATGACCAGCAGCGCAGCAATGTCCCTGATGCGCGCCTTCACGGGCGCAAGCCCGATCAGGTCGGCATCGAGTTCGTCCATCACCGCTTCGACCTGACTGTCTGCCAGGACCTGCGCCACGGTGCGTGGCGTGTCGCTTGCAACCGACGCCTGCACCGGGGCCGCCGCAGCGGGCGTTTGAGGCGCAGGTGCCGATGCAGGCGCTGGGGCGGCAGCGATTGGCGCGCCCGGGATGGAGTAAAGCGGTGTGGCCATGATGGTGTGTCGCGATCAGCTGCCGTAGCGTTGGCCTTCGGGCCGATCGGCGCCGTAGCCCTGGATGGTGTAGCGCATCGTGCGGCCTTCGACTTCCTGACGCTGCAGCCTGAAACCGGGCTCATCCGCCGGCCGGTTCACGATGAAGCTCATCGCAATGCTCTCGATGCCGCGGGTGGAATCGAAGGCCATCAGGCGGATGTAGTGATGCGGGAAGGTCTTGCGGCAGGCGTTGAGCTCCATCAGCACGCCGGCGGCGTCCTGCAGGTCGAACATCGGCATGCCGTACATCTCCCAGTAGGTGTTGCGCGGATGCGGATCGTCGGTGTACTCGATGCTCCAGGCATAGCCCTTCTTCAGACCGTATTCGACCTGCAAGGTGATCTCCGCGTCGGTGAGATCGGGCAGGAAGCTGAATTGGCCCTGGGTGATGCGGCCGGTGGGATTGGTCATCATGGTGGTGTGCTCCGCGAATCAGGGTCAGTTCGAGGTGCTCGGCGAGACCGCGTAGTCGCTGGTGTCGGTCGAGGTGTAGTTGAAGCTGATGTCGCCCCAGGTATCGAGCGCTTGCTTCAGGGGTGTGCAGAATTGGGCGGCCTTGCGCAGAACGTCCGGCCCTTCGTTCCGGATGTCGACGCCTTCGTTGCGCGCCTTGACCATCGCTTCGAGTGCCACGCGATTGGCGACTGCACCGGCTTGAATGCCCGCCGGGTGACCGATCGTGCCACCGCCGAACTGCAGGATCACGTCGTCGCCGAAGAGATCGATGAGCTGGTGCATCTGACCGGCATGGATGCCGCCCGAGGCGACCGGCATCACCTTCTTGGTGTCCGCCCAGTCCTGGTCGAAGAACAGACCGCGCGGCAGATCTTGTTTGGTGTAGCTGTCGCGGCAGACGTTGTAGTAGCCCTGCACCGTCATCGGGTCGCCTTCGAGCTTGCCGACGGCCGTGCCGGTGTGCAGGTGGTCGCAGCCTGCGAGGCGCAGCCACTTAGCCATGACGCGGAAACTCACGCCATGGTTTTTCTGACGGGTGTACGTGCCGTGGCCGGCACGGTGCATGTGCATCACCATGTCGTGCTTGCGGCACCAGGCGGCCATACTCTGGATGGCGGTCCAGCCGATCACCAGGTCGACCATGATCACGACCGAACCCAGCTCCTTGGCGAACTCGGCACGCTCATACATGTCTTCCATGGTGGCGCCGGTGATGTTCAGGTAGCTGCCCTTGACTTCGCCGGTGGCCGCAGCCGCCTTGTTCACGCCGTCCATCACGTACAGGAAGCGGTCACGCCAGTGCATGAAGGGCTGCGAGTTGATGTTCTCGTCGTCCTTCATGAAGTCCAGGCCGCCCTTGAGGCCTTCGTAGATCACGCGGCCATAGTTGCGTCCGGACAGGCCGAGTTTCGGTTTGGTGGTGGCGCCCAGCAGCGGACGGCCGAATTTGTCCAGTCGCTCGCGCTCTACGATCATGCCGGTGGGTGGACCCTTGAAGGTCTTCACGTAGGCGACTGGAATGCGGATGTCCTCCAGGCGGGCGGCCTTCAGCGGCTTGAAGCTGAAGACGTTGCCGATCAGGCTGGCGGTCATGTTGGCGATCGAGCCCTCTTCGAAGAGGATCAGGTCATACGCCACCCAGGCGAAGTACTGGCCGGGGGTGTTGGGCACCGGCTCGACGCGATAAGCCTTGGCGCGATAGCTGTCGCAGGCGGTCAGGCGGTCGGTCCACACCACGGTCCAGGTGGCGGTGCTGGATTCGCCGGCCACGGCGGCGGCGGCTTCGACCGGATCCACCCCTTCTTGCGGGGTGATCCGGAACAGGCACAGCACGTCGGTTTCCTTGGGCTGGTAGTCAGGTTCCCAGTAGCCCATCTGGCGGTACTTCAGCACGCCGGCCGAGTAGCGCTGCTTCTTGTCGGTGATCTGCGTGTCGATCAGGCTGGTGCCTTCTGCGGGATGGTTCACGTCGGTGTCCTTCAGGCTGGGTGCGATGACCAGACTCTAAGGACCCTGTATGTTAAGGTAAAGTCAGACTTTTATTGGTTTTAGTTAAGTAATTTCTTATGTATTCTGGACAAAGACCCGATGCCAGCCGGGAGCGCCGATGAATGTCACCTTCCGGCAATTGCGGGTGTTTGCAGAAGTGGCGCGCCAGGGCAGCGTGCAGCGCGCGGCTGAGGCGCTGCACCTCACACCGCCCGCCGTGTCGATGCAGATCCGCGAGGTCGAGTCTCAGGTGGGTCTGACGCTGTTCGATCGCAGCGGTCGCAGACTGGTGTTGTCGACGGCGGGCGAGTACTTCCTCGTTTACGCCCGTCGACTGCTGGGCACGCTCAAGGAGGCCGAGGACGCCATGGCGCGCCTGACGCGCATCGAGTCGGGTGTGTTGACCCTGGGCATGGTGAGTTCGGCCAAGTATTTTCTGCCACCGCTGCTGGCGCGCTTTCATGCCGAGCATCCGGCCATCGAAGTGCGGCTGCGCCTGGGCAATCGGGATCAGCTGGTGGCCCTCATGAAGGCCAATGAAGTAGACCTGTCGGTGATGGGCCGCCCGCCGCGCGACTGGCCCAATCGGGCCGAGCCTTTTGCCTTGCATCCGCATGTGCTGGTGACCGCCCCGGGTCATCCGTTCATGAGCCTGGACAGCGTGCCCGCCGAGGCACTGGCGCGCGAGCCGTTCATTGTGCGCGAGCCCACTTCGGGCACCCGTGCGGCACTCGAGGAATACCTGGCGCGCTACGGATTGCAGCCGGTGTTTATCATGGAGATGGACAGCACCGAGGCCATCAAGCAGGCCGTGATGGCGGGCATGGGCGTGAGCCTGCTGTCACAACACACGATCGGTCTGGAGTGGCGACACGGGCTGATCAGCATGCCTCACGTGGAAGGCTTGCCGCTGATGCGGCGATGGCACCTGGTCAATGCAGCAGCCAAGGTGCTGTCGCCGGCCGCGGAGGCCTTTCGCTACTTCATTCTGGAAAATGGGGAAAAACACCTGGCCGGTCTGTTCGGCGACGGTCAGGCCGATGTTGCACCGCTCAGATCTGACGCAGCCAGACCTCTCCGATCAGGTGATCGGCTCGCTTCCTGAGGACCACATTGGCACGCTCGCGGCTGGGCAGGATGTTGTCGTTGAGGTTGCGCAAATTAATGTCGCGCCAGATATCGAGTGCCACATCGCGGGCCTGCTCGGCGTCCAGGTCCTTGTAGTGATGAAAGTAGGACGAGTCGTTCTGGAAAACGGTGCGCTGCAGCTTCAGAAACCGGGCGACATACCACTCCTGGATGTGCGCTTCCTCGGCATCGATGTAGAGCGAGTAGTCGAAGAAATCCGAAACGATGATCGAGGGTGCATGCCCGCCTTCGAGCGTGGCGGTCTGCAGAACGTTGAGGCCTTCGAAGATCAGGATGTCCGGCGCCTCGATGGTCTGCAGCTCGCCCGGCACGATGTCATACGACTGGTGCGAATAGACCGGGGCACTCACCTGGCTGCGCCCGGCCTTGATGTCGGACAGGAAGGTGATCATGCGACGCCGGTCGTAGCTCTCGGGAAAGCCCTTGCGCTGCATCAGACCGCGCTCAAGCAGCGTGGCGTTCGGGTACAGGAAGCCGTCGGTGGTCACCAGGGCCACCGAGGGGTGGTCGGGCCAGCGTGCGAGCACCGCCTGCAGGGTGCGGGCAAACGTGCTCTTGCCCACTGCGACGCTGCCAGCGATGCCGATGACGTAAGGCGCACGGCCCACCGGGCGGCCCAGAAATTCGTCGCGCACACCCGACAGCGCGCGCGCCGAGCGGAAATGCAGATTGAGCAGACGCGATAGAGGCAGATAGATCTTGACCACGTCTTCGAGCGACACCTGCTCGAGCACGCCCTGCAGCAGACTCAGATCGCCGGCCGACAGCGTCATGGGCGTGTTCAGCCGCAGGGCGGCCCATTCCTCGCGCGGAAAGGCAACATAGGCGGAGAATTCGGTGGCGGGCGTCGGGCTCATCGGGCGCAAGCTTAACGCAGTGCAGCATTTCGGGTGAGTGAACGACTGCGCGCCTGCTGCGGCCAGGTGGCCTGACGTACACTCGTTGGCGCCATGCCGTCATGCCCAACGGTCCGGATCAACACTGATTCACTTCAATCGCCCATGCCTTCGACCGCCTGCCTGACCGCTGACGTGCTGGTCCCATCCCTTGCGTGGGCGCGTGCGGCGCGTCGCTGAGTCTGCACAGATGCGCCTGCTGATCGTGCTCCTGGTGGCCGCCAACGTGCTGCTCTACGGCTGGTTCCAGGGCTGGATGCGGCCTTATGGGGGCGACGGGCGTGAGCCGGCCCGCATGGACCGGCAAAAGGATGCCGAGCGACTGAGGATTGTGCCGACGCCACCCCCTGTTGCGCAGGGTGCCGCGACGGGCGCAGGGGATGCCGCTGCCGTGCAGCCATCAGGCGCCACCGAGCGTGGCGCGCCCGATGGGACGCCTGCTCAAACCAGCCCGGACGGCATGGCCGCACTGAGCGCTGCCGCGTGCCTGGAGGTTGGACCGATGACCGAGGCCGACGCAGTGCGTCTGCAGGTGGCGCTCGATGCCGGGCTCACCGGGTTTAACGTCAGGCTGCTGTCGGCCACGCCTGCCCAGGCGTATTGGGTGGTGCTGGCGCCCGGCGGTGGCGATCTGCGCAAGCGCATCGACGAGCTGCGTGCCCGTGGTCTGCCTGGAGACGGTCCAGTGGCGATCCGCGAGGGGCCCTGGAAAGGCGGCGTGGCGCTAGGCAAGTTCCGCACTGAACCTGAGGCTGCGGCCTTGCTGCGTGCGCTGCAGGACAAGGGCGTGGATGCGGCACGGCTTGCCCCCAGGCCGCCGGCCCCGGCGCGTCTGACCGTGCAGATTGAGCCCTCCAGCGAGGCGCTGTTGCTTGAACTGAATCGCCAGGTGGACGCCCTGCCCGGCGCGAACGCGCCGCGCCTCTGCGTCAGACCGGGTTGATCAGGCTGGGTTCAGTTCGCGCCGGTAGCGGTTGAGCGCCTGCACGTTGGGCAGTTCTCGCCCGAAGAGCAGCGACAGGTTGTGCAGGATCCGGTCGACGACCTTGCCTTCCCAGGCCGCATCGAAGCGGATCTGGCCATCGAGCCAGTGCTCAAGCCACCCGGGCTCGGGCACCCTGCTTTGCACCGTGTCGTTGGGAAAGAGCGCCTTGTTGACATGCAGATTGGTCGGATGCAGCGCCTGCGTCGTACGGCGCGCACTGGCCATCAGCAGCCCGATGCGCGCAAACGCGCCACGGGCGGTGTCACCCGCTTCAGTGATGGCCTTTTTCATGTACTGCAGATAGGCGCCACCGTGGCGGGCTTCATCGCGCGAAATGGTGTCGTAGATATGCTTGATGACCGGCTCGGTATGCCACTCGGAGGCACACCGATACCAATGGTTGAGGCGGATTTCGCCGCAAAAGTGCAGCATCAGGGTTTCAAGCGGCGGGGCCGGGTCGAATTCGAAGCGCACTGCGTGCAGCTCGGCTTCAGTGGGGACCAGCTCGGGGCGAAACCGCCGCAGATACTCCATGAGGACCAGAGCGTGCTTCTGCTCCTCATAGAACCAGACCGACATGAAGGCACTGAAGTCGGAGTCATGGCGATGATCGCGCAGGAACATCTCGGTGGCCGGCAGGGCCGCCCACTCGGTGATCGCGTTCATCTTGATCGTGCGGGCCTGTTCGTCCGACAGGCGCGCCGGGTCGAACTGTCCCCAGGGCATGTCGTCGAGGCTCCAGCGCACACGCTCGAGCGACTTGAACAATTCGGGATAAAGCATTGGTTTGGGGGTTCAGTACGGGGCGTCCGGCGGACACCGAGCCGCAACCGGCGGATTCTAGCAGCGGCCCTTCAAAGTGGGGGCAAGGATGCGCGGCGGCGCAGCCAGCGCATCAGACCGCCCAGCACCGGCATTTTTTCGTACAGCTCCTCGGCGGCATCCCAGTAATCGCGGTGAAAGGCCACCTGCCCGTTCGCATCCAGTCGCAGGTGCGAGCATCCGCGGATGCGCTGCGGCCCGGATCTCAGGGGGGGCTTGAACGAAAAATTGAAATCCCAGGCCAGCATGACGGAGGATCCCTGAACCAGGGTCTCGGTCACCACGAAACGCGGCGCATCGACCTGTTCGAACATGTGGGAAAAGATGCGACTGATGTCGCGTACGCCACGCACTTCGTTGAAAGGGTCTTTGAACCAGGCGTCGGGCGCATAGAAGCTGTCCATGCGTTGCGCGTCGGCAGGCGACATCGACTCGAAAAACTGCACCAGTCGCGCAACGGCGTCGGGCTGACCCGCAGGCGACGGGGTGGCAACAGGCTGCGCTGCGGCTTGCGCCAAAGGCGGAACGCTGTATGACATGGGGTCAGGCGCCGGTCACGCGACGCACCAGCGCGAAGTACAGGCGGTAGGGCAGCAGGCGCGCGCCTTTGAGCCACCAGGTAAAGCGCTTCGGATAGTGAATCTCGAAGCGACCCGCCTGAATGCCGGACAGCGTGGCATCAGCCGCCTCGCGGGCTGTGATCAGGGCGGGCATGGTGTAGTCGTTGCCGGCCGTGGCGGGTGTATCGACATAGCCGGGGTTGATCAGATAAACGCCGATGCCTGACGCGTGCAGGTCGAGGTAGAGCGACTCGGCCAGGTTGATCAGGGCGGCTTTGGTCGGCCCGTAGACCAGGGCCTGCGGCAGGCCGCTGTAGCCGGCCACGCTCGAGACCAGTGCAATGCCGCCGGCGCGCTGGCGCAGCAGCAGCGGCACCACGGCTGCGAGCCCGGAGTAGACCGCGACCAGGTTGGTCTGCAGCATGCCTTGCGCGACGCCGAGCTCGAAGTTCTGAGCGCGCATCGGCTGATAAATCCCGGCCACCCACAGCACCAGATCGATGCCGCCCCACTCGCGCACCAGTGCGTCGCAGCAGCTCGCCACGGCGGACGCATCGTTGATGTCCAGCGGCACCACCTGCATCGGACGCGTCGGGTCTTCGGCATCGGGCGGTGGGGGTGGGCATTGCGCGGCGATGGCTTCGAGCGCTGCTTGCCGGCGTGCCGAAATCGCCACCCGCGCGCCGCGTCGTTGCAGGGCGAGCGCCAGTTCGGCACCGATGCCGCTGGAGGCGCCCACCACCCAGACCCGCTGGCCCGCCCAGTCGGGCACGGGAGGATTGAGCGGGCGCCACAGCGAGCGGGAGGGCGCTGCGGTCGGGCCG
>Ga0315907_10008210_pt1 | contig 10760 bp, 11 predicted proteins | sample LakEriMetagenome_3_FD_203525 | JGI IMG/M metagenome (GOLD analysis project Ga0315907, IMG submission 203525) | Freshwater fungal communities from buoy surface, Lake Erie, Ohio, United States - Buoy 12 MA123 | ecosystem: Environmental > Aquatic > Freshwater > Lake > Lake biofilm | place: USA...
TGGCGCCCCCGCCTTCACCCCGACCGAGATGATGACGGTGGCGGCCTCGCGCGCGCTTACCAGCCGCGACGTCTGCTTCGTCGGCATCGGCGCGCCGTCGGCCGCCTGCAACCTCGCGCGGCTGACCCACGCGCCCGGCGTCACCCTCATCTACGAGAGCGGCACGATCGGCACCCGGCCGGACGTGCTGCCGCTGTCGATCGGCGACGGCGAACTCTGCGACACCGCGCTGACCACCGTGTCGGTGCCCGAGATGTTCCGCTACTGGCTCCAGGGCGGGCGCATCACGGTGGGCTTCCTGGGGGGCGCGCAGATCGACCGGTTCGCCAACCTCAACACCACCGTCGTCGGCGACTATGCGAAGCCGAAGGTCCGGCTGCCCGGCGGTGGCGGGGCGCCGGAGATCGCGACCCATTGCCAGGAGGTGTTCATCACCATGGCGATGGGCGCCCGCGCCTTCGTCGACCGTCTCCCCTTCGTCACCTCGCTCGGCCACGGGACCGGCGGCGACGACCGCCGGCGTCGGGGCGCGACCACCAAGGGGCCGACGCGGGTGATCACCGATCTGTGCGTGATGACGCCCGATCCCGAGACCAAGGAACTGACCGTCGCCTCGATCCACGCGGGTGCCACCCGCGACGTGATCCGCGACGCCTGCGGCTGGCCGGTGCGGTTCGCCGACGTGGTTGAGGAAACGCCCGTGCCCTCGGCCGAGGAACTCGCCATCCTGAGGGATCTGCACGCCCGCACCAAGCGGGCCCACGGGGGTGCCTGAGCACCCCGCCGGAGGACCGACGTGACCGACGCCTTCATCGTCGACTACATCCGCACCCCCATCGGCCGATTCGGCGGCGTCCTGTCGTCGGTCCGCACCGACGACCTCGCCGCGGTGCCCATCCGCGCGCTGATGGCGCGCAACCCGGGCGTCCCCGCCGCCGCGATCGACGAGGTGATCTACGGCTGCGCCAACCAGGCGGGCGAGGACAACCGGAACGTCGCCCGGATGGCGGCCCTGCTCGCCGGCCTGCCGGTCGAGGTGCCGGGCACGACGGTCAACCGCCTCTGCGGCTCGGGCATGGACGCCGTCGCGATCGCCGCCCGCCAGATCCGCACCGGCGAGGCCGACCTCGTCATCGCGGGCGGGGTGGAGAGCATGTCCCGCGCGCCCTTCGTGATGCCGAAGGCGGACACCGCCTTCTCCCGCAACGCCGAGATCCACGACACGACGATCGGCTGGCGCTTCGTCAACCCCCTGATGAAGGCCCAGTACGGCATCGACAGCATGCCGGAGACGGGGGAGAACGTGGCGGCCGAGTTCGGCGTCGCCCGCGCCGACCAGGACGCCTTCGCCGTCCGCAGCCAGGACCGCGCCGTCAGGGCGCAGGGGAACGGGGTGCTGGCGCAGGAGATCGCGACGGTCGAGATCCCGCAGCGCAAGGGCGAGCCGGTCCGCGTGACCGCGGACGAACACCCGCGGCCGGGCACGACGGTCGAGGCGCTGGCGCGGTTGGCGACGCCCTTCCGCAAGGACGGCACGGTCACGGCCGGCAACGCGTCGGGCGTCAACGACGGGTCGGCGGCGCTCCTCCTCGCGTCCGCGCGGGCCGTGGAGCGCCATGGCCTGACGCCGGTCGCGCGCGTGCTGGGCGCCGCGACGGCGGGCGTGCCGCCGCGGATCATGGGCATCGGCCCGGTGCCGGCGACCCGCAAGCTCCTGGAGCGGCTCGGCCTGCGCGTCGCCGACCTCGACGTGGTCGAGCTGAACGAGGCGTTCGCCTCGCAGGGGATCGCGGTCCTGCGCCAGCTCGGCCTGCCCGAGGACGGCGATCACGTGAACCCCAACGGCGGTGCGATCGCGCTCGGCCATCCGCTCGGCGCGTCCGGTGCGCGGATCGTCGGAACGGCCGCGCTGGAGCTGCGCCGGCGCGGGGGGCGCCGTGCGCTGGCGACCATGTGCATCGGGGTCGGGCAGGGGATCGCCCTGGTGGTCGAGGCGGTCTGACCCGATCGGGCGGCTGACAAACGACCGCAGGCGCACCACCTCAACGGGTGTCCGTCACCGGAAATGGGGCATCGCCCGTGGCCACCGGCCTCATCGCGCTTCTCGACGACGTCGCCGCCCTGGCGAAGATCGCCGCCGCCTCGCTCGACGATGCCGCCGCGCAGGCGGTGAAGGCCGGCTCGAAGGCCGCGGGCATCGTCATCGACGATGCGGCCGTCACGCCCCGCTATGTCGTGGGGTTCGCGGCCGACCGGGAACTGCCGCTGATCTGGCGGATCGCCAAGGGCAGCCTGCGGAACAAGATGCTCTTCCTCCTGCCGGCGGCCCTCGCGCTCACGCTCTTCGCGCCGTGGGCGATCCCGCCGCTCCTGATGGTCGGGGGCCTGTTCCTCGCCTACGAAGGGGCGCACAAGGTCGAGACGGCCGTGTTCCCGCATGCCGACGGCGGGGCGGAGGCGCCGGTGGCGGGGACGGACGCCGATCTCGAGGACACGATGGTGGCCGGTGCCGTCCGCACCGATCTCATCCTGTCGGCCGAGATCATGGCGATCACGCTCGCCAACGTCGCCGCGGCGATTCCGGAGCTGTGGGTCCAGGCGACGGTGCTCGCCGTGGTCGGCGTCGGCATGACGCTGATCGTCTACGGCACCGTGGCGCTCTTGGTGAAGGCCGACGACGCCGGGCTCTGGCTCGCGCGGTCCGGCGGGCCCGTGTCCCGCCCGCTCGGGCGGCTGCTCGTCGCCGCCATGCCGGGGGTCTTCAAGGGCCTCAGCGTGATCGGCACGGCCGCGATGCTGTGGGTCGGGGGCGGCATCGTCCTCCACGGGCTGGAGGGCTATGGCATCGAGGGCCCGATGCACCTCATCCACGGCTGGTCGCACGCGGTCGGCGACGGGTTCGCGGGCTGGTTCGTGGAGGTCGTCGCCTCCGCCGTCGTCGGCCTCGCCGTCGGCGGCGTGGTGCTGGCCGCCGTGTCGCTCGCTCGGCGGCTGCGCGGCGCGCGCTAGCGACGCCGCAGCAGGTCCCGGCTCGCCAGGATCGAGCCGCCCGCGATCAGCGCGCAGGCCATCCACACCGTCCAGTGCCCCGGTGCGAAGCCGAGCCCGATGAGCAGGACCGTCGACAGGAGCGGCGTCGCGTAGGACAGCGCGCCGAGCGCCCGGATGTCGCCCTTCCGCACGCCCTGGTCCCACACGTAAAAGGCGCCGCCGACGGGACCGAGCCCGAGGGCCACGACCGCGGCCCACGTCGTCGCGTCGGCCGGCCACGCGGTCGTCTCCAGCAGGAGGTGGCAGAGCCCGGCCAGCACGGACGTCGCGAGGCAGAAGCCCGCCACCGCTTCGGTCGGGGCGTCGCCGAATCGCCGCCGCAGCACCGAATAGGCGGCCCAGAGAACGGCGGCGGCCAGCGCCAGCAGATAGCCCGGCACGTTGGCCGCCGACACCGCCACCGCCCCGCCCCGGGTCACCAGCAGAACCGTCCCGGCGAGCCCTGCCAGCGCGCCCGCCACGTGCCAGGACCGTAGCCGCTCGCCCGGCAGGAGGGCGGAGAACAGCACGATCAGCAGCGGCCAGAGATAGTTGATGAGGCTCACCTCGACCGCGGGTGCCAGGCGGAGCGACAGGAAGTAGACGAAATGGTAGCCGAACAGGCCGCCGACGCCGATGGCCCACGCCCGCGGCGACTGGCGCAGGTGGCGCCTCGGGTCCTCGCCCCGGGCGATCTGCCAGCCGATGCCGACCAGCGCACCCAGGCCGAAGGTGAGTGCGACGAGAAGGAACGGCGGAACCGTGCCGGCGAGGATGGTCAGCGGGGCCAGCGTCGCCCACATCAGGACGGCCGTCCCGCCGACGAGGGTCGCCCGCGCGACCGCGGCGGGCTGGCGGGCGTCGGAGGTGTCGGTCATGGGACGATCGGGGGCTCGGCGACGGACGGCTGGTTGGAATAGCATCCCGGCGCGGGAATGTCCCAGCGTCCGGGGCGGACGGGGAGGAGCGATGCGTCGGGCGACGGGTCCCTGGGGCGAGCGGACGGCGCACCTGCGCCGGCGGGCGGTGGCGGCGACGCGCCTCGCCGTCGGCTTCGGCTTCTCGGCCGTCTTCCTCGGCCTGTTCGACGTCTTCGGGGCGGCGGTGGGGCTGATGGGCCTGGCCCTCGGCTCGGCCTCGGTCCTCCTGATCTCGGTCGAGGAACTACGGGCGCCGGAGCGGCCGCCGCCATTCGCGACGTGGCTCGACGCCGCCGCCGCGGCGGCGGTCCTGACCCACCTCTGGCTCGCGTTCGGCGGCTGAACCCGTCGCCCCGGGGGGGCGCGCCCGCGAGCGGACTGTGTTAACCTTCACCCGCGTCGGCGTTGCGATGGCGCGCCGACGGAACGACGGAATGGATGTGGGCATGACGGGCTCGAGGACGGCGGGAACGGGCGCGAAGGGCGCTGCGCCGGACACGCCGACGGTGATGATCGACGGGGTGACGTTCACGCACCCGGACAAGGTGCTCTGGCCCGAGCAGGGCCTGACCAAGCGCGACCTCGTCGCCTACTACAACAAGATGGCGGACAGGATCCTGCCCCACGTCGCCGGGCGGCCGGTCACGCTGCTGCGGTGTCCCTCCGGCCGCCAGGCGCAGTGCTTCGTGCAGCGCCATGCGGGCGAGGGCGTGCCGCCGGCGGTGAAGCGGATCGCGCTGCGTGAACCGAAGGGGGCGGTCGAGTACCTCACGGTCGACGACCGGCGCGGGCTTCTCGCGATGGTGCAGATGGGCGTCCTCGAACTGCATCCCTGGGGTGCGCGCGGCGATCGGCCGGACCGGCCGGACCGCGTCGTCCTCGACCTCGATCCGTCGGACACCGTGCCCTGGGCGGCCGTCGTGGAGGCGGCGCAGGGCCTTCGCCGTATCTTCGCCGAGGTCGGATTCGAGAGCTTCGCCATGGTGACCGGCGGGCGCGGCATCCACGTCACGGTGCCGATGGCGCGCCGTCTCGACTGGGACCAGACGCAGGCCTTCGCGAAGGCGGTGGCCACCCGCTACGCCGACACCGATCCCAAGCGCTTCACCGTCTCCCCGCTGAAGACGGCCCGCATCGGGCGGATCTTCATCGATCCCATGCGCAACGCGCGCGGGACCTCGTCCGTGGCCCCGTATTCGCCGCGCGCGCGGGAGGGGGCGACCGTGGCGACGCCGGTCGGCTGGGACGAACTCGCGACGCTCGCCGGGCCGGCGGCCTTCACGGTCCAGACCGTTCCCGAGCGGATGCGGACGCTGCAGAGCGATCCGTGGGCCCAGGTCCTGGTCCTCCAGCAGACCCTGACGGCGGCGGCGAAGAAGACGCTGGGCCTCTGACGGCGCGGCGTCAGTCGCGACCGAGCGGAAAGATCAGCTCCACGATCGACGAGCCGTCGGTGTCGGTGTCGATGGTGCCGCCCAACTGTCCGGCCAGCGCCTGGACCAGAAGCATCGCATCGTCCTCGCTGCGGTCGAAGCCGGAGGGGAGGGGGCGGCCGTTGTCGGTGATGGTGAGGCGGGCGTGCCGCCCCCCGAACCGGGTCAGGGCGAGGTCGATCCGGGGCGCGCCCGAAAATGCGTGCCGGAGCGAGGCGAGGATCAGCTCGTTCACGATCAGGCCGATCGTCATCGCGGCGGTCAGGTCCACGGCGATCGCGTCTGCGGCCACGGCGACCTCGACCCCGGCGCCGCGGACGACTTCGTCGGCCGGTGCCGCGGCGATCTGGACGAGTTCGCCCAGATAGGCCGCGAGGTCGACGTCGGCCTCCGCGCCGCTCTGGTGCAGCTGTCGGTAGACGAGGGTGAGCGCCTCGATGCGGTGGAGGGTGTCCTCGAACGCCGCCCGCGCCTCCGGATCGCGCATGCGGCCGACCTGCAGGCGCAGCAGGCTGATCGCGAGCTGCAGCCCGTTCTTCGCCCGGTGCTGGACCTCGCGCAGGGCCGCGTCCTTGTGCCGGAGCGCGGCCTCCAGTTCCAGCACGCGAGCTTCCAGGGAATGGCCGTGGGTATCCAAGGACGGTTCCATCTCCGAAGGCGCTGGCCCGCGGTGCGATTCGAGCGACTGTAAGGCCGTTCTATCCCGTGCCCGCCATTGCCTGAAAGCAAACTTGGGTCCTACGCCGATCGGTGAAGCGGCCCCTGTCGCCCCGGGCCGCGCCCTCGCTCAATGCTGTCTCGGCGGCGAGGATGCCGTCGAGGCCGGGTCTGATCACCATGCCGACCCCGGCCATGGCCGCCTCCGTTTCGCCGTATCGACGGCCCTAAACTTCAGGGCCAGCAGGAACCGTGAATATTGATGAAGACGATCAACATGTTTCGCTCGGGGCCGGGCCTCGTCCTGTCGCTCCTCCTCCTCGTCCTGACGACGGCCTGCGGGCCGGCGTCCGGCGGCGAGCGGACGGTCCCGGTGGTCATCCCCCCGGAGGCGCAGGCCGAACTGGCGCGCGGCCCGCTCGTGTTCCGGGGTGCGGTGGAGGTCGGGTCGCTCGGCGGGCGCGTGGGCGGTCTCTCGGGCCTCGTGGTCCTCGACGAGGGGGCCCGCTTCGTCGCCGTCTCCGACGTCGGCCGCGTCGTGACGGGCCGGCCGGCCTATGACGCCGAGCGGCGTCTCGTCGGGATCGACGACCTCGCGGTCCGCCCGCTCGCAGACGCCGACGGGCGACCCGTCGAGGGACGCCGGCGGGACGCGGAGGCCCTGACCCGGCTTCCCGACGGCCGTTGGGTCGTGGGCTTCGAGCGCGCGCACCGGATCGAGACCTATCCGCCCGCGCCGGACGGACCCGGACGCCCCGCGGGCACCGCGATGGTCCCGCCGGGGGCGGACGGGTTGCCGGCGAACAGCGGTCTGGAGACGGTGACCGTTCTTTCCGACGGCCGTCTCCTCGCACTGGCCGAGGGACCGGACAACGGCCGACCGGAGCGCGATGGGTGGATCGGCGGCCCGGACGGCTGGGCCCGGTTCACCTATCTGGCAGCGCCCGGCTATCGCCCGACGGACGCGACCGTGCTGCCGGGCGGCGACGTCCTCGTGCTCGAGCGCTACTTCTCGCTGTTCGGCGGGCTCGCCGGCCGCGTGGTCCGCGTGCCGGCGGCGGCGCTCGCCGAGGGTGCGCGCGTGTCCGGAACCCTGCTGCGGGAGCTGACTCCCCCGCTTCCGGTCTCCAACTACGAGGGCATCGCCACCGTCCGAACGGCGGACGGGGAGACGCTCGTCTTCGTCCTCGGCGACGACAACTTCTCGAACGCGATCACGACCTACCTGATCGTGTTCGCGCTCCGGCCCTGACGGGCGTCAGTCGCCGAGGACGATCCCCTCGCGCCGCGGATCGGCGGCCCCGTGGAGGCGGCCGTCGCGCCGGACAATGACGCCGAGCCCGCTGTTGAGTTCGCGGACCTGCACCGTGTGCCCGCGCGCCCGCAGCGGCGCTTCCAGCGCCGCGGCCGGGGTCCCCTCCTCGAGTTCGACCGTGCGCCCCAGCGTCAGCACGTGGGGCTGCGAGACCACAGCGCCCGGATCGAGCCGCCAGTCGATCAGCCCGACCAGCGCCTTCGCCACGTAGCCGATGATGCGGGCGCCGCCCGGCGACCCGATCACGATCGTCGGCTCGCCCTCCCGGTCGAAGACGATCGTCGGCGCCATCGAGGACCGGGGCCGCTTGCCCGGCGCCACCGCATTGGCCACCGGCCGGCCGTTGTCCATCGGCGCGAAGGCGAAGTCGGTCAGCTCGTTGTTCAGCAGGAAGCCGCGGACCATCATCCGGGCGCCGAACGCGTCCTCGATGGTCGTCGTCATCGAGACGATGTTCCCGTCGCGGTCGACGATCGAGACGTGGCTGGTGGAGGGGAACTCCAGCGAGTTGTCGGCGCCCCAGAGCCGTGCGTCGCGCCACGGCGGGTTGCCGGGCCGCGGCCGCTCGATCGCGCGGTCGAGGTCGATCTGCTGGGCGCGGAGCGTGAGGTAGGAGGTGTCGATCAGGCCGCGCACGGGCACGGGCACCGCGTCCTGGTCGGCCATGTAGACCGCGCGGTCGGCGAAGGCGAGGCGCCCCGCCTCGGCCAGGAGGTGCGCGGCGTCGGCGGCACCGGGGTCGAGGCCGCCCATGTTGAAGTGCTCGACCATGCCGAGGATCTGCAGGACCGTCAGGCCGCCGGAGCTGGGCGGGCCCATGCCGCAGACCTCGTGGCCGCGATAGGAGCCGCAGACGGGCTCGCGCACCGCGACGCGGTATCCGGCCAGGTCCTCGACCGACAGACGGCCGGGATTGGACGCGTGCTCCCGCACCGCGCGGACGATGTCCGCCGCGATCTCGCCGATGTAGAAGGCGTCGGCCCCCCGCTCGGCGATCGCCGCGAGCGTGGCGGCGTAGTCCGGATTGCGCAGCATGGTGCCCGCGGGGAGCGGCAGCCCGTCCGGCGTGAAGAAGTAGGCGCGGGTCGAGGGATGCTGCGACAGGCGGGGCTGGTCGGCGGCGATGAGCGCCGCGAGGCGCGGCGACACCGCGAAGCCCTCGCGCGCCAGCCGGATCGCCGGCTCGAACAGGCGCGCCCAGGGCAGGCGGCCGTGGACCCGGTGCGCCTCGGCCATGAGCCGCACGGTGCCCGGCGTGCCGACGGACCGGCCGCCGATCACCGCGTCGTAGAAGGTGAGCGGCGTGCCGTCCGGCTTCAGGAAAAGGTCGGGCGTGGCGGCGGCGGGGGCCGTCTCCCGCCCGTCGTAGGCCACGAGCGCGCCTTCGCCGGCGGTGAAGTGCAGCATGAACGCGCCGCCGCCGATGCCGGACGACTGCGGCTCGGTCAGCCCCAGCACCATCTGCACCGCGACGGCGGCGTCGACGGCCGATCCGCCGGCGCGCAGGATCTCGTCGCCCGCGCGGACGGCGAGGGGATTCGCGGCCACGACCATGTGGGAGCGCGCGGTGACGGTCTGGGCCGGACCGGGGCGCGTCTGGGCCGCGGCGGGGACGACGGCCAGCGCGAAGGCGCCGGCGAGCAGGATGCGGGCGAGGGTCTGGGCACGGATCGACATGGGTGGCCTTGCGCGCAGGAACGGGAAACAGTCGAATTCTAATTCAATTCGGCGCAGAGGGATATCCGCTCGGGGCGGCTGTTGCTCATGTCCGTCGGCAGGAGCAGGCAGCGCACGTACTTCCCGCGCTGGCGGAGCACGTAGAGCTCGGCCGCGTTCACCCCGCCCGCCGACACCATCTCCCAGCCCTGGTTGAGCAGGTCGCCGAGGGACCGGGCGACCGGGCGCAGGGCGTAGTCCTGCGGCTGGAGCGGGGCGAGGACGCGGCGCATCTGCGGGCCGAGATCGGCCGGCGCGCCCGGCCCCTGGGCGCCCGACTGCTGGGCGGCGGCGGGTGGCGCGGCGGCGAGAAGGGCGAGGATGGCGAGGGCGGTCGCGGGGACCGGCGGCGGAAGCGGCATGGGGCACTCCGGAGGCGATCCGACCTGTCTAAATCGGATCGCGCGGCGGTTGAAGGTCCCATGGGGAGGGGCCATGTGTTCGACCGAAGGGTCCGGGCCCCTCTGGCACGCCGCGCGATCGACGCGGCTGCGATGTCGGACCGCCACTCGCGTGCGTCGTGTGGAGGCGGCGCCGCGTCATCCGGAGCCTCCCGAATGGAATTCCTTTCGACCTTCATGACCGACCCGTTCCTGGGCAAGCCGACCTGGGTCTGGCTCGTCTTCATGGGAATCGTGGCGGCGCTCCTCGCCTTCGACCTCGGCGTCCTGCACAAGGATGAACGCGAGATCGAGGTGCGCGAGAGCCTGATCCTGTCTGCCGGCTATATCGGCGTTGCGCTCCTCTTCGGGGCGTGGATCTGGCTGGCATTCCCCGGCGCGGACGACGTCGTGCGCCAGGAGATGGCCGTGAACTACCTGACCGGGTTCTTCGTCGAGAAGAGCCTCGCGATGGACAACGTCTTCGTCATCTCGCTCATCTTCACCTATCTCGCGGTGCCGCGCCTCCATCAGCACCGGGTGCTGTTCTGGGGTATCCTCGGTGTCATCGTGCTCCGTGCCATCATGATCGGGCTTGGCGCGACGCTGGTGGAGCAGTTCTCCTGGATCCTCTACATCTTCGGCGCGTTCCTGATCTTCACCGGCATCAAGATGCTGGTGATCGCCGACCATCAGCCCGACGTCGCCAACAATCCGCTGCTCAAGTTCCTCAAGAAGCGGATGCGGGTGACGACCGAACTGCACGGCAATGCCTTCTTCGTCCACAAGCCCGACCCCGCCACCGGCAAGGTCGTCCGCTGGGCGACGCCGCTGTTCCTCGCGCTGGTCCTGGTCGAGTTCGCCGACCTGATCTTCGCCGTGGACAGCGTGCCCGCCATCTTCGCCATCACGACCGACCCGTTCATCGTCTACACGTCGAACATCTTCGCGATCCTGGGTCTGCGTGCGCTCTACTTCGCGCTCGCCGCCATGGTCCATCGCTTCAAGTACCTGAAGTACGCGCTGTCGCTCGTGCTGATCTTCATCGGCGGCAAGATCTTCTGGAACCAGTTCTTCGGCAAGCTGGACCCGACGATCTCGCTCTCGGTCACCATCGGCCTTCTCGCGGCGGGCGTGATCTTCTCGCTGTGGAAGACGCGGTCCGGCACGACGCCGGGCGCGGCGGCCGCCGGCTGACGCGGGCGGGGGGATCCGGCGGCGGCCGGATCCCCCCCTCGCTCAGGCGGCCCTCGCTCAGGCGGCCCTCGCTCAGGCGGCCCTCGCTCAGGCGGCCCTCGCTCAGGCGGCC
>Ga0315907_10008212_pt1 | contig 10759 bp, 10 predicted proteins | sample LakEriMetagenome_3_FD_203525 | JGI IMG/M metagenome (GOLD analysis project Ga0315907, IMG submission 203525) | Freshwater fungal communities from buoy surface, Lake Erie, Ohio, United States - Buoy 12 MA123 | ecosystem: Environmental > Aquatic > Freshwater > Lake > Lake biofilm | place: USA...
TAAGCACCATCGGAAAATGTGTCGTGTCTACAAAAGCGCCTTCTTCGTCTATAAAACAACCAAACGACATAGCTTCGCCCTTGCCTGTGCGTGTAGGTTTGATAGTAACAAGGTAGCCAAGTATACACACATATTCCCCTACGCGTTTTGGCATTTCATTTACTTTAATTTTAGGATGCGAAAATTTTTCAGGCGCCTTTTTTAGTAATCGAAACGGTGAACACACAGGAAATCCTATCAACTCTATTTCATCTAAAGCATCTTCTAAATCGTGATGATGCAATGTTGGCAATTGATAGTTCGGTAACTCCTGCTGAAATAATTCTTGTCGCACCACGGTCTTCTTTCCTTGCTCCATGTTCAGATGAATATCCCACAACAATTGCTTCTTACTTCTTCCAGTAAATCGAAATGCCCCAATACGAATTAAACAACGGAGCTGCTCTAACTCAATACTTATTCGATTCATGAAATCATGCAAGGAAGTAAATGGTCCGTTTTTATTTCGCTCGAGGGCTATCGATATAGCTGTGTCATATTCTAATCCTGCGAGGTGAATAAATCCTAATGTGATGACTTCGCCTTCAATACTAGTCAAATATTCACCCGCGTTCACGCAAGGCAATGCAATCGTTGCTCCCGACATTCGCGCTTCGTGTACATAAAATTCTGTTCGATAAAAGCCACCAAAATTATTAATCACGCCCACCATAAATTCCAGTGGATAATGCGCTTTCAAATACAAACTCTGATAACTCTCCACCGCATACGATGCTGAATGTCCTTTTGAAAATGAATATCCCGCAAAGCTTTCTATTTGTCGCCATACTTCACTCGTAATAGCTTCAGTGTATCCACGCTCTTTGCAGTTATCAAAAAAACGATTTTTGATTTTTAAAAACTCCTCTCTCGATCGGAACTTCCCACTCATTCCTCTTCGCAACACATCCGCCTCTGATAAATCCAGTCCGGCAAAATGATGCGCCACCTTAATCACATCTTCCTGATACACCATCACACCATAGGTTTCTTCCATCAGCTCTTTCATAACGGGGTGTATATACGTTCTTTTCTCCGGATGGTGTGTTCGCAAAATATACTCGCGCATCATACCACTGCTCGCTACACCAGGACGAATAATAGAGCTCGCCGCCACGAGTTGTATATATTGATCTACGTTTAACTTTTTCAATAACATGCGCATCGCAGGACTCTCTACATAAAAGCAGCCGATGCACCTTCCGTCTCTTATTAATTGTTTGATGGCTTCGTCTTGTTTAAACTCTTCCACCCTTCGAATATCAATCTCAATTCCCTTATTCTTTTTTACAAGCTCGATAGTGTCCTTAATATGGCCTAGTCCCCGCTGACTTAAAATATCATATTTGTACAATCCAACATCTTCTGACTCCAACATACTAAACTGCGTAACTGGAAATCCTTTGGGAGGATAGTTCAATGCTGTATACGCATAGATGGGCTTCTCCGAAATAATTATTCCTCCTGCGTGCACACTCAGGTGATGGGGAAAATCTTTGATGAGCGCACCATACTTTAAAATCAACTTCCCATATTCACCAGCGGTAGTATAGTCGCCTGTGTTCTGTAGCGCATCGATTTCCGCTTTCGGCAAACCAAACACTTTTCCTAGCTCACGAATCACTGCATCTTTTTGAAATGTTGTATACGTTCCCATCAACACCACATGATTCTCTCCGTGTCGATTGAAAATATAATTCGTGATTTCATCTCTATCCTTCCAGGAAAAATCTAAATCGAAGTCGGGAGGGTTTTGCCGATACGGATTAATAAACCGTTCGAAATATAAATCGAGATCATCGGGATCTACATCGGTAATATTTAAACAATACGCCACCATACTATTGGCACCACTTCCTCTTCCAACGTAAAAGAATCCACGCTTGCGAGCAAAGCGAAGTATATCCCAGTTAATTAAAAAGTACGCACAAAAACCAAGATCAATAATCATGGTTAATTCTTTTTCGATACGCGCTTTTATTTTTTCACTCAGGCGAGTGCCATATCTTTTCGTTGCTCCTTTATAGGCTTCTTTTTTCAAGAGCGCCGCGTCCAACTCTTTGCTACCCGTGAAACATTGTTTATTCTTGCTTTTATGAAAGTCGAACGAAAGATGACAATTTTTTAGAATCGTTTCTGTATTTCGAATAATATCTAGATACTCTTTATAACGCTCACGAATATCCGCTTCCGACTTGAACATTTCGTCTTCCTTACAAAAGGCAGTTGCGGGCACACGACTTAACAGTTCATTTTTTCCTATCGCTGTTAATAGGCGATGAATATTATGATCTGTTTTATTGCGCACTGTTACCGGACAAAGGGCGACACACTTGTTATAAGCATTAGGAGAAAACGAAAATTGTATCTGTAACAACTCTTCCTCTCGAACACCGATATACTCGTAATCTCTTAATGCATTTTGTGGATTCTTTTTTTCCTTGGATGCTCTGGCCTTCATCAGCTCTCCTCGTTGAGCACGCTTACCAACGAAAGCTGTCGATTCAAACGAAACTGTTTTTAAAAAGGGAGCGCTGGTCGGATAAATGACAAATACATTTTTAAATATTGGTGCTCGCTCTGGTATAACGGCATCGCGGTTACCCGATGTTTGATTTTTTTCCGAAGCGATTTTTAAGCAAGAAGAAAGAAAGATGTTCAGCTCTTCATAACCTTCATTGTTCTGAGCAAGGCCGATAAATCTTAGATCATCACCATCGTGAAATGCAATTCCTGCAATTGGCTGAATCCCGTACTGTGGCGCCAGCCGAACAAAATCAAGAATGCCAGAAGTATTATTAATGTCGGTTAATGCAATTTTTTTCAGTCCCTGCTTACTAGCTTCTTGCAGGAGCTGTTCTACCGACATTGTTCCGTAGTAAAAGCTGAACCATGAATGACAGTTCAAAAACATAACAATAGCCGATTGAAATAAACATTAGCACCTTTGATTAATAACGACGTTGATAACGCGTGTTTTTTTGCAGATACGCTTCCTTGATTTGTAAGTAAAGAAGTCCTGCTAATGAAACAAGCATTAAAGCAACGGGTGTGTAGCGCAAGGCTGTCAGAATTAAGTCTAATGAATCCATGATATGAAGTGTTTAGTGTTTCTGCTTTTACTACTTTTATCCCGCTACCGTGTAACTCCTTCCTTAGCTACACGGCAACGCGACGATCAACCAATTCAGTTTGAGGCAACAATTCTATAAAGATTGTAATACAATCAAACATGATGGTTGCAATATAGTCTTTCTGTTTTCAGAAAACCAAATTCCAACTCCATTATTTTTATAACTAATTGATTTATTGGCTACTTTTTTTGATCGCCTTTTAATCCGATGGCGCGCAAAACGGCCGTGTTTCCAAATTTTTTCCGCAAATGATCCATGGCCTGGTACAGATTAATGATCTCTTCGGAGTCTTCAAAAAGGTTGATTTGATTTCCTCCACCTACCAGATGACTAAACCGGATTCCAATTAATCGAATCAACATCCGGCGTTCATACAACTTATCAAAAAGCTCCTTTGCCTTTGCAATAAGCGTATGGTCGGAAGAGGTATATGATATGCGCGATTGGGTAGTATGTGTATCAAAATTGGAGTAACGTATCTTTACGGTAATACATGCCGTTAGTTTGTTCTCCGAACGCAGTTGAAAAGCCAGTTTCTCTGTCATCTTTACCAGCAAGGATTTTAAAAATACTACATCGGCTGTGTCTTGTTCAAAGGTTTCTTCTGTTGATATCGACTTGCGTTCGCTATATGGTTCCACGGGAGTGTTATCAATGCCATTGGCTTTTTTCCAAAGGACAAATCCATTTTCACCTAACACTTTTGTTAAAAGATCAGGGGGCATTTCCTGCAAGGTATATACGCGTTCAACACCCATGCTGCGCAAGAGCGTATACGTTTTATCGCCTACCATCGGGATTTTCTTTATCGAAAGCGGACCTAAAAAAACTTTCTCGTCTCCGAACTCAATCTTCTTTTGTCCGTTAGGTTTTGCCTCTCCAGTCGCCACTTTTGATACGGTTTTATTTTCTGATAATCCGAAGGAAATAGGAAGCCCCGTTTCTTTCATGATGCGCTGTCGTAATTCCGAAGTATAATTATAACAACCAAAAAAACGATCCATACCAGTCATGTCAATATAAAACTCATCAATCGACGACTTCTCATAAACAGGAACATCTTCTTTAATAATATCGGTGACCACTTCTGAATAATACGAGTAGCGATCATAATCACCACGAATAATAATCGCATCGGGACAAAGTCGGCGGGCGAGTTTAATAGGCATGGCAGAGTGCACACCAAAGGCGCGGGCCTCATAACTACAAGCGGCTACCACACCTCGATCACTAGTGCCACCCACAATAACGGGCTTGTTGTGTAAAGCGGAATTTTCCAGTCGTGAAACAGAAACAAAAAAACTGTCCAGATCCATATGTACAATTGTTCTGTCTTTTTGCATGATTTGTTTCTTTAAAAAATTGTTTTTAGTTTTGGCGGTAATACAATCTATTTGAAAGGCTGTAATATAACCAAATTTTAATATGTACTTCAACTCCAACATTAAAATACTTCGTCAGCGTCGCAAGCTTACGCAGGACATGGTAGCAATCGAACTAGGTATTAGTCGTTCCACGATTAACAGTTATGAAAACGGCAGCGTACAAAATCCTACGTTAGAAGCGCTGGTTTCTTTTTCGAAATTTTTTAAGATGAGTTTAGATACGTTGGTAAAAATTGACTTGTCGCGCGTATCCGAATTTCAACTTTCGGAATTAGAACGAGGGCACGATGTATTTGTAACGGGTGCGAAGCTGCGCGTTTTGGCAACTACGGTTGACAGCAACAATAAAGAAAATATTGAAGTAGTTCCTATCAAGGCAAAAGCAGGTTATAAAAGCGGCTATGCTGATCCTGATTTTATCAAGAAGCTTCCTACCTTTCAGTTGCCGATTTTATTTGGTGAGCGCAAATACAGAATGTTTCAAATCAGCGGCGACTCGATGTTACCGATACCCGATAAGAGTTGGGTGATTGGAGAGTATGTAGAAAACTTCTACGACATTAAAGATGGACAGGCTTATATTTTCCTGACGGAAGATGATGGTGTTGTTTTTAAAGTTGCGAATAACAACATCAAGAAGAAAAAAAGTTTAACACTACAATCGTTGAATCCACTTTACGAAGCTTATGATGTTTCCGTAAACGAGATTAGAGAAGTCTGGAAATTTTGCAACTACCTCAGCAGCGAGATTCCTGATAAATATTGGGAGCGCGATAAGATTCTGAAAAAAATTGAGAAGGTAGAGGCGGAGATGAATGAGATTAAGAAGGCGTTGTAGTAGGGCTTTCGGAAGGCTACACCACAGATTATTTATCATTATTCTTGTGGTATATACTTTTGGTATGTACCTTTGTAAAAAAGCAGACCATGAAAACACTTTCATTAAAACTTGATGATAAAATTTTTGACGAGGCAGAAGAGATAACTTCAAAACTTAATCTTGCGCGAAACCGATATATTAATGAAGCGGTAAGTATTTATAACCTTTACAACAAAAGGAAGCTTTTAAAAAAACAACTTCTTAGAGAATCTAAACTTACTAGAAAGGATTCGATGGATATATTAAGTGAATTTGAAAAACTAGTAGATGAAAATTAAACAATATGATATTTGGCTTGCAGACCTTAACCCAACACGAGGAACCGAGCCTGTTAAAAAACGTCCTGTTGTAATTATTCAAACAAACTTGCTTAATGATTTTCATCCATCCACATTAATTTGTCCAATTACCTCTCAAGTCAAACCAGAAATAGAACTGCTGCGCGTCCATTTAAAAACAAATCAACTTGATGCTGCATCTGACATTCTTGTTGATCAAATTAGGGCTATTGACAACAAGCGATTAATTAAGAAACTTAGTACGCTTACAAAAGAGCAAATAGTAACACTTAAAAATAATATTAAGGTTGTTCTCGATTTATAATACACATGGACTATGCTCAACAATACTAATGCTACCGAACCTTCGCCCTTTTAAATACAACCCCTTTATTGTTCGTTAGCGAAGAATAATCATCACTAAAATCCCACGATACACGAACGTCATTCTGATTCATAATTCCTTCGGCACTTGTTTCAGATGTTGCTTCCCATTTTCCTGAAAGCTCTATCACTTTCGTAAAGTTTTCAGAATTCGTTTGTCCGTTCATTGAATATGCAGCAGTCCGAAAAGCAAGTCCATCAAAAGCAAGCGTTGTATAAATTTGTGCGTCTTCATTAATCGATTCCCAGACATAACCTGCGGAAGTGCCAATCTCTTTTACTAGCGAACTATTATTATCAATTTCTTCTATTCCTGTTTTTACTTCTTTCGTTCCAGTGCATCTCTCTGCTAGTTCATCAAACTTTTTACTTAACTCGGGGTTCTGTGAAAAATTTACCTTCTCCCAATTTTCTACACCTAACTCTTTACTGATTGCATCACGGCAAGCATCCTTATTTTCAGCCGACCATTCTGTATTGCCTGGCTCGGTTAAACAACGACAAAGATCGATTGGGGCGATCGCCGCTTTAGTTTCTTCATCAATATTAATTGTTTCCGTTTTTTCAGTTGATCCACCGCCACATCCAACAAGGAAATAAGATAGCGCTAGAATAAGGATTGGTTGTTTCATGTTAATGATTGTGAATTAAAAATTCGTTTATTGACTTTACCCTCAATAAAAACTATTTAGGGTCAATCAAATATACCAATAATTATTTTATATAAAAACAGAGGAGATTATAGCTTGTATCCGCTACCACACCTATTTGTCATATACTATTTTGAACAATCATAAAATAAATAGGCATTCCCAAAGTAATATTTATTGGAAAACTAACGACGAGGGCCATGGGAAGAAATAGTCCGGGGTTTGCTTTTGGAACAGATATCTTCATTGCTGCAGGAACCGCAATGTAAGAAGCACTTCCCGCAAGAATGGCAAACATAAATCTGCTGGAAACATCATCTGTTACAATTTTACTTAACAGTGCTATTGCGATTCCATTAACCAATGGAATTATAAGCGCAAAAATCAACGGAAACCATCCGAAAGAAAAAAATGCTTTCAACTTTCTTCCACTCGCAATTCCCATATCTAATAAAAAAATTGCAAGAAAACCCTTGAACAAATCATTGGTAAACGGTTTTATTCCTTCTGCTTGCTTATCACTTGCAAGAAAACCAATGACGAGACTACCAAGAATAAGAAGTACACTTCCATTAGTAAAAGAATGTTTGATTGCAGTTCGCTTTTGTATTTTTTCACTTTCCTCTTTATTAAAAATAGAAATTAAAACAAGTCCCATAATTATAGCGGGTGATTCCATCAGTGCCATAATGGCAACCATGTGTCCGTGTAAGGGCAGCTGTTGTGCTTCAAGAAAACTTACTGCTGTAACAAAAGTAACTGCGCTCACAGATCCATAAGCAGCCGCAATTGCTCCAGCATCATATACTCCTAATTTTTTCTTCAGAATAAAAAATGTGTATGCTGGTATCAACAACGAGATGGCTATACCAAACAACATTGACCATCCTATTTCTGCTGAAAATATTTCGTGTGATAATTCTTGCCCCCCTTTAAATCCGATTGCAAACAAAAGATATAATGAAATAAACTTAGAGGAGTTAGGAGGGATTTCTAAATCACTTTTTAAATGAACGGCTATTATTCCTAAGACAAAAAACAGAAGCGCGGGATTTGTTAAATTCTCAATTAGTAAATTACCGTTCATTATTTGATGTTGATATTTCCGACAACATGATTATTACTGTTGTTATCAAATTCTTTTACATAATGATTGTTATTCATCAATTAATGAAATATTAATTTCAGAACTAACCACAATTTTCTTTTTTTCTTTCTTGGATTTTAAAATTATTGCTTGAATTTTTTCGATTTCTTTTTTTAATGCAGGAATTCGTTCTTGAGAAATCGCATCATCTTTTTTATACTTTTCTTGCGAACTCCAGTTTTTAATATTGTAAAAATTGATTGGCGACTTAAACAAGTGTATCAATAAGTCTTTTGCTTCTTCATTCGTGAAGCTATCGTTTATTAGTGTAACCTTTTCCTTATTATTCATTTCTTTAGTTGTGTTGGATTAGAGAAATTATAAAATGTGAATGTTGCAGATATTATTGCCAACGAAGTAAACAGGTGGCTTTGTATTACATCGGTAGTTTGAAGTCCTGTTACTAAAAAAAGAATTGTTCCAATTAATAATATTGTTGACTTCACTGTAGTCATTGTGTCTTCTTTAACTGAAACATTTTCTATCTTTTCTATTGTTTCGTCGGAATTTGTTTTTAAAAAGCCTTTCTTATTTGAGTTATATAGCGTATCCATTATTTCTGTTTTTTTGTTATTGTCCTTGTCCTAGTGAATAGGCTGCTTTACCATCAAACGAATAAAGATTCTCTGTTTTTATAGTATCAATATTTTCGTTGATCGCTTTATTTAAAATTTCTAAGATGTCGGATTTATGAATGTTTATTCCTTCGTTGGGTTTAAATCTGCAACGCCAGTGATCAGTACAAAATGTTTCTTTAAATCCATCAGGCCAAACCTTAATTCCGCGATTAGTAATCATGGTAAGCTTAATATTTTCGCTTTCCATTTTTTTAATTTGATTGGCTAGTTCGTCTGGATTCATTCCTGCCCAATGCACAAACACATCTACACCTACAAGTTCTTTTTTAGCAGCAGCCTTTCTCTTGTATTTTGGTAATGACAGGGCCGCGTTCTTTGCGTAAGAAACAGGCTTTAATACAGATGGTCTGTTTCCAAGATTTGCTATCATTGCTTTAGCAAATTCTTTTGTTCCTACTTTTTGTTTACTTACACCCTCTTTAAAAATATCATAAGTGTGAATTCCATCTTCCAATGTTTTTAGCCATGCATTTTGAACTTTTTCTGCAACATCAGTTTGTCCAATATGATTAAGCATCATAATAGCTCCTTGCAATAATCCTGAAGGGTTAGCTACATTTTGTCCTGCTCTTCGTGGCGCCGAACCATGTATCGCCTCAAACATTGAACATTCTTCTCCAATATTTGCAGAGCCCGCTAATCCCACCGAACCTGTAATCTGTGCTGCTACATCACTCAATACATCACCATATAAATTAGGCATTACTATTACATCGAAAGCTTCTGGTGTATCCGCCATTTTTGCTGCACCAATATCAATAATCCAATGTTCGTTTTCTATCTCCGGATACTCTTTCGCAATTTCATCAAACACTTGATGAAACAAACCGTCTGTCTGCTTCATGATATTATCCTTTGTAAAGCAAGTTACTTTTTTTCTGTTTTGTTGCTTTGCGTATTCAAATGCATAACGCACTATTTTTTCGCAACCAGGTCGACTAATTAATTTTAAGCACTGAACAACCTCATCTGTTTGTTGATGTTCAATACCTGCATATAGATCTTCTTCGTTTTCGCGAACAATCACAATATCCATTACAGGATGTTTTGTGTTTACAAACGGATGTAAACTCATACACGGTCTAACATTCGAATAAAGCCCGAGAAATTTTCGTGTAGTCACATTTAAACTTTTATATCCTCCGCCTTGTGGTGTTGTAATTGGTGCTTTCAAGAAAACCTTGTTGCGACGAATTATATCCCAGGCCTCCGGTGCAATGCCAGAAGTGTTTCCTGCGAGGTACACCTTTTCTCCAACCTCAATTTCTTCAATTTCTATTTTAGCTCCTGCTGCTAAAATAATTTTTAGCGTGGCGTCCATTATTTCAGGTCCAATGCCATCTCCCTTTGCTACTGTAATTTTTGTCATATCGCGTTGTTTTTTATTGTATGGCGCAAAGTTTAGTATTTCAATTCATATATTTTTATTTATCTTTGTTATGCTTTCCATTAATAATTTTTATGAATTATACTTTAAATCAACTACAGATATTTTTAAAAGTGGTGCATACACAGAGTGTAACTAAAGCATCAGAAGAGTTGTTTTTAACGCAACCCGCTGTTTCAATTCAACTAAAAAATTTTCAAGATCAATTTGATATTCCGCTTACAGAAGTCGTTGGAAGAAAGTTATACGTTACTGATTTTGGAAAAGAAATTGCTGCTGCTGCTGAAAATATTCTAAACCAGGTTCATGCTATAAATAATAAAACTCTCGCTTATAAAGGTCAATTAACTGGTCGTTTAAAAATTTCCGTTGTATCAACTGGAAAATATGTGATGCCGTATTTCCTGACAGATTTTATTAAAAAGAATAACGGAGTGGATTTGCTAATGGATGTTACCAATAAAAACAAGGTGATTGAAAGTTTAGAAAAAAACGAAGTTGACTTTGCGCTTGTTTCTATTTTACCAAGCAAATTAAATGTTGAAAAACTAGATCTGCTTCAAAACAAATTATTCTTGGTGGGAAATAAAAAGGCCTCCAATAAAAAGGAGGTGAAGGCAAAAGAGGTGTTTAAAGACCTTCCATTAATTTTTAGAGAAGAGGGGTCGGGCACAAGACAAACAATGGAGCTCTTTATTGAAAGAAACAAACTCGCGATTACTAAAAAAATGGAGTTGACTTCCAACGAGGCTGTGAAACAATCGTTATTAGCTGGACTTGGTTATTCCATAATGCCATTAATTGGAATTCGAAATGAATTAAACAACCATGCACTTC
>Ga0315907_10008215_pt1 | contig 10757 bp, 9 predicted proteins | sample LakEriMetagenome_3_FD_203525 | JGI IMG/M metagenome (GOLD analysis project Ga0315907, IMG submission 203525) | Freshwater fungal communities from buoy surface, Lake Erie, Ohio, United States - Buoy 12 MA123 | ecosystem: Environmental > Aquatic > Freshwater > Lake > Lake biofilm | place: USA...
TGCCGGTGCTGAAGGCAAACAAGGCGCTGCGCGGCATGGCGGCCGGGGCGCGGCTGACCGTGCTGGCCACCGACCCGGCCTCGGTTCCCGATTTCAACGCCTTTTGCCGGGAAACCGGCCATGCGCTGGTGGCGTTTTCTGAAGATCAGGGCAGCTATCGCTTCGTCATCCGCAAGCGGGACGACCCACCGGCATGAGCGCACTGATCCTGACCCATGCCGCCTGTGTGGCGCATGATCCCGGCCCCCATCACCCGGAATGCCCGGACCGTTGGCGCGCCGTAACCCGCGCCCTGGAAGCGGAAGCCTTCAGCACCCTGCCGCGCGCCGAAGCGCCGCGCGCAACGCGGGAACAGATCCTGCGCGTGCATCCGGAAGCCTATCTGCGAGCGATTTTGGAATCGGCACCGGCCGAGGGTGATCGCGTGGCTTTGGATGCCGATACTATCCTCTCCCACGGCAGCATTGAAGCCGCCTTGCGGAGCGCTGGCGCAGCGGTCGCGGCGGTGGATGCGGTTTGCGCCGGGCCGATCCGACACGCTTTTTGCGCCACGCGGCCGCCTGGCCATCACGCAGAGCCCGCCCGCCCCATGGGGTTTTGCCTATTCGCCAATGCCGCCATTGCCGCGCGCCATGCCCAGGCCGTGCATCGCCTGAAGCGCGTCGCGGTCGCTGATTTCGATGTGCATCACGGCAATGGCACGCAAGCCTGTTTTGAAGCGGATGCATCCTTGATGCTGGCATCATCCCATCAATGGCCGCTTTACCCCGGCACCGGTACGCCGCAGGAACGGGGTGTCGGCAATATCTTCAACGCGACGCTGCCGCCGGGCGCCGATGGCGCCGCGTTTCGCGCCGTATGGGAAAGGCTTTTGCTGCCAGCCTTGGATGCTTTCGCGCCTGAATTGCTGATCATCTCGGCCGGGTTTGACGCGCATGTGGCGGACCCGCTGGCGCAGTTGCGGCTGACGGAGGCGGATTTCACCTGGATCACGGAAGAACTTTGCGCCTTGGCCGCGCGCCATGCCGAAGGGCGCGTCGTTTCAGTGCTGGAAGGCGGCTATGATCTGGATGCGCTTGGTTCGTCTGTTGCCGCCCATGTTCGCGCGCTGATGCTCAATTAACCCTTGCAGAGCGCCGCCCAGCGCCCCCAAATCTCACATTACAAAACAAAGAGGTTCGCCATGCGCCGTCGTCATCTTCTCGTAGCCCTGCCCGCCGCGGCTTTAGCGCCACGCCTTGCCGCCGCGCAGGAATGGCCGCCCGGCCCCGTGCGCGCCATTGTGCCCTTCGCCCCGGGATCCGCCACCGATACGGTGGCGCGCGTCTTTACCGAGAAAATGCGCGACACGCTCGGCCAGAATGTGGTGGTCGAAAACCGCGCCGGCGCCAATGGGCTGATCGGGGCCGAGGCCGTGGCCCGCGCCACGCCCGATGGCCTGACCGTGCTGATCGGTACCAATTCCACCAATGCCGCCGCAGGGGCACTCTTCAAGCGAGTGCCCTTTGATGTGGACACTGCCTTTATCCCGGTCTCGACACTCGGTTCCGTCCCCCTGTTGGTCGCGGTACGGGCCGAATCGCGCTGGCAGAATCTGGCTGAATTGCTGGCCGAGGCGAAAACCAAGCCCGAGGGCATCACCTATGCCTCAGCCTCGTCGTCCCAGCAGGTTTCGACCGAGCTGATGGCGCATATGGCGGGGGTGAAGATGCTCCGCGTGCCCTATCGGTCCTCACCCTTGGCGGTGCAGGATTTGCTGGCGGGGCGGGTTGATCTTTTCGTGGCCGATCAATTAGTTATCCTGCCGCAAGCGCGCGAAGGGAAGCTGCGCATCCTCGGCATCACCTCGCCCCAAAGGTCCGCCATGCTGCCGGAGATCCCAACGGTGGCCGAAGCCGGGAACCTGCCGGGCTATCAGATCACCGCCTGGTTCGGGCTTTTCGTGCCCGCCGGCACGCCGGCCATTGCGGTTTCCCGCCTGAATGCGGCCGTGCGCCGCGCCGGGGAGCAGGCCGATTTGCGCGAAAGACTGTCTTCCGGCTTCGGGATGGTTGTTTCTACCTCCACCCCGGAAGAGGCTGCGGCTTTCGTCAAATCCGAGACCCAGCGCTGGACCTCGGCGATTCGCACCGCGGGCATCGAACCGGAATAGACATTCCGATAAATGTCAGGCTAGGCTGACAGTATGGCACGTACACCCAATGAGACGGCAGGGCCGCCGCCGTCCGACATCGCCGCCCTTTCCTTCGAGCAAGCGCTCGCAGAGCTTGAGGGGATTGTGCGGGAATTGGAAAGCGGCAAGGGCGCACTTGAAGCCTCGGTCACCGCTTATCAACGCGGTGCGGCGCTGAAGCGCCATTGTGAGGCGAAGCTCGCGGAAGCGGAGCAGAAAATCCAAGCGATTGTGGATGGCCCAGCCGGACCATCCTTGCGAGACGTGGAATAGAGCGCCGCATGTCCGCTGCCCCGCCCGATTCCGCCAAGGCCCTTGCTTCCGCCATGGCGGCGGCGGCTGCCGAAATTGATCGCGCGCTTGATGCGCTGATCCCACCACCGGAAGGCGATGAGGCGCGGCTCTTTGAAGCCATGCGCTATGCCAGCATGGGCGGTGGGAAAAGGTTGCGCGGTTTTCTGGTGCTGGAAGGTGCCGCGCAATTTGGCGTCGCACGCGAAGCAGCGCTGCGTGTCGCCTCGGCCATTGAAATGCTGCATGCCTATTCGTTGGTGCATGATGATCTGCCCTGCATGGATGATGATGATCTGCGCCGCGGCAAACCGACCGTGCATCGCGCCTTTGATGAGTCAACCGCCGTGCTGGCGGGTGATGCGCTGCAAACCCAGGCTTTTCTGGTCTTGAGCGAACCCGAAACCCATGCCGACCCAGCCGTACGGGCGGAGCTTTGCCGTGCCTTGGCGCGCGCGGCCGGTGCGCGCGGCATGTGTGGGGGGCAAATGCTGGATATGCTGGCGGAAGAAGCCGGACGCCCCTTGGAAGAAGCAGAAATCGGCCGGCTGCAATTGCTGAAGACCGGCAAGCTGATTGAATTTTCTGCTGAAGCTGGCGCCATTCTTGGCAAGGCACCCATCCAGTTGCGCCATGCGCTTTCCGCCTATGGCCGCGATCTGGGCGCTGCCTTTCAGATTGCCGATGACGTGCTGGATGCGACCGCATCAGCCGAGGAAACCGGCAAGCGCACCGGCAAGGATGCCGATGCAGGCAAGGCCACACTCGTTGGGCTTTTGGGGCTGGAACGCGCCAGGCTGCAAGCGGAACGGCTTGCTGCCCAGGCGCAAGATCATCTGGATGCTTTTGGGGAAGCAGCGGCGCATTTGCGCGCGCTGGCCGATTACACAATCGCGCGGAGAAGCTAAAGAATGAACCGTCCTGTCACACCGCTGCTCGATCGCGTTTCGATCCCAAGCGATTTGCGGAACTACTCCGGCGAACAACTCAAACGCCTGGCCGAGGAATTGCGCGCCGAGACCATTGACGCGGTTTCCGTCACCGGCGGGCATCTTGGTGCATCACTTGGCGTTGTGGAATTGACCGTCGCCGTACATGCGATTTTCGACACACCGCATGACCGGCTGATCTGGGATGTTGGGCATCAGGCCTATCCGCACAAAATCCTGACCGGGCGGCGCGATCGCATCCGCACGCTGCGCCAAGGCGGCGGGCTTTCCGGCTTCACTAAGCGGAGTGAGAGCGAATACGACCCCTTCGGTGCGGCACATTCTTCGACCAGTATTTCCGCCGGGCTTGGCATGGCGATTGGCAGCCAATTGCAGGGCAAGGATCGCCATGTGATTTCCGTGATTGGCGATGGGTCCATGAGTGCCGGCATGGCTTATGAAGCCATGAATAATGCCGGCGCATCCAAGGCCAATCTGATTGTCATCCTGAACGATAATGACATGTCCATCGCCCCACCCGTGGGCGCGATGAGTGCCTATTTGTCCAAGCTGATTTCATCACGTCCCTTCCTTTCGCTACGCGATATGATGGCGCGGCTGGCCAAGCGCTTCCCCGCACCTTTGGAACGCGCCGCACGGCGCGCCGATGAATATGCGCGCGGGCTGCTGACGGGCGGCACATTGTTCGAAGAATTGGGCTTCTATTATGTGGGGCCAGTGGATGGGCATGATCTGGACCATTTGCTGCCCATTCTGCGCAATCTGCGTGATCGGGATCAGCAAGGCCCGATCCTGCTGCATGTGGTGACGCAAAAGGGCAAGGGTTATGCGCCGGCGGAATCCGCGCCCGACAAATATCACGGCGTCGTGAAATTCAACGTTATTACCGGCGAACAGGCCAAGGCACCACCTGGCCCGCCTTCCTTCACCAAGGTTTTCGCCAATGCGTTGATCGCTGAAGCGGAAGCCGATGAGCGCATTGTCGCCATCAATGCCGCCATGCCATCCGGCACGGGGCTTGACTCATTCGCCAAGAAATTCCCGCGCCGGAGTTTTGATGTTGGCATTGCCGAACAGCATGCGGTGACTTTTGCGGCCGGTCTTGCGATCGAAGGGCTCAAGCCCTTTTGCGCGATCTACTCGACCTTTTTGCAGCGCGCCTATGACCAGATCATGCATGATGTAGCGCTACAATCCCTGCCCGTGCGCTTCGCCATGGACCGCGCCGGGTTGGTGGGCGCGGATGGCGCGACGCATGCAGGGTCTTTCGATATCGCCTATCTCGGCTGCCTGCCGAATATGGTACTGATGGCCGCCGCCGATGAGGTGGAGCTGATGCATATGGTCGCAACCTCGGCCGCGATTGATGATCGGCCTTCCGCGTTTCGCTATCCGCGTGGTGAAGGTTTTGGTCTTGAATTGCCCAAGCGCGGTTCGGTGCTGGAACTCGGCAAGGGGCGCGTGCTGCGCGAAGGCACTGCGATTGCGATCCTGTCCTATGGGGCGCGCTTGCAGGAATGCCTGAAGGCGGCTGATGAATTGGCAACCCATGGGCTTTCCTGCACGGTTGCCGATGCACGCTTTGCCAAGCCGCTTGATACCGCCTTGGTGGAGCGCCTCGCGCGCGAGCATGAGGTGCTGATCACGATTGAAGAAGGTTCCATGCTCGGCTTCAGCGGGCTTGTCATGCATCATTTGGCGACGCGCGGGCTGATGGATCGTGGGTTGAAAATCCGGCCAATGTGTTTGCCGGATACCTTCATTGATCACGACGCGCCGCGCAAGCAATATGATCAGGCGGGGCTCAATGCGCCGCATATCGTGGCGACGGCGCTGGCGGCACTCGGCAAGGCAGAAATGCACTTGCCCGCGCGGGCGTGACGCGTCAGGCGCGCCACATCCCCCCACCATCCACATCCACCACCGTGCCATTCACGTAAACGCCGCGCGGGCTTGCCAAAAACACCGCCAGGTCAGCGATTTCGGCTGATTCAATCGGGCGGTTGAAGGGCAGGCCGGTGATGGTTTCCGCCCAGCGTTCCTCATCGCCGAATTTCAGCTTCGCATTGACGCGCGCCTGCGTGATCATGCGATCGGTCTTGGTCACGGCGGGATTGATGCCGACAACCTTCACGCCATTGGCCTGCGTCGCAGCACCCAAAGCCTGGGTGAAGGCAATCAGCGATGCATTGCCCGCGCCGCCGCAAATATAGCCCGCTTTCGGTGAACGCCCGGCCATGCCGATGATGTTCACCACCGCGCCGGCCTTGCGCGCTTCCATCGCCGGCAGATAGAGCTGGCACAGATGAATGTAGCCAAATACCTTCAGGCTCCAGGCTTCCTGCCAGCGCTGGATGGAAATATCCTGCAAGCGGCCGGATGGAATGGCGCCGGCGTTGTTCACCAGCACATCAATATCCGGAAAAGCGGCGTGCAGCCTTTCGCGTTCTTCAACACGCGAAAGATCAGCGGCCAGGGTTTCAACCCGCACCTGCGCAAGCGCCCGCACCTTATCGGCGGCGGTCGCGAGTGCCGCCGCATCGCGCGCTGAAAGCACAATATCGCAGCCCTCCCGCGCGAAGGCTTCCGCGCAAGCAAGGCCAATGCCTTTTGATCCACCCGTGACAAGCACACGCTTGCCGGCAAGTTGCATATCCATGTTCACACCACCAATTCAATGAGGAAGGGGCCAGGCCGCGCGAAGCTTTGGCTCATCATGTCAGCGACCTGATCAAGTGTGGTCGCCTGCGCGGCTTCCACGCCCATACCTTCGGCCAGTTTCACCCAGCCGATATCGGGATTGCCGAGGTCCATCATATCCATCGCCGTGCGACCCGGATTGGCGCCGACATTGCGGTATTCGCCAAGCAGGATCGCGTATTTGCGATTGGAAATGATCACGGTGGTCACCGGCAGCTTTTCGCGCGCCTGGGTCCAAAGCGATTGCACCGTATACATGGCCGAACCATCGGCCTGCATATTGATGACGCGTCGGCCACCGCCACCAACGGCGGCACCGGTTGCCAAGGGCATGCCGCAGCCAATGGCGCCGCCCGTGATCTGCAACCAATCATGCGGCGGCGCGTTATGGGTTTCGGGGAAGAAGCCGCGACCATAAGAAACGCTCTCATCCGCAATGATCGCCCCTTCCGGCATCAGCGCACCCAATACACGCGCGAGGCCTTCCGGCGTTGGTGCACCGCGCACCACTTCCGGGCGCGGGCCGCGATCAGGAATGGCGATGGCGGGCGCGTTCACTTCTGCCGCCAGCGCGGCCAAAGCCACTTCGGCATTCTGTTCATAGCGCGTCAGCACATGCACTTCGGCGTTCGGCGGGTAATGCAGCGAAGGCTTGCCCGGATAGCCGAAGAAGCCAACCGGCGCCTTGGCATTCACCAGGATCAGATGCTCCACCCATTTCAGCGCATCCACTGCCTGGTCCACGTAATAAGGCACGCGTTCCAGCGCGATGCGCCCACGCCCGCGCTGGGTGCGGCCGTTGGAGCCCTCAGCCATCAGCCGCGCGCCGGTTGCCTGCGCAATCCGATAGGCATGAAGCTGCGCCCCTTCGCGAAGGCTCGTGCCGCCCAGCAGGATCAGCACATTCTTCTTCTCCCGCAGGATGCGCGCGGCGTTGCGGATGGCATGCGGGTCCGCTTCCGGTACGGCGGGCACGGGCAGGGCCGGCGCCACCACGCCGCCATCATTCCAGGCGGTATCGGCAGGCAGGATCAGGGTCGCGATCTGCCCTGGGGAGGTCCGCGCCGCCTGCACCGCCACGGCAGCGTCAGCGCCCACCTTGGTAGAATCGGTTGAAGTCCGCACCCAGGCGGAAACGCCGCGGGCGAAGCCTTCGGTATCGGCGGTCAGCGGTGCGTCATAGGGGCGGTGATAGGTGGCGTGATCCCCGGTGATGTTCACAATGCCGGACCGGGCGCGCCGCGCATTATGCAGATTGGCCAAGCCGTTAGCCAGGCCAGGGCCGCAATGCAGCAAGGTGCAGGCTGGCTTTTCCGCCATGCGCCAATAGCCATCCGCCATGCCGGTTACGACATTTTCCTGCAAGCCCAGCACGCAGCGCATACCGGGGATCCGGTCCAAGGCTGCGACGAAATGCATCTCACTCGTGCCGGGGTTGGAGAAACACACATCAACCCCGCTACCTATGAGTGTTTGGACCAGGCTTTCCGCACCATTCATTGCCGACTCTCCACTTGGCGTTATGGGGGGCAGCCTGCGCCGAGGGGCGGCTTCGGGCAAGATGGGGCACTTGTCATGCGGTAATTTCGCCGTAATTTGCCGCCAGAAATATCAATGCGGTGAAAGAAACCGCTTCTGGGGGAGCTTTTCGGTCATGCCTCGTTTGGCCGTTGCCTTTTTTGCGTCGGGCTTTGCTGCGCTGCTGTGCCAGATTGTCTGGCAGCGGATGCTCGGCATTTTTGCCGGCTCTGACACGATTTCTGCAGCGCTTGTCGTGGGCGCCTTTCTGGCCGGGCTTGGCATTGGTTCGATCATTGGCGCCAAAATCGCTGATCGTATCACACCGGCGCGCGCGCTGATCGGCTTCGCGCTGGCAGAAACCGGGGTCGGCATTTTCGCCGTGCTGTCCAAGGCTTTTCTTTATGATTGGCTGGCGACTGATCTGGCCGGGGTGGTGGATGACCCGGCGATGATCTTCGCGCTCTGCTTCGCGGGGCTTGTGCTGCCAACCACGCTGATGGGCGCTTCCCTGCCACTTTTGGCGCGAGCGGTTTCAACCGCTTTGGACACGGTGGCGGAACGGATTGGCCTGCTCTACGGGCTGAACACCTTTGGCGCCGGGCTTGGTGCGCTGCTCGGTGGCTGGGTGCTGGTCGGCAATCTGGGCTTTGTCGGCGCGCTTTGGCTGGCCGCGGGGCTTGAGATTTTCGCCGCTGTCCTGGCGCTGTCGCTGCTCCCGCAGCTTCGTGGCGTGCCCCTGCCCGCGCCAAGCGCCGCCGCCAAGGATGGCGATGCGCCCTTTGGCAGCCTGCCGCTCTGGTGCTTTCTGGTCTTCCTTTCGGGCTATGTGATTGTGGCGCTGGAAATCCTTTGGGTCCGCATCATGGGTCAGGTCGGGCAATACCACGCCTATCTTTTTCCGACCGTGCTTGGGATTTTCCTGCTGGCCGATGGGCTTGGCATGGCCTTCGCAGCCCGCATGGTCCGCCACTTGAAGGACCCGCGCCCGGCCTTTTTCATCACCCAGGGTGCCGGCTTTGTCCTGGCGGTGGTGTTGCTGGCCGCGCTTTGGCTCGCCATGCCGCTTTGGCCCATTGCTGATCTGATGGCGGTGGATCATTCGCGCCTGCATGGCGGGGCGCTGGCGATGATGATCTTCTTGGCCGTGGTCGTGGTGGGGCCGCCTTCCTTCCTGATTGGCATGACCTTCGCCTTTGTGCAGCGCGCGGTGCAGCAGGATTTGGCGAGTGTCGGCACGCGGGTTGGTTGGGTGCAATTGGCTAACATTGCCGGCAATGCGGCGGGGTCCATTTTCACCGGCCTGATCACGCTGCATTTCCTTGGCACGGCGGGCACGCTCAAGCTGCTGGCCGCACTTTCGCTGCTGTTGCTGTTGGGCTGGCTTTGGCATGGCGGCTGGCGCCGGCCGGTGGAAGGGGGCTTGGCCATTGCCTCGGCGCTTGCGCTCCTGCTCATGCCAGGCAATGCTGGGCTTTGGTCGCGCATGCATGCGGAAGGGCCGGGCCATATGGTGGCCTGGGCGGAAGATCGCTCAGGCGTGGCGTTTTTCCGCGACAGCAAGGGCGCGGATGGCGTGGCGGAAGGCCCCTTCTTCATCCAGGGCTTCAGCCAGGGGCGCATTCCCTTCCTATCCATCCATCAATTCCTGGGTGCGGTCGGGCCGCTGATCCATCCCGATCCGAAAAATGTGCTGGTGATTGGCATTGGCAGTGGCGGCACGCCCTGGGCCGCGGGCATCCGCCCGGAAAGCCAGGTTCGCGCCATTGAATTGGTGGCACCCGTGCTGACAGCTTTGGAGGAAATCGGCCAGCATTACCCGGATGGTCCCATTGCGCGGATGTTCAAGGACCCGCGCTGGCAGATGGAATATGGCGATGGGCGCCGGACGCTGGCCAAGGAAGAACGGCGCTACGACATTATTGAGGCGGATGCGATTCTGCCGCAGGGTTCCCATTCCGGCCTGCTGTACAGCGCGGAGTTCATTGACCAGGCGCGTCGGCGTTTGGCGCCCGGTGGGCTATATATCCAGTGGACACCAACGCAGCGCGCAGTGGAAACCTTCGCCGCGGTCTTTCCCCATGCGCTGCTATTGATGCCGGCGGGTGTGATGATCGGATCCAACGAACCAATCCCCTTCGATCCGGCAAGGCTTGCGGAGCAATTCGCGCGTCCCGCTCATCTGGCGCATTTGCATGCGGGCAATAAGGATTTCAGCGATTGGGCAAGCCTATTCGCGGGAACACCGTTGCAATGGCAGCCGGGGCAAAAGCGGGAGGAAGCGCCGCTTACCGATGTCTTCCCGCGTGATGAATTCTATATCAATAACCCGAGCAACGATACCGGGCATTATGTGCGCAGCCGGAACGTAATGGGCCACCGCCGCGCGGCGGTGGAATAGCCGCGCAGCTTTGGTTTCGCCCTACATGCCCAGTGCGCGGCGATAGAGATCGAGTAGCGTTTCCTGTTCTTCCACTTCTGCGGGTTCTTGCTTCCGCAGCCGGATCACGGCGCGCAGCACTTTCACATCAAAGCCAGCGGATTTCGCTTCCGCGAAAATATCCTTGATGTCGCTGGACAGCGCCTTTTTTTCTTCTTCCAGGCGTTCAATCCGCTCCACAATGGACCGCAGCCTTTCGCCGGCGATCCCGCCGACCTCCGTATTTTCTTTCGTGCTGGGGGCCTGAGCCATTCTGCGTTCCTCGGTATGCAAGCCAGACGCTTTAGCTTTAGGGTTGCTGGCCATCAATGTTGCCCCTGCCCGGAAGCCGCGAATTTCGCCTTTTGCTCAGGCGACGCTTCCTTTTGGTGCTGCGCCTGCCATTCCTTGTATGGCATGCCGTAGATGATCTCCCGCGCTTCCGGGTCGGTCAGCGGTAGGCCTTTTTCTTCGGCGGCGGCGCGATACCATTTGCTCAGGCAATTCCGGCAGAAACCCGCCAGATTCATCATATCAATATTCTGAACATCATTGCGACCGCGCAGATGTTCCACCAGCCGGCGGAAGGCAGCGGCTTCAAGCTCTGTCTGGGTTGCCTTGTCGATTTCGGGCATGGGGGCCTCCTGATCCATCGCGCCATAGATGGCCCATTCGGCGCGACTTCGCCATACTGTCCCGACAAAGG
>Ga0315907_10008220_pt1 | contig 10754 bp, 9 predicted proteins | sample LakEriMetagenome_3_FD_203525 | JGI IMG/M metagenome (GOLD analysis project Ga0315907, IMG submission 203525) | Freshwater fungal communities from buoy surface, Lake Erie, Ohio, United States - Buoy 12 MA123 | ecosystem: Environmental > Aquatic > Freshwater > Lake > Lake biofilm | place: USA...
AGAAGCAATACCGTGTTGATCGAGTTCACTTTGGAGCGCTGCCCAGCACCAAGCACCGTGCCAAGCACCATGTACAAGCAGCACCAATGGCCGTAAAACTGTGTTGGAGGTTTCCATATCTGCCATCGTAGTAACCGTGCCAGACCAGTTTGACCCCCGTGCCCTTGATCCGCTCTCACAATTTCGCCTCGACGGCAAAGTTGTCTTAGTTACCGGGGCCTCTTCAGGCTTAGGTGTGCGCTTTGCGCGCGTGTTACATGCGGTGGGTGCTCAGGTGGCAATTTCCGCTCGCCGTGCCGACCGCCTTGAATCGCTTGCTGCCGAATTGCCTGGCGTACTAGCAGTGCCTGGCGATGTGGGAATAGCGAAAGATCGTGAGCATCTTGTTGCCACGGTGGAAAAGCATTTCGGACGCATTGACGTGCTGGTAAACAATGCGGGCATTTCGCGCACTGGTGGCATTGAAGTAGAAACATTGGAAACGTTTGAAGATGTGATGCAAGTGAACACAACGGCTGTGTGGCACCTGTGCAAATTGGCAGGTGTAGGAATGGTGGAACGCAAAAGTGGTTGCGTCGTGAACATCGCCTCCATGTTGGGCCTAGTTGGAGCGACTCCCATTAAGCAAGCGAACTATTCAGCAAGCAAGGGTGCAGTCATCAACTTGACTCGCGAGCTGGCACTGCAGTGGGCGCGTAAGGGTATTCGTGTGAACTCGTTGTGCCCCGGGTGGTTTGAGTCGGAAATGACAGCCGGTATGGAAAGCGATGAAGGCAGTCAGCGTTACATCACCACAAACTCACCAATGCCACGCATGGGATTTGCTCACGAACTCGATGGTGCACTGCTCTTTTTGGCAAGCGATGCATCAAGCTTTATGACAGGGCAAAACGTTGTTGTTGATGGCGGTTGGACCGCGCGTTAAATACTTGGCGTGAGGTGCGCCCACGGCGCGGCAGTTTCTATTTGTGCAGCTAAGCGAATGAGGATGTCTTCGCGACCATATGCCCCAACAAGTTGCACACCTACAGGTAATCCGTCGTTAGACATGTGCAACGGCAAGCTGATGGCAGGTTGACCGGTGGTGTTGAACTGCGCGGTGAAACCCATCCACTCGCCGGCAACTTTGAGTGGAGACATGGGATCATTGGGGTTGTTCGCAGAAACACCAATAGCCAGTGGTGGGGCAGCGAGTGTTGGTGTGAGCAAAATATCCCAACCTTCTTCCCACCATTGCTGTACGGCGCGTCGATACACGCCGTTGTCGTTAATGGCGAGTGCGTAGTCGAGAGCGCTTACTTTCGATGAGTACTCGGCCATCACCCAGTTCACTAACTCAACATCTTTATTTGTTACTTCACGGCCCAACATATCGGAAATGCTTTGACGACTCGTTGCCATGTTTGTTGACCATAAGGTCATGAACCGGCCGCCCGCCTTCGGGTCGTTTATCGCTGTAGGAAATGCGAGTTCAACGTGGTGCCCTAAGGACTCCAGTAATTGAGCAGCGTTGGTGACTGCAGTGACGCACTCGGGGTGAATGGCGTTGCCATTGAAATGTGATTGAACAAAACCAATGCGCAATTTCCCAGGGTTCGCAGTGAGTTCATCGACGTAAGGGCGAAGCGGTGGAGGAGCAATGACGGTGTCGCCAATGCCTGGGCCATGTACTGCATCGAGCAGCGCTGCAATATCGCGCACACTGCGCGAAACGGCAAGCTCAACACCGAGGTTGGTTTCCAAACGAGTGGGGCCAACCGAGATGCGACCTTGAGAGACCTTTAACCCAACAAGGCCAGAACAAGAAGCAGGAACACGAATGGAACCGCCACCATCACTGGCGTGTGCGATAGGAACCATTCCTGAGGCAACTGCTGCTGCGGCACCACCACTAGAACCACCGGGAGTGAAGTTGGTGTTCCACGGGTTGCGTGTAGCACCCCATGCTTCTGGTTCGGTAACAGGCAAGCTGCCAAATTCAGGAGAGCTGGTACGGCCGAGAAAAACAAGGTGCTGCTCTTTGAAGCGCGACACCAAAGTGGTGTCGGAAGTAGCGATGTAGTTGGCCTCTTTGAGCGCCTTATTGCCTTGGGAAATATGTTGACCCGCATACATGGTGTGGAGGTCTTTAAGTAAAAAGGGAACACCGGCAAACGCGGTGTTCGGACTTGTTGCGTCGATGTGTTTGGCAAGTTCACGCCCATGAGCGAACCACGGAATGTTGACCGCATTGATGGCGGGGTTCAACTGTTCAATACGGGTAATAGCCGCTTCGGCGAGTTCGCTCGCAGTGACTTCTTTATTGCGTACAAGTTCTGCTTGTGCAGTTGCATCGAGCCAGCGTGTTTCGTGAGCGATATTCCCCATGAAAACGTTCTAGCACGTTTGCCTCACCCGCTAGTCTGCCAAGACTGTGTCTCACGCTGCTTCTTCATCAACACCTCAGGAATTAACCACTCGTGATGTTATTCGCGTGCCTGCAGTGCGCAACATGCTCATCTATTCCACCGCGTTGTACACGGGTTTGATGCTGCAAGCGGCCGCTCTTGGGAAGCAGGTGTACGACATTACGGGAAGAGAAATTGACATCGGTTGGATTGGCCTTGTGGAGTTCTTGCCAGCAGCGTTTCTTGTTTTAGTAACGGGAATGGTGGCCGACAGATTCCAACGGAAAAAAGTTGCCATGTTGGGAATAGTTGGCGAACTTATTTCAGCACTTGCGCTGATGTTCTACGCCCGCACGCAGCCCACCGCTGTCGCACCGATTTTCTTCATTACTTTTCTCTATGGAGTGTCGCGCGCCTTCATTGCGCCAGCCGCACGTTCCATTTGGCCAATGGTTGCGCCACCAGGCGGATTGCCTGCAGTGGTTGCGCTGTCGTCAGCAACATGGACCGGTGCAGCCATTCTTGGCCCAGCTTCTTCGGGGCTGTTGTACAGCGTTGACCCATGGGTCGCATACGCCGTTGCATCGGGGCTGATATTTATCGGACTTATGAGTTTGATGCGAGTCAAAACGGGGCAAGCTGCAAATGAAGAAAATCGCGAACGACCAACGTTGCACGATGCGCTAGAAGGTTTGCGGTTCATTCGCCGTACCCCTATTTTGCTCGCGGCAATTTCACTCGACCTTTTTGCAGTGCTCTTTGGTGGGGCGATTGCACTGCTGCCTGTCATTGCAGAAGAGCGTTTACATGTAGGCGACGTTGCCTATGGATGGTTGCGAGCAGCAGCAGGTATTGGTGCCGCTGGCGTTGCGTTGTTCTTAGCTTTCCGACCTGCACGTCGACACATTGGTCGGTTGCTGTTTTTTGTTGTTGCAACTTTTGGCATTGCAACAGTCGTATTGGGTCTCACAGGTAGCTACCTTGTGGCGTTCATCGCTGTCGTTGTATTGAGTGGTGCCGACATGGTGAGTGTGTTTATTCGCGGTTCCATTGTTCCACTCGTCACCCCCGACGATAAACGCGGTCGTGTATTGGCTGTAGAAAATGTCTTTATTGGAGCTTCCAATGAACTCGGCGCATTTGAGTCGGGAGTTGCTTCACAAGCATTTGGCGCGCCCGCCGCCGTTGTGGGTGGCGGGGTTGCCACTGTTGGCATCGTTGGCATCTTCTGGTTCCTCTTTCCTTCGTTGCGCAAAATCGACAGGTTTAGTGATCTGCAGAGAGATGACAATTCTGAAGAGCAACTCTGACCTACATTGGGTGTATGCCAAAAGCAATTGAAAAACCCAGCAAAGTGGTGAAAGAGTTCCGTGAATTCATCGACCGCGGCAATGTGGTGGAAATTGGTGTTGCCTTTGTGATGGGTGCAACTTTCAAAACCATCATCGATGCCTTTGCTGGTGACGGTAAAGACAACCAAGGCATCTTGGGCGGAATTCTTGGGGCAATTTTTGGTGGGCAACAGCCAAATTTCAACGACAAGGGTCTCACTCTCAACGGAAGTTTCTTGCCGTTTGGAACCTTGTTGTCGGCGGTCATCAACTTTTTGCTTGTTGCATTTGTGATGTTCACCATCGTGAAGTTGTACAACAAGTTTCGTACAGCAGGTGCAGTTCCCTCCACAAATGACCTTTTAGCGGAGATTCGTGACGAATTACGCAAAAGTAATGGCACTAGTCACCCATAATTGACTTGCTTTTCGCAACTTTTGGCGGTGGACTAGAACTCTGATGTTGAATCGCAAGCGCCTCCCCATTTTTCTCGCAACAGCATTTCTTGCTGTGGGAGTTTCAGCGTGTTCATTGGTGTCAAATGATGGCAACGGGGGAGAACTCGACGGTGTAGGTCGTATTCCCGGTAACGACTTTGTTGGTGTTGCTACATTGCCGCCCAACCTTGCATCAGATGTGAAGTTTCCAAAACTTGAGGGTGCAGTTTTAGGTTCTGTTGCCCAGGGAAATAACTTGCTCATGATTGGCGACTCCATCATGGCCTCAATTTCAAAGCGCTATGGAAACGAAGCATGTGGTCTCATGGTCCCTCAGGGTTGGAACGTTGCTCTTGAAGCAGAGGCTGGTCAGTTTGCTGAGTTCGCCGGGAAAGTGCTCGATCGTCGCTGGAGCGAAGGCTGGGATGCGGTTGTTATTGGTCTTGGTTCCAACTACGACGGCAATAAAGAGCGTTACCGCACGGCGATGGAAAAAGCCATTGCCCGAGTGTCTCCTTTGCCTATCCTTCTCGTGAACACCACGGAGTTCCGCAGTAAGCAAGCAGAAGTGAATGCCATTATTGAAGAGCTTGTTGCTGCGCATGAAAACATTACGTTGCTCGACTGGCGAACCATTTCGGCAAATCGTTCATTGCGGTCAAACGATGGCATTCACCCCAGCCCCGATGGCCGCGTTGTTCTTGCAACAGCTATTGCGCGAGCAGTAGGAGTGGCGCCAACTGCTCCCGGTGACTGTATGAAGGTCTATTTCCAAGACGATTCTCGGGTATTGCAAGGCGTGATGCCCACCACAACAGCCCTCGGTGTGGGCGTTTCAACAACTTTGGCAAGTAACACCACTACGGCACCCGCACCAGTGGTGACCACGAGTCCTGCTGTGGTGACAACCGTGGCTGCAGCGCCTGCAACAACGGTTCCTGTCGCTACAACTGCTGTTGTTGTTGCAACGACAACTCCCACGCCAACGAGTGCCGTACCTGCGGGTTAAAACGAAAGTCACGCTGCCTATTTGAAATGGTGGTTGTTACTGAGCGTGAGGGGTGACACGATAGGTCGGTGCTTCAAGTCAATGCCATCACCGTTGAAATAGGCGGCAAGACCATTGTTGAAGACGCAACCTTCACGGTCATGCCACGCGACAAGGTGGGCCTCGTGGGTCGCAACGGGGCAGGTAAGACCACGTTGTTCAAAACCCTCGGCGGCGACAACGACCCCACAAAGGGAAACATTTTGCGTAAAGGTGGCTACGGCTACTTATCGCAAGATCCACGAGCTGCCGGACAATTCGACGGACGACTCGCGGTCAACCATATTTTGTCGGGGCGCAACATTGACGAAGATCTCACGCGTTTAGAGAAGTTGCGCATTGGCATGGAAGAAAATGCGAGTGAAGCAAATATTCGCAAATACACCAAAGCCGAAGAACTGTTTCGCGACAAAGGTGGATACTCAGCCGATAGCGAAGCGCGTTCCATTGCAGCAGGTTTAGGGCTGAAGCCCGACCGTCTCGATTTGCAACTTGGAGTTCTTTCTGGTGGAGAGCGTCGGCGAGTAGAACTCGCGCGCATTTTGTTTGCCGGCAGCGACATGCTGTTGCTCGATGAGCCCACCAACCACCTCGACGTTGACGCAAAGAACTGGTTGCTCAACTTTCTGCGCCAATATCGTGGCGCTCTGCTGGTTATTAGCCACGACCTTGAGTTGCTTGATGAAGCAATTACTCGTGTGTTGCATCTCGACCGCCCGGGCGAAGATGAAGTAGGCACCTTGGTGGAGTACAAGGGCACCTATACGCAATACAAAACTTCACGTGCAGACGACGAGCGCAGAACGGCAAAGAAAGCCGCGATGGAGTCGAAAGAAATTGACCGCTTGCAAACATTGGTCGATCGCTTTGGAGCAAAAGCAACAAAAGCAAGCATGGCGCACAGCATTGAAAAGCGCATCGACCGTATGGAGTCAACTCGCACGAAGGCCGGTGCAAAAGATCGTGTGATGAAAGTGAAGTTTCCCGACCCGCCACAAGCTGGTGAAACGGTCATCACCGTCAGCCATTTGTCGAAGGCTTACGCGGGGCCACCTATTTTTGAAGATGTCTCTTTCGATTTAGGCAGAGGCGAGCGGCTGCTCATTTTGGGTCTCAATGGCGCTGGTAAAACAAGCTTGCTGCGTATTTTGGCCGGGGAAACAGAAGCAAACCTCGGCAACTTTGAGTTTGGGTACAAAGTGCAAATGGGTTATTACGCACAAGAGCACGACAATCTCGACCCGCATGCCAACCTCATCGACCATATGCGCAAAGAGGCGCCTCCGCAGTTGGCACTCACAGAAACACAACTACGTGGCTACCTGGGCATGTTTGGGCTTTCAGGAACCAAAGTGTTCCAAGAATCTGGAACGCTCTCGGGTGGAGAAAAAACTAAACTCGCTCTTGCCATGTTGATGGTGGGTCGCAACAACTTGCTCTTGCTCGACGAACCAACAAACAACCTCGACCCTGCGAGTCGCGAATCAATTGCCAACTCACTTTCCGATTGGAAAGGCGCCATTATCTTCGTGAGCCACGACCCGGAATTTGTTGAGCGGCTTTCACCAACCAAAGTGCTCTTGCTTCCCGACGGCGAAGTGGACTACTTCAATAAGTCGTGGCTCGACCTCGTGAGCCTCGCCTAGGGGTATCCGTTGCTCTGTGAGTGATACGGTTTCGCTCATGAAAATAGGAATTTTTGGTGGAGCAGTAACCAGTGGAACCCTCGATGTCATTGTGGCCGAGGCGCGAGCAGCAGAACAAGATGGTTTCGCCAGTTATTGGGCACCGCAAATATTTGGTCACGATGCACTGACGGTTCTCGCAATCGTGGGGCGAGAAGTTCCGCGCATTGAACTTGGCACAGCAGTGGTACCTACCTACCCACGCCACCCCATGATGTTGGCTCAGCAGTGCCTCACCGTGAACGCGGCAGCAAGCGGCCGGTTGTGCTTGGGTATTGGGCTGAGTCACAAAATTGTGATTGAAAACATGATGGGCATGTCGTTCGATAAACCAGTGCGCCACATGCGTGAATATCTCACCATTCTCACGCAACTTGCACAAACATCGAAAGTGTCTTTTAGCGGCGACGTGTATTCAGCTCATGCTGAAGTGTCGGTTGCTGGTTCACAACCATTCTCTGTGGTGGTGGCTGCACTCGGCGAGCAAATGCTTCGCGTAACTGGCGCGCTTGCCGATGGCACTCTTACCTGGTGCACAGGGCCAGCCACATTGTCGTCGCACACCATTCCTACACTCAACCGTGCAGCCGATGAAGCAGGAAAGCCAACACCGCGCGTCATTGCGGCGTTGCCTGTATGCGTCACCGAAGATCGCGCAGGCGCTTTAGCCCGCGCATCGCAGGTTTTTGCTATTTATGGCCAACTCCCTAGCTACCGCGCCATGCTCGACCTTGAAGGTGCAGCAGGGCCAGCCGACATTGCCATTGTGGGAAGTGCTGCAGAAGTATGTGAACGAGTGAGTGCGTTGCGCGACATTGGCGTCACCGACTTTGGCGCGGTGGAATTTGGTGGGAACCCCGATGAAACAGCCGCTACTCGTGCTGCCATGAAGTCACTTTTGTAGGAGAGGTCATGGACTATTCCGGTTATCAATTAGCACGTGTCGAAGTTGTCGATGGCGTTGCTTCAGTTGTCATCAACAATCCACCCATCAATATCTTTGATCTTCCGCTTTATGGCGAGATGGCAAAACTTGCAGGTGAACTGGCCGTCGATAACGACGTGCGCGTAGTCATTTTGAGTGCCGCCAACCCCGACTTCTTCATTCCGCACTTCGACGTGGGTCTCATTTTGCAAATTCCACAAAATTTGCCCACACCCACTGAACTCAATACGTTCACCAAAATGTGTGAAGCCTTTCGCGAAATGCCCAAAGCAACCATTGCGGTTATTGAAGGTCGCATTGGCGGCGGGGGAAGCGAACTCGCGCTGAGTTGTGACATGCGTTTTGCGTTGCGAGGTAAAGCAATTTTCAATCAGCCAGAAGTTGCTCTGGGCATTATCCCCGGCGGAAGCGGCACCGTACGCCTATCGCGTCTAGTGGGCCGTTCGCGGGCACTAGAAGTAGTGCTTGGTTGTGACGATATTGACGCCGATACTGCTGAACAATGGGGTTGGGTCAACCGAGCATTCAACGCAGATGAGCTCTGGCCCTTCGTCAATCGCATGGCGAAACGCATTGCCTCTTTCCCGCCAGCAGCGGTGCAAGAAGCAAAGGCTGCAATTTTGCGCAGCGACCACAACATTCACGACGAGCTCTTGCAAGAGGCGATTGGCTTCAACAAGTTGCTCGCCGACCCGCGTGCACAAACCGCAATGCAAAACTTTATGGAACGCGGTGGCCAAACAAGCGAAGGTGAAAAGCGCTTAGGTGAGCTCGCGGGCGAATTGGGCTAACGCCCCTTTTTAGTGTTTGTTAATAGAAACAGGGCTGGGCTGATACGGCTTGTTCACCAGGTCGAAGAAGTCGTTTCCTTTATCGTCGACCACAATGAACGCTGGAAAATCTTTCACTTCAATTTTCCACACTGCTTCCATGCCGAGCTCTGCGTATTCCAACACTTCAACTTTGGTGATGCAATCTTGAGCAAGGCGCGCAGCGGGGCCGCCGATGGAACCAAGGTAGAAACCACCGTGTGTTTTGCAGGCATTTGTAACTTGTGCAGAGCGGTTGCCCTTAGCGAGCATGATGAAGCTGCCACCTTGTGCTTGGAATTCATCAACATATGAGTCCATGCGACCAGCGGTAGTGGGTCCGAATGAACCCGACGCCATGCCAGTAGGTGTTTTTGCTGGCCCTGCGTAATACACGCAGAAATCTTTCATGTATTGCGGCATGCCGCCACCAGCGTCGATGCGCTCTTTGATTTTTGCGTGCGCAATGTCGCGTGCCACCACCATGGGGCCAGTGAGCATGACGCGAGTTTTCACTGGGTATTTCGACAACTTTTTGCGAATGTCGCTCATGGGTTGCGTGAGATCAATTTGCACAACTTCGCTGGCGAGTTGGTCTTCTGTAATTTCGGGTAAGAAACGTGCAGGATCGGTTTCAAGTTCCTCAAGGAAAATGCCTTTGGCGGTAATTTTGCCTACTGCTTGACGGTCGGCACTGCATGAAACTGCAAATGCAACCGGGCAACTTGCACCGTGGCGAGGAAGGCGCACAACACGTACGTCGTGGCAGAAGTACTTGCCACCAAATTGCGCACCAATTCCTGTTTGTTGGGCAAGCTTCAAGACCTTTTGCTCAAGTTCGACATCGCGAAACGCGTGGCCAAGTGCACTACCAGCCGTGGGGAGCGAGTCGAGGTAACGAGCGCTTGCGAGCTTTGCAGTTTCCACTGCAATTTCTGCAGAGGTGCCACCAATAACAACAGCAAGGTGATACGGCGGGCAAGCTGCTGTGCCGAGAGTTTTCATTTTGTCGAACAGCCAGGGCAGAAGTGCCTTTTCATTCAGTAGTGCTTTGGTTTCCTGGAAGAGGTAACTCTTGTTGGCAGAGCCGCCACCCTTTGCCATGAAGAGAAACTTGTATGCATCGCCATCGACAGCAGAAATTTTGATTTCAGCGGGAAGGTTGTTGCCAGTGTTGACTTCGTCGTACATGTTGAGCGGAGCCATTTGGCTGTAACGCAAGTTGCTGGTGAGATACGTGTTGTAAATACCGCGTGCAATAGCTTCTTCATCGCCGCCGCCTGTGAATACGAATTGGCCCTTCTTGCCTTTCACGATTGCCGTACCGGTGTCTTGGCACATGGGCAAAATTCCGCCGGCTGAAATGCTCGCGTTCTTCAAGAGGTCGAGTGCAACAAAGCGGTCGTTGTCGCTTGCTTCGGGGTCATCCAAGATGTTGGCGAGTTGTTGTAAGTGGCTGGCGCGCAAGAGGTGAGCAATGTCGCGCATCGCTGTGCTTGTGAGCAGTGTGATGGCACTTGGCTCAACGCGCAGAAAAGTTCCTGCGGGAGAATCGAAGGTAGAGACACCCTCGTTTCCGAGGTAGCGGTACGTAGTGGTGTCGGGGCCGAGGGGGAAGATCTCGGTGAAGTCAAAATCAGCCATGCCTCTACGGTAGGGGCTAGAGGTCTACTCGCGCACGTTTGGATTGGCAGGCCATGAGTGTTTGGGGTAACGCCCGGCCATTTCCTTGCGCACTTCAGCCCACGAGCCCGCCCAAAAAGCGGGCAGGTCGCTCGTCACTTGCACCGGACGTTGAGCAGGCGAGAGGAGCTCAACCACCAAGGGAACCTCACCAGCGCCAATACAAGGGTGGATGGTGACGCCATAGAAGGCCTGAACGCGTGCAGTGATGCGTGGTGGCTCATCGCCTCGATAGGCAATGGTGAACTCGGCGCCGTTGTTCAGTGTGACGCGCTCGGGGGCCATGGCATCGAGCTCGCTGCCGAGGTGCATGGGGAGGCCACTGCGCAAAATGAGCGCTACGTTCAGTGCTTCAAGGTCGCTGCGCGATGTGCACCCGGCAAGGTACGGCTCAAGCCATTCGTCGAGGCTGGCAAGCAAGTTCTTGT
>Ga0315907_10008221_pt1 | contig 10752 bp, 9 predicted proteins | sample LakEriMetagenome_3_FD_203525 | JGI IMG/M metagenome (GOLD analysis project Ga0315907, IMG submission 203525) | Freshwater fungal communities from buoy surface, Lake Erie, Ohio, United States - Buoy 12 MA123 | ecosystem: Environmental > Aquatic > Freshwater > Lake > Lake biofilm | place: USA...
TAATTTCAGCTGCCTTATCTTCGCTCAAATCCATGTGTTTGGCAACCACTTCTGCGGTTTGAACGGCCACCAGTTCCATGTTGGCTATAACGGGCAGTTTGAGTTCAATTTTAGGTCTATCCATTTGATTTCATTTAAGGATTTATTTTTTTTATAACTACCAGTGTAATATCATCGGGATTGTGCTTACCGGAAAGCCAAGCATCGGCTTCAATCATCAATTGATCAATGACTTCCCTGGCTGTTAAATTGCCATAAGTTGTGATTAAATCTTGTAATTTTTGGTAATCGAACAGGTCGCCTGTTAAATTGGGGGCTTCCGGCAAACCATCCGAAATGATGACCAAAATATCTCCTGAATTAAAGGTGGTATCTATTTGATCAAAATATACATCGTTAAAACTGCCGAGGGGTATGCCTGAAATCTGAATTTCCTCGGTGTTACGGGTTGCAGCTCTATAGATATAATACGGAGGCATTCCGGCCGAACTTAAGGTCAGTTGATTGTCCTTGATGAGGGCAATATTCAAACTCATTCGTAAAATACCCAAGTCCACTTTTTTAACCACCCGGTTCAATTCATGCAACATATCCTTTGGACTCATCTGAGGCAATCCAATGATCCCTGCTTTGGTAATGGATACCAACATTCCCGACGGAGTGCCATGGCCCGTGGCATCTCCACAGATGGCAAATAAGGAGCCATCTGCTTGCTCAAAGAAGTCGTAATAATCCCCGCCCACTTCGGTAGAGGTTCTTAAATAGCCTGCGATATCCAGATTTTTGACAACTGGGAGCGTTTTAGGCAATAGCCTGTTTTGCAAATCCTTCGCGGCAGCCAACTCAGAATTTTTTCGTTCGTTTTCAGCTTTTAAGAATGATTTTTTAGCCTGGAACTTTCCGAATTGTATAAATGCCAGGACAAGGGACAACAAGTAGAAACCATAAGCCCAAAGAGTGCGGTACCAGGGAGGATTTATTCTAAATTCCAAAATACCTTCCTCCGATATTTGACCACTGGCATCCATGGCTCGGACACGAAACGTGTAGTTGCCTTCCTTTAAGTTGGTATATTGATATCTAGCGTCAGGAATAAACTCGGACCAGGTCTTATCCTGACCTTCCAGCCAATAACTAAAGGTGGTTTTGGACTCATTCCCAAATAAAGGATAGGCTACTTCGAAAAGCAGATTATTTTCAGTAAAGGGCAGATTGCCCAAATTCATGGGGGCTTTTTGACCATTGGTATAAATGGCCCTGATTAAGGCCTTGTAGTTTTTGTGCTTTTCTTTAACGGCTAATTCAGGATAAAAGCGATATAATTTTTCCTCTTGGGAACCTATCCAAAGAATTTCACTTTCTCCCAAGCCCTCGGCAAATATGGCGCCGCTCAGTTCGCTTAAGGGAACTTTATAAAAGGGATATTTCGTAAATGAATAACCCTTGTCGAAATCAAAGGCTGTTTTGTAAAGACCCGTTTCGGTGATCGTCCATCCATTTTTAGAATCTGGGTTATACGTGTATTGATTATTGCGTAATAAAGGATCTAACTTAAGTACAATCGAAGTATCAAGCTTTATGTTAGTAAGTTCCGCCTGGTATTTTTCTAAATTTAGCCTGTAATGGTTCCGAAGGGAGTCGACCAAAACATGTGTTGATTCATTAAATGTCCAAACACCCAACATTCCGCTTTTGGTAAATTGTTTATCCAGAGCAAGCTTTGTGAAATTACCCTGCCCACTGCTGTCATAGTCATAAACAAATATCCCTTCCATGGTTTGGGCAAGAATTTTACCAGGGGCGACTTCTACTATATTGTAGGGTTTGATAAAATCTTGTTTGGCTAATTTTAACGCACTCCACTTTCCATTTTTATATTGATGCGCCAATAGTCCGTACACCCTATTGGAAGAAAAAATGATACTGGAATTTAACTTGGAGCGAATCGTGTTAACAGAGCGATAAAGAGGGCTAATTACTTCTGTTTTTCCATTTTTTGTAGTTTTAATGGAGAAATTATTAGTAGTGATTATTTGATCGTCAAAAGGTAAAATTGACCTTCCAATTTCATCTACATTATTCCCAACAAATTGAGATTGTTGATATACATTCGTTTTGGGAATGAATGTATATAAATCTTTAAAAGTCCTGACATAGAGTGTCCCATTGTACCTAAGGACATCTGTCACTGATCCTCTTAACTTATTTTTTGGGGAGAAGTAGGTCAAGGTAGTATCAAAATTTACACGAAATAAACCAATATTGGTCCCCCAAACATCCCCATTCCTATCTTGAAAAGTATTGGTAATATAATTGTCAATCAGGCCATTTTCTTCATTTAAAACGGCTTTGATAGCTAACTGATTGTCGATAAAAATCAAGCCGCCCTTCATTGTCGGAATAGGAATAATACTATTTTTTAATCTGCCACCACTTAAATAAGATTCATATCGCTTGACATTTTGATCCGCCTCATCCGACTTGGCTTTTTCCAGACGACCATCTTTTTTCAATAACCATAGTCCAATATTTCTTGATACCAATAAGAGGTCTCCGTTGTCCAGAGAATAAATCTCATCCATTCTATTTTGTGCAAAAATCTCCTTAGTAGAAGGGATAAGCGTAAATTTCCCGTTAACCAACTTGAACACTCCCTCACCCCAAACTCTTAGAAAAGCGCCTCCTTCATTTGTACTCAAAGTATGGATTATATTTTTATAATGCTCTACACGGAGTAATTTTTTGTTCTTAAACAGATAAACCGAATTTTCAGACGTAAAAATAACGGTGTCATTTAATACCCCCGCAGACCAAAGTGTTGATTTAACTTTATCTTTTTCTGGTAGCTTATCCGACAAGGAATAATAGATAGGGTCATTGAATTTATTTTTTTCAATGTACCCAAAATCAGCGCCAATAATGGCATAGATAGTTTTTTTAGCGTCTATGACCAAAGCTCTCCCTAATCCTAGAGTGGGTTCACCATTCTTATCTAATACAGGTCTCACCTTTTGACCATCAAAAGTCTGGACACCTTTCAAATAGTTGCTGTAATAAATTATCCCTTCGGAATCTTGCACAACAGCCCAGTTGACAAAGTCTGTATTCAAAAAAGATCTGCTGTAGTTGGTTACAAATAGGTTACCAGTTTCAATCTTGTCTTGTCCTACAGCGGAAAAATTAAAATACAGTAGAATGAGCAATATTCTTACAAAAATGGATAGTACATAGTATAAATTCAGATAAAATTTCATACTAATAAGGGTTAAATATTTATAAAAATCAATTAAATTAAATTCTAATTTACAACGATATTTTATATAAATATATATGAAATGATACAAATAGAAAAATAAATTTAATGTCATTGTCTTAATGACGAAATGTTATTTTGAATTTCAAACTATTAAGAATGAAATTAAATGCATTTTATTGAAGCTGGAAAAATAAACCTATGAGAAAAATCAAGTATGTTGTTTTTTTCTTTTCAAAATAACACCACCTGCTGCCTCTTTTATTACAGTAGTAAAAATAAAGGCCTTAGGGTCACAATCAAGCACTAAATTTCTTAATTGTCTAACTTCAAAACGAGTCATGATAGTATAAAGAATATCAGTCGGACTGCTTACGTCAAAACTATCTTTCATAAAGCCGCGCTCCCCTTTATACACTGTAATACCTTTCCCCATTTGCATGACGACAGCTTTTTTAATTTCCTCGTGATTTTTAGAAATGATGGTAACGCCAATGTACTCCTCTAAACCCTCTACAATATAGTCCATACTGCGAGTTGCAATGAAATAAGTCAGCATAGCATATAGAGCTGTTACCATACCTAATCCGATACCGGCGATTAAGAATAAAATGATATTGATACCCAGAATGATTTCAGACATTGAAAAACCAGATTTCCTTAATGTATAAAGGGCTAAAACTTCAATCCCGTCTATTGCGCAACCTCCACGCATTCCTAGTCCTATACCTATACCCAGAAAGACACCACCAAAAATTGAAATTAGTAATTTGTCAGAAGTAATGACAGGATAATGAATAAATGTTAGGGCTAAAGCAAGTCCTATAATAGCCAGTAAAGTACGGATAGCAAAATCTTTGCTTACCAAAATCCCCCCCAGAATGATAAAAGGGATATTACATAAAATGATTAAGATGGCAATAGGAATATGGTATGTTTCATGTATTAAAAGGGCAAGACCAGTAACCCCACCATCTAAAAAGTGGTTAGGAACGAGGAAACTCTTTAAAGCGAAACCGGCGAATAATATTCCGGCAAGGCTTAAAATTGAATCCTTAAGAATATCTCTGTTTAGAAATTTACTCATGAATATTTATTAATTAAAGATTGTAAATGTTTTTCCTTTTCCCCACTTCTCAAATTTAAAGACGTTTGAGTGAAATAATGGTGACTTTGCAAAAATTTAATTTGTATTTGATCCCAATCGGCTTCAATTAGGCTCATATTTTTATGTTTTAATTCTTTGAATAAAAGTGATGCAATGTCAGGAAAATCAGATCTTCCCAAATAATCCAAATCTGCGTCGGCAATAATTTGCTCCAATAAATTAGTTGGTTGTTGAGGTATTTTAGTAGCCCTGATCATTTCACAAATAGCGTTAATTTGTGATTTATTAAAACCCAGACCAAATAAATTATTCTGAGCTATTTGGCATGAAATTTCCTCATGACCCACTGATTTTTCAAGAAAACCAGTATCGTGAAATAGGGCGGCAATCTGTAATAATTCCATATCTGCTTCACTTACTCCTTCGGAAAGAGCAATTAGGCGGCAAGTTTTAAATACATCCAGCGTATGTGAAATAGAATGATAATATAATTCTGGGTCAAGATTTACTAATAAATCTGAAACTACCAGATCTAATGCGGCCAAAACCCTGGGCGTACAATTACATTTTAAGAGGGAAAAAATCTGTACCTCTTTTTCTTTTCCCTTGACCATTATGGCCTTTAGTTTTTCAAAATCAAAAATGCCATACTTTTCCACTTCCAGAACTACGGCTTCAGAAACTAAAATTTGACCAGCATTTGCGTTAGAACATAAGCGGGAGGCTAAATTTACGGCATCACCAATAACGGTGTAATTCATCTGCTCTTTTGAACCAATATTACCTGCTATGGTTTTACCTCTATTGATACCTATGCCAATTTCAATGGGACTCATGCCCATTTCTTTTCTGGCGGTATTGAAATCAATGAGTAATTTCTGCATTTCAATGGCTGTAAGAAGGGCACGTTTGGTATCATCGTGACCATAAATAGGCGCCCCATAAATTACCATCAATTCGTCACCGATAATTTTATCTAAGGTTCCATTGTATTTAAAAACTACATCAATCATCAAATCAAAATATGCATTCAAGGTTTTTACCACATCGATAGGAAGCATATTTTCGCTCATTCTTGTAAAACCACGGATATCGCTGAATAAGGTAGTTACGGTTAATTCCTGCCCTCCAAGATTCAATAAATCCTCATTTTCTAAAATTTTATCAACAATCTGTTTAGATACATATTTTTTGAAGGTACTTTTGAGTTTATCGAGATAAGAAATATCCTCCAGGGCAATCACAGAGCCAATCTGAATTCCCTGATCATCCAAAAGGGGTGAAATGGCAAGATTTACGTTCGCGGTTACTTTACCAGATTTTATTAAAAAATTCTTTTCTGAATAAACCCTATTTTCCAAATCAACTTTTTCTAAAAGTTCGATTAATTCCGGATCTTTCTCGAAAATGATCTGATAGTGATTTCCTATACAATCATTTGCAGATAGATGAAGGATTTTAACAGCCGTATTACTGATATAATCAATTTCGCCAAACAAGTTAGTGGTAACCACTCCCGTTTGGATGGATTCCATAATATGATCATTAAATCGTTTTGCCTCCAGGAGTGAGTCAAGTAAGAAAGTATTGTTATAAGCAACGCTTGCCTGGATAGAGATAGCTGAAAGCATGGCCGCGTCCACATCAGAAAAATCTGAAATGCCAATTCTTTGCTCTTTATCAAAAATTAGAATTACACCGAGCATTTTTTCTTTTCCATTGACAGCTGCCGCCAGTGAAAAAGATTTATTTAACTTATCAAGAAGATTTTTTTCATTATGAAGGCAAGTATTATTTTGTTCCGCCAAAGAATGTAAAAATCCCCTTTTTTTATTAAAAATTATTTTTGACAAGATTTTTTCGTCTAAATTGAAAGAAGCTTTAGGAACAAATAAATCTGAGTTTTTCTCTTCAATTAAAATAAAACCTGAAGAAGCATCTAAAATTCCACAGGTACGAATTAATATGTCATGCAACAAATCATCTAGATTGTCATGTATGAAAAGGGTATTGGTAATTTCCAGTAAGGTCTCTAATTCGAGTTGTTTTAATGCTGAATTATTCATTTTAGTACATTATAAAAGAGAAATTGTCAATTATAAAATATCAAATGTAGATTACCTGAGAAATTTGATAAACAAGCGATTGTAAAATGGTTAAATAAATTTCAGGATTAAAAATTTTGATTATGAGGGTAATTTTTTTTTTTTTTTTTAATCCCATTCAAATATATCGAATTATTTTATTAATTGTAATTTAAGGAAGTTAAAACTTTTTCGGAATTTTAAAAAATCGGAGATGTAGCATTTAAAATACAGATTTTGGTTAAATTGAATGTTTGTACGAAACTTTTTGTTATTCCTTGGACAGCCTATTGAACAAAAACGAAAATTAGATTCATTGAACATAAATGGCATTCTAGGAGAACGGTTTGGCCTGGCTGAACACCTAATTTTTTCAACTCGGTACGATACAATTCCAGTAGCGTACTTTTGCCTGACCTACGTAAGCCTGTAACCACTTTTATGAGGTCTATGTCTTTGTAAGCCAGCAGTTTTTTTATGTATTGTTTTCTAAAGATCAAATTTGCCATAGAACAAATATAACCCATAAATCATTAAAACTTGTAAAAAATGCAAGTTTTAATGATTTATGGGCTGAGGGACAAAATGTAGAAACAGAAGTACAAATGTTTTTTCAACCCTTTTTACCGTTTCAATGCCACTGGCAAGGAGTAAAGATTGATTTCATGGATCATGGACGAATTCATTACTTTCTTTTTTATTTTGTTTACTTTTATAGTTGCTGTTTCTTATCGGTTAAATTAAATGCTTTCAAACTTGCTTAAAAATGTATACTTTTTTGCATTATTCCTTATGATTGGATTTTCCAGCTTTGGATGTATGTCTGATATAACCGGTTCAGAACCCAATGTTGATCTAAATGATGAGGAGAAAGCAAAGATGATTCAACAATTAATGGAAGAAGAAATTAAGGATTTTCCTGAACTTCCTGGTTCATTGTTAACCATAAGGGCAGGAAATTTTCTTTGGTCAGGTGCAGCAGGTAAATTCGGTGAGGGAAATAGAAAATTAGTACCAACAGATTTTTTTCGATCTGCCAGTATCACAAAAACGTTTACAGCGGCTGCAATTCTTTTGTTAATGGAACAAGGGAAGTTCACGCTTGATACGCCAATTGATAAGGTGCTGAAACCTGCCACAGTCCAAATTTTAAAAGATGGAGGTTATAAACCAAATATTATTCTGGTAAGACATCTTCTTGAACATACTGCGGGTATGTACGACTATACACAATCTGCTAAATTCAATAAAATCATATTTAATCAGCCAACGTATAGATGGACGCGTGAGGAACAATTAAAACTGGCAATGACCGAAGGTAAAGTCTTAGGTCCTCCAGGTTCATTGTATGAATATGGTGACACTCAATATATATTGCTTGGTGAAATTCTTGAACTGCAAACCAATATGGATCTTGCCAAAGCTTTGCGAACGGTTCTTCGTTTCGACGCACTGGGGCTCAAAGATTCCTGGATGGAAACGCTGGAAAATGAGCCTTCAGGTGGATTTGCACGTTTGTCCCACCCGATGTATGGAACGGTCGATACAAGAAACTGGGATCCTTCCTGGGATCTGTTCGGCGCAGGCGGTTTGGTGAGTTCAACGCAGGATCTGGTTAAATTTATGGATGCTCTATTTTCTGGTAAGATATTCAAAAATAAATCAACCCTAGATATTATGATCAACATACCTCAAGTGTCTATAGGCGGATTTGGAGGTCTGGATGGTGGAATGGGAATTAATCGTACTACCATTGCTGGAAATGTTTGCTATGCTGGTTATGGCTTTTTTGGTACGGAAATGATTCGATGCCCCTCCATTGATGTCACTTTGACCCGTACGACTAATCAATCAGAAAATAGTTCTAAATATGATTCAGATGTTTTAAATGCCAAACTCCTTAAATTATTTATTAAATGATGATTGAATGAATTTCAATCAAGTTCTTCATCTTAGGGGATCTAATCTCTAATTGGGCAACAATGATTTTCAATATACTATACAGATAACTTTAAACTTCTGTTTTTGGTTAATCGAATTAAGAAAGTCGATATTATTAATAATAACTTAATGATGTCCCAAAAATGGAAAGAATCATATTAAAGGACTAAATGTTATGTTTGAAAATTTTATTTGTAAAGTTCAATAAGTTTTTCAGGATTGCCAAAAGTGAATGTAATTTTTGAAAGTACCCCACCTTTAAAAAACAGGTTACAACAAAAGGGTTCAATAGAAGAAAAATTCTTTCGAAATCTAGTAGGTCCAAATGTTTGTTTAAAAACTTTAAATGCTAAAGTTTCAGCATTTGAATTTTCTGGTATGGTAATAAGTAGTAAACGATCTTCTATTGTAACAAAATCATCAAATATTAAATCAGGATAAAATTCATCTCTTAGGTTTGGTTCATTGAAATTTATGGCGACTCTTTCGCATCCATCCTGAAAAATAACATTTGCTGAAAGAATAGCTGAAACTCCCGAGGATAGAACAAGTTTTCCTCCCTTCCATATTTCGAAGTATGATGGTTGATAAGTAAAGTCTTGCTTTTCAACCTTCTTGAATGGTTTAAATTGATCCCATTTTTCTGTCATATTATTGACTTTTATAAGTATTTAATTTATATTTACGAATATAACCAATTTAAATGACTCCATCAGAAATTACTAAATCTATTAATTCGAGCAACCTGGCTGGAATCACCAAACTTGAAAAGATTCTTGCTATAACAAAAAATCTTCTAAAAGATAATCAATTATTTTATGAGTCCATAATTATTGGAGGTCAAGAATGGATGTTGAAAAATCTTGATGTAACCAGTTTTAGAAATGGGGATTCAATTCCCCATGTTGAGTCCAATTATGATTGGGAAGATGCTGGAGAAAATGAACAACCGGCCTGGTGTTACTATGATAATGACCCTGAAAATGGAAAACATTATGGGAAATTATATAACTGGTATGCTGTAAATGATCGAAGAGGACTTGCACCAGAGGGTTGGATAATTCCAAGTTTTGAAGATTGGGATAATCTAATAGAATTTTTAGGTGGAAGTGGAGTTGCTGGTGGAAAGTTGAAGCAAATTGGAACCACATTATGGAAAGAACCAAATGGGGGGGCAACAAATTTTAGTGGATTTTCAGGACTTCCAGGTGGAGATCGTTATGAAGGAGGAATGTTCAGCATGATAGGTCAAAATGGATATTGGTGGAGTTCTTCAGAATTCAACTCAAATCTCTCTAATCTCTTGACTTTGAATTTTAATCATTTTAATGTGTCAAGAAATAGCAGCTTCAAAAAATCTGGTTTTTCTGTTCGTTGTATTAAATCATAGAATAATATACATTGTATTTATTATTCAATAATTTGATTCTAAATCAATCACTAAATTGTAAGTATTTTTTAGTATATATCTTATGGAATGAAATGTAGAATTGGATTAAAAAAATCCTTAACCTCCTGTAAACTTTAAACGAATTTATAATAGTTTGTTTTTGAAAAACTTTCACCAATTTTAATGGATACATAAAACGTAAAATTTTATTATGACAAATTTAGATAATTTTGAATTTATTTCTAAAAGCCATTTAAGATACGAAAATGGTTCGATTGTAAAGGGATTACAAGTTTGTGGACGAAGCATAAGCATTAAAAAAAATATTGATGGTTGTAAGGGTTATAATATACCTGTAGGCTTTGGGTATATTATAACCATTTTTGATTTAGAGGGGAATCACCCTATTTGGGGAACAAATGTCATAGTATCGCCAAAACCTATGAAAATAATAAACCAATCAACTGAAAAGATTATTTTACGAGGTTATATGGTTGAAGCACAAACTCCATTTGGATTCATGGAAGTTGATTTGGCAGATTATGGACTAACTTTATTTTTAAAAAATGGTATTATTGATTCATGTTCATTGCACATGTTTGATAAAAATGTGGTTTTGTTATATTTACCTTAATAAGGCAAATTTGAACTGCTCTTTTCGACTAGAAAACTTTACCTTATTAGATTAAGTGTGGAGGTAAATATTAAAATATAATGAACCTGATATCTAAGAATATTGGATTGAATCAAAAGGTAAAGTTTACAACGAATAAAAAGGAGAGGTTACTTATAAACCTATAGTGTTGAAACAATGGGAGTAAAAAAAATAGTTCTTTGTGAATTTTTAATAGGGACTATAACACTAACTGTGTAAGTTGCTTTGACTACTTACGAAGTTAAGGTTAATTAACCTCGAAATTCTCTGAGTGATTTAGAAGAAATCACAAAGAGAATTTTGAGGAACCCGCGGTAGGCG
>Ga0315907_10008222_pt1 | contig 10751 bp, 13 predicted proteins | sample LakEriMetagenome_3_FD_203525 | JGI IMG/M metagenome (GOLD analysis project Ga0315907, IMG submission 203525) | Freshwater fungal communities from buoy surface, Lake Erie, Ohio, United States - Buoy 12 MA123 | ecosystem: Environmental > Aquatic > Freshwater > Lake > Lake biofilm | place: USA...
ATTTAAAAAATAAAGACTGGGAATATACCTACTCAGAGGCATACGCTACCAGAGCATTTAATTTTATCTCTGCCCTCCGGCATACTAAAGGAGAATTTGCTGGGCAAAGGTTTAACATCCAACCTTTCCAGGAGTTTTTCATTAAAGTACTGTTTGGGTGGCAGAGAAAAAATGGAGGCAGACGATTCCGCAAGGCATACCTTGAAATAGCAAGGAAGAACGGTAAAACGGAGTTAGCGGCTGCTATTGCCGTTTACTGTTTCCTATGTGACAATGAAACGGGAGCGGAAGTTTACACAGCTGCAACTACGAGAGACCAAGCTCGCATAGCATTTGATACAGCGAAGGTGATGCTTAAATCATTAAAGGCAGATTCAAGGACATTTAACAAGTTAGTCAATGTGTTAAAGTATAATTGCAATGTACCATCCACTAATAGTAAATTTGAGGCAGTTGCATCGGAGGCAGACACATTAGATGGTTTGAATCCGCACTATGCAGGTATTGACGAATATCATTCGCATAAAACAAGTGACGTTTTAGAGGTAATGGAGACTGGTATGGGATCAAGATCACAACCTTTATTATTAATTACTACTACTGCTGGCTTTAACCGTGAATCACCTTGCTATATGTTCCGGAAGGTAATGGTTGACATCTTAGAAAATAGAAAAGTAGATAATAGCGTTTTCTCTTTGCTATTTTGCCTGGATGAAGGTGACGATTGGCAGGACAAAAAGAATTGGACAAAATCTAATCCTAACCTGGGAGTTACTCCGTATATCAGCTATATGGATGACCAGTATCAAAAGGCATTGAACGAAGGAGCCGCAAAACAGATACAATTCATGACTAAAAATCTAAATGTATGGACAACTACCTCCAGTGTTTGGATTTCCAATAGTTACATTGAATCTACCAGGTTAAAAGTAGATGATGATATTTTGTATAATAAAAAATGCTTTGCAGGTTTAGACCTTGCCTCCACTCGTGACATTGCGGCCTTAGTGCTTTGTTTCCCTGTGCAACAAGGACTTGATAAACCACATATTAAATCCTATTTCTTTTGCCCAGAGGATAATGTAAGGGAAAGATCTTTATCCGATGGAGTGCCTTATGTCCAATGGGCGCAAGATGGTAACATTATCATGACAGATGGCAATGTTACCGACTATGATTTTATCAAAGCTAAAGTAATTGAGTTAACTGCAAAATATAAAGTAGAGTGCATAGCGTTTGATAGATGGAATGCAAGTCAACTTGTTATACAGCTCACAAATGATGGTGCGAATATGAAACCATTTGGACAAGGCTTTATTTCCATGTCTGCACCAACAAAAGAGATAGAGAAGATGTTTTTATCATCAGAAATAACACATGATGGCAACCCAGTAATGGAATGGATGTTAACAAATGTTATGTTGCGGTTTGATCCTGCTGGAAACATAAAGATAGATAAAGCTAAGTCAACAGAAAAGGTAGATGGGCCGGTAGCGATGGTTATGGCATACGCTCAAATCATGGTAGAGGATAGACCAACCATTTACACATCTGGCGAACGTGAACAAGGATTATTAATGTTATAGAATGTACCTAATTGAAAAACTAAAAATGTCAATTATGGAGATTTTAATGAAAAAACATGAGTATGCACAACAAGTCAGGCAAATTAATTGCACCAGTGGATATTTCCACAGATTTTACGAACTTGTGAGCGATTATCCAAGGCATGAGGATGCCTGGCAGAAATTGGAGGAAGAAAGAGGTGAATTAGGACTTGATGAGAAGTATAGCACCTATAATTCATTTAGAAAAGCAAAGAAAACATATATGGATGTTAGGTTTGTTTAACGTGTTACTGTAAGTTGTTGATTTCATACTGATTTTGTTTATTTTTACCGCATGGCAATACTCGACACCATGCGGTCTTTTTTTTCTACGAAGCGAGGTTCGATAGAAAATCCATCTACACCAATAAACGGTGACACTTTAGGTGCATTGTTTCAGCGTGGAAGTGCAGCAGGTGTAGCAGTGGATGAATACGCAATTATAGGACTTCCTGCTTTTTACAGAGCAACACAAATACTTGGAGGTGTAGTTGCTTCTATTCCTTTTGATATTATTGAGAAACAAGATAACGGAGGCATAAGAATAGCAAAGGATCATCCGAACTATAAAGTAATATCAAGAGAGCCATCGGACTTATATACATCTCATACTTTTTATAAGACAATGGTGCTTCACTATTTAGCGCATGGTGCATTTTATGCAGCAATAAATAGAAATAGCATAACTACAAGAATAAACAGCCTTACTATTCTTAATCCAACTAAAATGGAGATAGGATACAATAGTAGGAATGAACTTGTATTCAAGAATAAAGAAAACAACAAGACATATAAAGGTGAGAATATCATCTATATACCTAATCTTGCATGGGATGGAGTTAAAGCGTTGTTAGTGCCAGACGTTCACCGTGACAATTTTGGGTTAGCTTTAGCAAATAGAAACTACGGTGCTAACTTTTACAAGAATGGTGCGCATCTTAACGGTGTGCTTAAGCATCCAGGAAGATTGACTAATGAGGCATACGATAGATTAAAAAATAGTTTTAATAGAGCATTTGGTGGAAGTCAAAACGCTGGTGGTACTGCTATTTTAGAGGAAGGAATGGACTTTCAGAAAGTAGGACTTAACCCAACTGATGCAGCATTTAACGAAACAAAGAAAGCTACCATCTCCGACATAGCAAGGATAACAGGTGTTCCTGGTGTTTTATTGGAAGATATGGACAAAGCTACATTTGGCAACATGGAACAATTGAGCCAGATGTTTGTAAATTATACTATCATGCCTTTGTGCGAAACGATAGAGGCAGAATTTAATAAGAAGATATTTTTTGAGGCAGAAAAGGAAAAGTTTACCACACGATTTAATCTTGATGGCTTACTGCGTGGTGATATAGCAGCAAGATCATCTTATTATACTACGATGCGTAATGTTTTGGCAATGTCTCCAAACGAGATTAGGATTAAGGAAAACATGAATCCTTATGAAGGTGGAGATTCTTATGAATTGCCTTTAGCATCTAATATAAAGATAGAGCCATCATCCGAAGGCATTGCACACGAGCAAGAAGAAGATGTGATTGACATAAACGACGATAGCAATGGCGCACAGTGATTATCCAGAGGCAGCGACTAACGCAGCAAAGAAAGCAAGGAAACACAAAGAGGAGAATGGCTCTGATTGTGGTACAAGTGTTGGCTGGACAAGAGCAAGGCAATTAGCTAACAGAGAGTCATTAAGTGATGACGAGGTGATTAGGACATATAGTTTTTTAAGCAGAGCCAAAGTATATGACCAAGGCAAATATTTTGACGAGAACGAAAATGAGATATGTGGAAGCATTATGTATGATGCCTGGGGAGGAAGCAGTATGTTGCCATGGGCAGAAAGTAGAGCAAAGAAAATAATGGATGAAAGGTCTAAAGAAAATAACATGGAAAAGAGAAGCATAAATTTTGAACTAAGAGCTAAACCGGAAAGCCGTACGATTTTTGGCACTGCCACAGTGTTTAACTCCTCCTATGACATGGGATGGTATGATGAGGAGATGTCTCCAGAGTCATTGAATGAGGCAGACATGAAAGATGTTGTAGCATTGTTTAACCATGACATGAACATGGTATTGGCAAGGACAAGCAGCGGCACATTAAAGCTAAATGTAACTGGCAATGCAATGGAGTACGAATTTGAGGCACCAAACACTACATTAGGCAATGATCTCTTGGAGATGGTAAAACGTGGTGATGTGTATCAAAGTAGCTTTGCCTTTACCGTAGAGGCAGAAGACTGGCAAGAGAGATCTGGGATGAAACCTAAAAGAGTTATTCGCTCTATTAAAAAAGTGTATGATGTTTCACCGGTAACTTATCCAGCTAATCCTGACACTATGGTAGCTAAAAGAAGTTATGAGGCTACAAAGGAAATAGACAAAGATTTGCAAACAATAATTGATATATCTGTTAAGTCAGAAATTAATATACAGAACGAGCTACGCAGGAATGCCCTGCACTTACTAAATTTAAAAACAAAATAATGAACTCTAAATTGCTAAGAGAAAAGCGGGCTTCCGATTATGCTATAATGGAAGACTTGCAGAAGAGAGCAGCTGGCGAAGGTCGTCTAATGAATGCCGAGGAATTGGCACAATGGGATGCCGCAGATGCTAACTTTAAAAATTATACAGATCAGATTTCACGAGTTGAGAGATGGTCTGAAATTAATGCTGAAGAAAGAGGAGTAAATCCTATTGAGCAAAGCATCAATGCAATGCCAAGAGATGCAAGGGAGATTGTAAAATCACCAGAGTATCATACAGCATTCATGAAAGCACTTGCAAAGCGTGACTTAACAAGCAACGAACAATCAATGCTTAGAGAGATGCGTGGCACTGCTACCATCACGACTGCGGAGACTGGCTTAGCAGGTGGTTATGTAATTCCTTACCAATTCTCTTATGAGTTGGAGAAGACTATGGCATACTATGGCCCAATGCTTAATGTTAGCCGTATTATCACTACTCCACAGGCAGGTACTTTGTACTGGCCAAAAGTAAATGATACAGCTACTGCTGGCTCATGGCATACTGAAGGTGGAGCGGTGACTGTACAGGACATGACTTTCACAAGAGAGACTTTCGGAGCTCACGTTTTAAACACACTTGTAAAAGTATCTGTTGAATGGGCAAATGACGAGTTTGGTCTATTAAACACAGAATTACCTATCATGTTAGGTGAGCGTTTAGGCCGTGGCTTGAACACTGCATTTACGACTGGTGATGGTTCTGGAAAGCCAACTGGATTTAAAGATGCTGCACCTTCCGGTGTTGAATCTGCTTCTACCGGTGCCTTTACAGCTGCTAACTTAGTTGAACTTGTTCACTCTGTTGACATTGCTTACAGAAACTCACCATCTGCTGCATTCATGATGCACGATCAGATTTTGAGCGCAGTTAGAAAGTTGAATTTGGACACTAATAATACTACTTTATTCCAACCATCACTTCGTGAAGGAACACCAGATAGATTGTTAGGCTACCAATTCTTTGTAAATAATGATCTTCCATCTACACAAGCTGCTGATGCAAAGATTATTTACTTTGGAGATTGGAGTAAGTACATTATACGCCAGGTGGCTAACAATGTGCTTGTGCCATTGCGTGAGAGGTTTATGGATGAGATGGAGCTTGGCTTCTTGATGTATGCAAGATTTGATGGCAAGTTGATACAGACTGCTGCAATCAAGCACTTGAAGAATCTGTAAATAATAGGGGGATAGTGAAGGGATAGGGAGAAATCTCTATCCCTTATTAAAAACATAGACATGGCTTGGAAAGTAACAACGGCACCTGCTAAAGAAGTTTGGACATTAAGTGAGGTAAAAAATTATCTTAAAGTAGATACATCTGCCGATGATACTTTGATTACTACTTTGTTGCAGTCAGCTCGTGAAGTTGCAGAGCGTTACCTTAACCAAGCATTAATCACACAAACTATTACAGAGAAGTTAGACAGACTTAATAATCCTACTATTTACTTATCTGTATCTCCTGTAATTGCCGTTTCATCATTTCAATATCAAGATGGTGTAAATAGCTTGCAGACTTATGATTCTGGTAATTATGTTGTAGATACTTTTTTAAAGCCTGGCAGATTATCTCTTGGTTACGGCAAGACATGGCCTACACTTTACGGTAATATAAATGATGTGACAATTACCTACACGGCAGGATATGGCACAGAGCCATCTGGAGTACCAATGCAAATAAGACAAGCAGTGTTAATGATGGTGGCAGATGGTTATGATAACAGAGAAGACTATGTAAAGAAATTGCCAACGGCATCGGAGTATTTACTTGACCAGTATCGTGTACAACTATTCTAATGAGATACAACAAGAAAGAAGAAATAGGGAAGTTAAGAGAAAGAATCATAGTGCAGAGTGTTACTCGTTCTGTCACTACAAGTGGATTTGGAACAGAGACATGGAGTAATATAGCGGAGGTATGGGCAGTGGTAGATTATAAAGGAGTTAACAAGGAAGAGGTAGAAGGAGGCAAGATAACAGCATTAAGCCAGGTGAGGGTTACCTGTCGAAATAGGACAGACATAAACGAGCAACAAAGAATAATCTGGATGAATAAATACTATCAAATAGAGAATGTCCAGATTAGTGAAGATAATATGTATTTACACTTATTTTGTTCATTTGCTCAAAACTATATGTAATGGCATATTTATCAGCTAAACAAATAAATCACCTTAAAGACCTTCAAAAGGATAATTATAGAGGTAGGCGAAGCTTTCAGGGTATGAGCTTACGTGTTGTAGGTTTAGCAGATGCGGTTATTGAATTTGCAGAGTTAATGGAACAATGTACTTTAACAGAACAAAGTAGAGTTATTGATTCAGCTACTCCCATTGCATTAGAAGTCTATAAGTCATTAGTACCAGTAAGTAGCAAACCGCACCGTATTTCTACCAATCCTTTCAAAAATAAAAAAATGCAAGGATGGGAAGAAGACGATGGTACACATTATGACGTACAACCGGGTAATTTAAGAAAGTCTATTATTGACTTGTCTAAAAATCTTGTATCTTACAAAAGAGCTGTTGGTGCTATTGGGCCATTGTACAAAAGAAATACAATGAATAGAGGCATTAATAGCAGCGAAGGAACTAATGGATTTTACGCTCACATGGTTTACGGAAGTACAAGGGCATGGTATAACAAGATAGTGGTGAAGGCAAGGAATTTAAGTAGGGAGAAAGTAATTAAACAAATGCGTGATGAATGTATTTTTATTATGCAGGAGAGACCTAAAAAATTCTGGCAAGTATCATGATAGGAAAAGTAATATACGGAAGATTAACGACTGATGCAGCGGTTACAGGTATTTGTGGATTAAATATCTTTCCGGACATTGCTCCACAGAATGTGCAATATCCATTCATGGTGTATACTATTATAAATAGCTTGCCTGTTGATTTTAAAGATGGGCAAAGTAACTTGGAGGAAATAACATTACAAATTGATGTATATACGAACAACTACGAAACTACACAAACACTTGCAAACAATGTGCGCAATCGTTTAGATAGATTTGTAGGTACAGTAAATAGTATTTCGGTACAAACAATAAAATACATGAGCTCCGATAGTCAAGTGTATAATGCTGACTTAAATGTATATTGGATGAGCATGGATTTTATGGCAAAAATGAAAAGATGAAACTAAGATTATTAAAAGAATGGAATGGAAAGGCACCAGGTAAAGTTGGTGTATTTTTATCTGAATATGGCGAGCAAATGATAAAAGATGGCATTGCAGAACTACTTGATGAATCTTTTGTCGTTGAACAAATGCCGCAGAAGCAGGAAGTTGAGCAAGATACAGTCTATATACCTGTACCAGTGCCTATGTCATATTTCAATGAACAGGAGCAAGAAGAAGGAATTATTAAACCGAAAAAAAATAAATAAACATGGCAACTACTGGCATTATTAATGGTACGTTGATGCGCCTATACAAAGATTCAACTGCGATAGGTTACGCAACATCCTGCCAAATGAACATCTCCGCAGCCATGCGTGAAATCTTGACAAAGGATAGCGCAGCTGGAGGATGGAGAGAGGTAAAGAAAGGTCAGCTTTCCGGCACACTGTCCACAGAGGCATTGTACGCTGGGCCTGGCGATTCTTCTACCAACTACTTATTTGATGATCTCTTTACCGATTTAATATCTGGTACTGCATTGACTATCAAGTTTACCACAGACGTGCAAGGTGACAATGTCTTTACTATGAGTGCTATTTGTACATCATTAGACTTAAACGCAGGTGTAGAAGAGAATACAAGCTATTCAGCATCCTTCGAGGTTACTGGTGCTATTACAAAGACAGTTAAAGCATAATTTTAAATCCTAACACATGAAAACAATAACAATCGCCAACACATCCATACCGATTAAATTTGGTATGTATGTGTTAGGTACATTTCTAAGGGAGAGGAAACTTAAATTAAGTGACCTTTCCCTTTTAGGAGAAGACCTTTTACTTGCCCTTGAACTTGCTTTTACCGGTGTTGAGCATGGTTACAAAGCTAAAGGGGATAAATGCCCTTACACTTTACAATCTTTCTGCGACTTGGTAGACACAGACATGGGAGGAATAACTCGCATCATGGAAATGATTTCAAATGAGATTTCACCACCAGAAGATGAGAGCCAAAAAAACGTAGTGGCGAAGGAGGAGAACTTACCCTTGAGTACATCGAACGCTTTTGTTTCGGAGTTTTAAGGTTCCCTCCTTCGCAATACTATGAAATGAGTTTAAAGGAAGTTGTTATAGCCATGCAAGGTTATAACAATCACTTTGAACAACAGGAGCAAATAGAGTGGGAACGAATAAGATGGCAGACAACACTTTTATTAAATGTTCACACAGCAAAAGGTAAAAGTTTAAAGCCAAAAGATTTAATAGAATTTCCATGGGAGAATCCTATTAAAAAAGAAACTAATAGAAGTTTGACAAATAATGACAAGTCAATATTTGACAAATGGGATAAAGAAACATAAATGGCATTAGGTAAACTAAATTTAAAACTTGGCATTGATGTATCTGATCTTGACAAAGAACTTGGCAAGGTAGAGCGTAGTATGTCAAGGTTTGGCAGTAAGATGCAAAACATTGGTACTACTCTTACACAGTCACTTACTTTACCTATTATTGCATTAGGTGCTGCCTCCTTAAAATCTTTTGCAGACATTGAGAAACTACAAAATGGTTTAATTGCCATTATGGGAAGTAGTGAAGATGCGGCAGTTGAAATGGAAAAGCTACGAAAGGTTGCAGAAAATCCAGGCCTTGCCCTTCCCGAAGTTGTCAAAGCATCTGCCTCTTTACAAAGTGTAGGAATGAATGCCGACGCAGCTCGCGAAACTATCACACAATTTGGTAATGCCGTAGCAAGGGCAGGAGGTGGTGCAGAACAATTTGATGGCGTAGTTTTAGCACTCTCACAGATAAGCGCGGTTGGAAAAGTTACACAGGAAGACCTTAATCAAATAAAAGAAAGGCTTCCAGAGTTTGCAAGGGTAATGAAAGAGGAGTTTGGTGTTGTAACGGCCGAAGGAATTAGAGAACTTGGAATAAGTAGCGAAGAATTTATACAAAGGTCGGTTGGTGCTTTAGGAAACTTGGAAAGGGCAAATGGTGGTTTAGCTAATACCTTTGATAATTTAAAAGATAATGTTAGCGCATCATTAGCAGAACTTGGTAAAGCAATAAATGAAACATTAAATTTAGAAGCAGTTGCCGCAGCATTGAGCGCAGGATTGCAAAGATTAGTAGATGGATTTAAATCTCTTAATCCGGAGACACAAGGATTTATTGTTAAGGCTGGTTTATTAGTCGCAGCTTTAGGCCCTGCAATATTTGTAGTAGGAAAATTAATAAGCACTTTTGGTGCATTAATAGGTACTACTCGTTTAATAATGACTACGGTAAAAAACCTATCTACGGTTATATCTGGTGCCTTTGCAAAAATACTTGCTAATCCTGCTATACTTGGTGTTACTTTAGCCATTGCCGCAGTTGGAGCTATTGCCTTATATGTTTACGATAACTGGAAAGCATTTAGCGATAGATTTACAAATATTTGGATAAACATAAAAAACAGTGCTAACAAGGGAGTAGCTGATTTTATGATGGCTATTGATAAGCTTCAAAAAGCAATGGGCTATCAATTATTTGATGTTAGTGGAATGACAAAATATCAGGAAGAACAGAAAGTAGTAGCAGCGGAGTTTAAAACAATAGGCGAAACAGTTGACAGTCTTAAAGGCAAATTTAAAAGCCTATTCATGGCTGCACCTGGCAAAGGTGGTGCTGGAGGTGGAACAGAAGGAACGGGAGAATTAGTATTTGGTGATGGTGGCGCACCAACAGGAGGAGGAACGGGAGGAGGTAAAGGTGTTGGAGCGGTTTTAAATACTCCAATAGATACAGTAAACTTATTACCTACCTTAGATTTACTTCCAGATAAATTAGAAAGTATATCAGCCGCAAACGAAAGATTAAAACAGACTAATGAAGATGTAGCTAAATCATTTAATAATATTACACCTGCTGTAAAATCTGCCGCAGATATGTTAACTCCTATGCAAGCTATATTAGTGGAAGGTATAAATACCTTTGCTGATTTAGCGGCTGGTGGTTTTGAAAGCATGAAAGAACTTGCACAGGCAGTTAAAAAAAGTGTTGCTGAAATAATAGGCAATCTTATTAGAATGTTTGTTGCTAAGGCATTAGCAGGTTTACCTCCTACACCATTTATGTTAGCCATTGCACCTGCAATAGCAGCATTAGCAGGTAATTTAGGAAAAAGTTTAGTGATGAAGATTGGCGCGCCTAAGTTAGCCGAGGGAGGTCTTGCCTACGGCCCAACCATGGCAACGGTTGGAGATAACAGAAATGCTCGTGTTGACCCAGAGGTTATTGCACCTTTATCAAAGTTAAAATCAATGATGGGAGACATGGGAATAGGTGGCACTTTAGAGACAAGGATAAGCGGAAACGATTTAATTATATTGTTAAACAGAAGTCAGAAGGGACTTAACAGAGTACAATAATGGCAGCAAGGTTTCAAACGACAGTTTATAACGAGAAAGGCAGAAAGATAATAGT
>Ga0315907_10008224_pt1 | contig 10750 bp, 7 predicted proteins | sample LakEriMetagenome_3_FD_203525 | JGI IMG/M metagenome (GOLD analysis project Ga0315907, IMG submission 203525) | Freshwater fungal communities from buoy surface, Lake Erie, Ohio, United States - Buoy 12 MA123 | ecosystem: Environmental > Aquatic > Freshwater > Lake > Lake biofilm | place: USA...
GGTCCGGGTTCTATTTCCTTATTGATTAATCTAGCACTTCAGACGGATGATTTTCAAAGTAAGGGCGTAATACTAGCCGGAATTTTTACAGTTTGTTTGAGCATTTATCTTATTCTTTCTTCTGCTCCTTTTATCCTTAAATATCTAGGTCAAAGTGGATTACGTACCTTATCCAAAATTATGGGACTCTTGGTTCTTTCTATCGGGATACAAATGATTGTTGCAAGCGGCAGGTCCCTATTTTATGCGTCTATTTAATTTCTTCGAACTCATCGAAATCCTCAGGGTTGCGTTTGGGAGGTTTTGATTTCGGACCTCGAAGCATCCACGTAATGGCTGCTAAAAAGCGAATCAGGGTAGCAAGCAAAAAGAAGAATCCTGCAAGTTTAAATATCCATCCAATAATCGGAACCTGAATTAAATCGTGCGTTTGTTCATAAAACCACTGGGTAATCACGCTATCTAATGCTACTGGAAAAAATATCCAAAGTATAGTCACAGAAATCGAGATAAGAGCCACCGCCCATTCCCATTCATTTTTCATTTTTACGTTCTTATAAAGATTCGAATAAAATTGAACCTGAACTGCAGGTTGTTCTGACCGAAGATTCCGTAGAAGATATAAGAAATATGTAATTAATGACAGCACCAACATGCTATTAAGTGTTAAAGAGCCTTCTGTTTTATCGACAAATTTCAACACCAATACGCCTAAAAATAAGGACTGAAGCAGCTGTAAAAAATAGCGAAATGAAGTGCGAATATTTTCTGGAAGGATCACCATTAATAGCAATTGTAACCAAAACCAAATAAAGGCAAAGGCAGAAAATAATACCCCCAGGTGGAAAATTAATGATAGTGCTTTCATTATTTTGGTAATATTTGAAATTCCATGTATGAAGCTGGCGCTTCCGCGGCTGTTTTTGGATTGAAGTCAAGCCTTAATACCTTACCCTCTGTCCTTCGATTCAATTGGTGCAGGTATTCGAAAAGCACATCATTCTCTTTCTTACTTTGAATAAATTCTTCACTTAGTTTTATCATTTTATTTTGCGTTGCATCAAACCACATCGCAGGTTCTGATTCACCCTTACCAACGGGTATAATTCTTCGGGGGTCAATGTTTAACTCTTGAACCAAATACTTATAACACGCTTTAGCTCGATTTTCAGAAAGCATTTGATTTCTTGTTTCCTCGCCGCGTGAATCCGTATGAGAAATTAATTCAATAATTAAATTAGGGTAGTCTCCAAGTAATTTTGCTACAGATTTTAGCGAGTCATAACTGTTTACGGTTGAATCATTGATAAAGGTCCATTTGTTAAATTCATATTGAATATTCGGAAAGCGAATGATGTGTTGCTCTTGCGCTTCGGGCTCATTAATTTCAAATATGCGGCTGATTTTTTGTCCGATGGAGTCGGTAATTTGTAATTTATAAGACCCTTTTCGAAGTGAACCAATATCTTGGGTTGTCATACCATTTGACCATTGGTATTTATACGGCTTTACACCGGATTCAATGTCAATGTCGATCATTCCATCCGCGCCTTGAAATTCACTGGTATGTTTGATTTCATTCACCGTCATAACTAATTCCGGCGGTTCAATGGCCCAAGCTGTCCATAAATCTAGGTCCTTCCCGTCACGGTTACTTGACCAAATGGCTTGATTATCAATGAGCGAGAAATAGGCATCAAAGTTTGGTGTATTAATTGTTTTTCCGAGGTTGATTGGCTTTGACCATGAATTCCATTTACCCTTTCGAACACTGTAATAGATGTCGGCGTCTCCTTGGCCTTTAAATCCGTTGGAAGAAAAATAGAGGGTATCGTTATTGGGGGATAGAAATGGTGAAATTTCAAACCCAGGGCTATTAATGGTCGAGCCAAGGTGTTCTAATTCCGACCATCCGTCGTTGCTAAACATCGAATAATACAAATCTTCTTCCCCTTCGGAACCCGCGCCTTCATATGATACGATTACAACTTGCTGATCCCTCGATACCGTATATCCAACATACTTTCCATCAATGTCTAAGCCCGGTATGTCGAGTTTCTTTTTAACCAACCAATTGGTGTCTTGATTTCCTCGTGTAGCGATGGTGATGCCTTTTTCTAAATCTCGTTCGGTACCATAGGAACTGATTAAATACAACAAGCGTTGGGAACTATCTGCTGGATTCACTGCCTCTGAAATTACCGCATTATGGAGTTTATTGTTTAAGGATTTCAACGCATAAGGCGTACCCCAACCTTCATTTGTTTTTTTACTAACCCAAATGTCTTGATCATAAATTCCACCGGTATTTTTAGGGTCAAATGTCCTTACAAAATATAACATGTTTCCTTCTGCCGAAAACACTGCATTGCTTTCATCCGCAGAAGTGTTTAGGGTTGTTCCAAAACGCAAGGGTGTGGTGAATTCATAGATTTGAGTCCAACTGTAGTTGAAGACGATAAAACACAGGATAAATAAGCGGGCTTTAAAATCCATAACTTAAATAAATTTCATGTCCCCCATTACTAAACCGGTTGATTCGAGTGCTTGAGAAATCAAATGCATATCCAATCTTCAAATTATCCGACACTTCCATTCCTGCCATTATACTTGCGGAGGCATTATAGTGATAGTTTATTCCCGCCCAAAAAATATAATTGATGGTTGTCATTAGGGTTGCTTCAAGAGAAACCGGCCCCTTATTCATTTGTTTTGCTATCAGGATAGGCTGTAAATCTAAGCCATTGGCTATTTTAAAGGTATAACCAACCAAGGCATTCCAATGATATTGTTGGTCGAAAAAGCTGGTTTGCTGAACGAGCCCATTGGGGATTCCTCCGTGGTGAATGGCACCGGAGAAAATGGCTTTCTTTGAAAATAGTGTTAGCCCGAACCCACTGCTTAACGAAAGCGCCCGTAACCCATTCGCTAAATAGGCGTCATACGTGGCATCTCCTCCACCGTAGGGCAATTGCGGATCGTTAAGATTTAACACGCTTGCTTGACTTGGAGAAAACACATTGTTTCTTAGGCCCATTCGAAGCCCCGCACTTAATTTCCATGTTTTATTAATGGGGATATTAGCAGCATAACTACCACTCACGTCGAGATATTTAAAAGCACCATAATTATCAGAGATAACTTGTCCGCCGACAAAATGCTGTACTACGATATTTTTTTTCTTTTGTAGCGGTTCATATTCTCGTTGAATTCTACTTCCTGGATTGAATATCGTTTTAACCTTTTTCTTGATCATCGTTTGCCCAATGCAAGCGATGGTTCTTGGTTCATTCCCAAAACCTAGCATTTGCCACCTTGCAATTAAGGATATGTTACTTTGCTTATTCATGGCCATTCCCGATGGATTATACACCGAGTAATTCATTGGGATTTGACGAAATTGCGGCATTTGTTGCCCCAAAAGACTCAGTGAAAAAATCGTAAAAACAACGGTGATTAATCTCATGGCGCACGTAAAATTGTTATTGTTCCATTGATCGGTTCTATGCTTCCATCTACTGCCTTTTCAATAATGTAGTAATAACTTCCAACGGGTAATTCTTCACCATTTAATGTACCATTCCATGGCGATGAAGCATAATCCCCTTCGATGCTCGTGTATATATTTTCTCCCCACCGATTGAAAATTTTAACTTGATTTAAAGGGAACTTAGCGTCCAAGCCCACAATATTCCACACATCGTTATCCCCATCCCCATCGGGAGTAAATGCACTGGGTACAACTAAATTACATGCAACTATTTCTGTAGAAAATCCAAACACATTGCTAATGCAACCATTCACAACTTGCACCACATAATACGTAGTTGAACTGTCGTTGTTTGGGTAGAATATAGGACCACTTTCCAAATATTGACTCAGATTTGAATCGGCAAACCAGGATATTACACCGTTTGGATTGGGGTTTGTCAAGGAGATACTTCCTGAAGGCTCATTTTCACAAACAACCGTGTCTCCTGTAATTATAGGTGTCTGTGGAACGGATAAGGAGTCAAGGAGTATGGTGCCATCTAAGGTTCTAGTACAGAATTCATCGCTTATAGATACGAGTTCGTACAAACCGGCTTCCGTGCCCAAAAACATTGGGTCTGAGGCTCCTGCCGTCACTTGCTCCATTCCATTTAGGTTCCATACTACCGTTACGGGATAGGATGCGCTTAGGTAAAGCAATACCGAATCAAAACTTTGCAACACACAATTGTACGTTCCACCGGTTAAACTGAGTAAATTAGGGAGTGCATGCACCGTGAGTTCAAAGGTGTCTTTTGCGATCGCGTTACATAACGAAACACTATAAATTATTTGATATACGCCTGCACTGCTGCCTGTGGTATTGATTGCTCCTGTTATCGGATCTAAGTTAAGTCCGCCGGGAAATGAACTATAGGTTCCGTTGCTTGGCGTTGATGCCGACAACGACGGGGTGCTTACACCAGCGTTTAGACAGAGGTCATTGGGATAACTTAAACCCAAGGATGGGTTTCCTTGTATGATTTGTACTTGGGCTTGGTTAGAACACGATCTTAAGGTGCTGAATGTAATGTCATCGATTGCGAAGTCGTTCCCTAATCCACTTTGATTCAAATTTTCTATGAGTAAGATGGCTAAACTATCACTGCCAGAATTCCAAGTAGCGCTTTGTTGTTGCCATGAACAGGTGGTATTCGTTAAGGTGTCAACACTAAGGGAAATTCCATTTATGCTGGCTTTTAGAATTGCCGGGTTGTTATTTTCTACCGATTGCGCATAATAGGAAAAGGTATAATTGGTGTTTTTTTCTACCGAAATCACTTGTTTCCAAACCGAGGTGTTTCCTGAAATGGCCCCATCAACTACCATCATATTTCCAACGCCATTGCCAAAGGTATGATCCACACAGGGGGAAAATGTTGCTTCCCAAAAACTTGCATTGGGAGTGATCCCGTAGCTGGTTTGTAGGGCATTGGGATTGGTTGGGGTGAGAAAGGATAAATCGCTGTAAAACCCGGTATTCATCGCCTCAAAATTCCCGTTTGTTACCAGATTTTCGTTTGTGTTGTTTGTGGAAACCAGATAAACCGTGGTTTGATTCGGGCTAACTGAAATAGTGTCATTGAACGGGTTTAAGAGGTTTGGGTCGGGTGGTGTAGCCATCCATAAATAATTAGTGTTTGTACCACCCGTCACCGTTAAGGTTACTTGAGTATTCGCACAAACCAAGGTGTCTGTTGGATTAACCTGTAACAAGTCATTTGGAAAAATAAGTTGATTCGTCAAGCTCACCGATTGATTCGTTGCATCGGTAACGCTTATACTGTAGGACCCAGCGGGTAGATTCATGAAAATCCCTGTGGAGTTATTCAAGGTTCCCATTCCTCCCGATAACGCATATTGATAGGGCGGATATCCTCCTTTCGCATAGCCAATGAGTACCCCACTTAATGAATCACTACAGGTTGGCCGAGTGGTAGATGCCGTTAACGTTAGCGGATCCCCAAGGGGCATTACAGCAATATCATCGATTGCAAAGTCGTTCCCCATTACACTGATGTTATCGTCATACAGGCTAATGTTCACGCAAGAATTAGTAGGCTCGAATTGTATAGCATATGCTTGCCAACCTGCCGAAGGAAGTGGGACTAGGGTAGGAGTGAGTGCTTGGATATTGCTGGCATTATTGAAATTAGCTTTAATGTCTGGCTGAGTTCCAATCCCCGTAACACTGCTAGAAGCAGCGCGCAGCCAATAACTTAACACATACGGATTTCCTACGCTTAACCCACACACGCCCCCACCGTTATTTCCGGCTTGCCAAAACGATTGTCCGCCACCGATGTTTACGCCATCTACTACCAGCATATTCCCCATGCCAGAGGTGTGGTCTGAAAAAGGAAGAAAATAGGTGGTGTTTAATGGAAAGGCATTGCTTGTTACAGCAAAATCTCCAGCTTGTGTGGTTCCTGAATAGGGGGGTGTTACGTAGGTGTACCCTTGGCCACTTACATTAAAACCAACCCCTGGACCACCAAATTCGAAATGCCCATTAAACAGGTAGTTTTGTCCCCAACATTGAAGGGAAAAATACACGCCAACAAGGAGCAAAAAGAGCTTCACAGGATAAAGTTAACACGATTCTTATTGTGGGCTCCGTTTGTTTGCTGATAAATTTCTATATGGAATTGTTAATAATTCAATCCATACATGAGCAGGGAGGGTCTAAATACAAGGTGCAATGCCTGAAATCATTTACCAATTGCTTGTGGAATTCATGGTTATACATGACGCCTTGGATATCCAGGATCTTTAATTTTGGTAAGGTTTTTAATTGAGGTGAAATAAAATTCACAGCATTGTCATACAAATCCAAGGTCTCCAATTCAATGAGTTGTTCAATTTCATTTGGAATCCGTTCAATGTTGTTTTCAGCGAGTAATAAGTGTTTTAACGTACTTAGCTGAAAGATAGCAAAGGGAATAGCGTACAGTTTATTCTTTGTCAAGTTTAAGGTCTCTAAGCGGCTAAAAACTAACATGGAATCGCCTAATAATTCAATTTTGTTTTTACTTAGATTGAGCGTTTTGATCTGTGTAAAACGATAAACAATCGGTGGAATGGCAGTGAGTTTTTCACGGCTTAAATCGATCGAAAATACACTGTCGGTGTTTGCTTGGCTCAACTCAGCAAGCGTGTAAACGCGCACTGCCTGTTGACCAAACAACATGGCACTACAAACTAGCGAAATACCTACGAGAATCGACTTCATCTTTTTTCAATTGCGCTGTTAACGCTTCAATTCCTGAAAACGTTTGTTCCCCACGTAAGCGATGACATAAGGAGATTGTTAAAGCATCCCCGTAAATATCTGAATTAAAATCAAATAAATGCACCTCAATTACTCGGTGATTCGAATCGCTCACAGTAGGACGAATCCCAATATTCATCATCCCGTGATAGGTAATGCCGTCAATACACGTTGTTACCGCATAAACTCCATTTCCGGGAATTAGTTTGGAATCGTTCAAGGGTTCAATATTAGCCGTTGGATATCCAATGGTTCTTCCAAGTTGCTTTCCCTTAACTACCGTTCCCTTAACTTGGTAATTATATCCCAATAAGCGATTGGCGCTTTCAACTTCCCCTTGAATTAAAGCGGTTCTGATTTTTGTTGAACTTACGATTATCTCATCCACATCTTGCGCAGGAATCTCTGTAACAAAACGGCCTGTTTTAGTAAGTACCTCCGCTAACAAGTTAACATCGCCTTCCCGATTATGTCCGAATTTATGATCGTAGCCCAATATAATTTCTGATATGTTTAACTGATCAATTAAGACATTCGTAATAAAGTCTCTAGCTCCTTGGTTGGAGAATTCTTTGGTGAATGGCAAGACCAACAGGTAATCTAACCCCGTGGTAGAAAGTAATTCTGTCTTTTCCTCAAGGGTGCTAAGAAGCGAAATTTCTCCTAGTCCCAAGGCCTGTCTCGGATGCGGATCAAAGGTAATAAGCATACTGTCCTTACCCGTTTCCTTTGCTTTATTAATAAGCTGTGTCAGAATACTCCGATGTCCGATATGCACGCCATCATATGTACCGAGCGTCACTACAGGATTCCGTAAGATCGGAAGTGCGGATAAACTTGTAAGTACCTTCATCATTTGAAGCGCAAAGGTAAGCAAACCAAATAAACGTCGATTTTAAACTTTTGAAGTACTTTTGGGAAAATCTAATTCATGAAAATCAAACTTTTTTCTCTTGTTCTTGCATTTAATCTTGTGTTTAGTTCCTTGTGGGCAGATGAAGGCATGCTTATTCCGTTGCTTATTAAGGCCTTTGAATCGGACATGCAGGCGCGGGGTATGAAATTGACGGCTGACCAAATCTACAGTGTAAACCATGCCAGTTTGAAAGATGCTATTTTTCAGTTTGGTGGAGGTTGCACCGCGGAATTGGTTTCAAGTCAAGGGCTTTTATTGACTAACCATCACTGCGGGTATTCGCAAATTCAGTCGCATTCCAGTTTAGAACACGACTACCTGAAAAATGGATTTTGGGCAAAAGAAAAAAAAGATGAATTAACCAATCCTGGGCTAACCGCAACACGTATCGTTCGGATCGAAGATGTTACCGCCTTGGTATTACAAAACACCCAAGGAAAACAGGACCAGTCGGCTATAGCGGCAAACATTGCGGCTCTTGTAAAAACAGCCATTGAAGGGACGCATTATGAAGCGGAAATTAAGGCGTTTGACTACGGAAATGCTTACTACTTAATGGTTAAAGAAGTGTTTAAAGACATTCGGTTTGTAGGGACCCCACCTAATTCAATTGGGAAATTTGGCGGGGATACAGATAACTGGGTTTGGCCGAGACATACCGGAGATTTTTCGGTTTTTAGAATTTATGCAGGACCGGATAATAAACCCGCCACCTATTCAGCGGATAATGTTCCCTACACGCCAATTCAGTATTTGAACATCTCGTTTAAAGACCGGAAAGAAGGTGATTTCACCATGGTATATGGATTTCCTGGCGTTACCGAACAGCACGTGGTTTCTGAATATTTAAAATTTATCATAGAAAAAGAACGTCCAGCGCGCATTGCGATGCGGGATGAAAGCTTGGCAGCCATTGATGCGGGCATGAAATCATCGGATTTGATTCGAATCCAATATTCCGCGAAGCAAGCATCCATAGCCAATGCTTGGAAAAAATGGATAGGACAAGTAGAAGGCTTGAAAAATTTAGACGGTGTTGCAGTCAAACAACGCGAGGAAGCGGCATACCGAAAAATGACCGAATCTAAACCGGAATGGAAAAAATATGCCAACGCCTTGGATTCATTGAATCAGTACGTAAAGAATAATTCAGAAAAAGAGTTCCGCTATGCCATGGGGGTTGAATATTTTTTCTACGGCCCTGAATTTTTTAAAATGATAAAAGCATCTAGTGAGCTATTAAACGCTTCGAATACTGGAGCCTCGCCCGACGTATTTTCTGCTGAAAAGAATAAATTAATTGCCAGTGCACGAGCGTTTTTTAAAAACTATAACAGTGCAGTAGATCAATCCATGTTCAGCGCACTAACCCTACAATATCAACGGGCTGAAATTTCGACAAACAAGAATTGGAATTTGATAAATGTTGCGACACTCTCAGGTAATATTTATGCCAAATCAATTTTTACCGATTCTACGCGGTTTATTCAGTTTGTAAAATCCTTTTCAAATAAATCGGTTAATAAGTTAGCGAAAGATCCGGCCTACATGTTTTATAACACCTATTATCCGTTATTCGTGCAAGAGGTGGCTCCAGCCTTCAAGAAATACCAGGCAAAAATTACTCCTTGGATGCAGCTTTACGTTGAAGGCAAATATGTCATGTTTCCGAATGAAAAACACTGGCCAGATGCCAACTCAACCCTAAGAATTACCTACGGACAATTGGAAGGGTCTTCCCCTGTAGACGGCATGGCCTACACCGAACATACCACATTAGATGGAATGATTGCAAAAAATAGTACGGGAAATCCGGATTTTGAATTGCTGCCAAGAATGTTCGAATTGGCATCTAATAAAACCTATGGCCCCTATGCCCAGGACGGCGAATTATGGGTTTGTTTCACAGGTTCAAATCACACCACTGGAGGTAATTCAGGCTCTCCGGTGTTAGATGAAAAAGGGAATTTGATGGGCTTAAACTTTGACCGATCCTGGGAAAGTACAATGAGTGATTATTTGTTTGATCCGAACCGTTGTCGGAATATTGTAGTGGACATTCGCTACGTACTTTGGGTGATGGATATTTATTCCGGGGCAACGCATTTAGTAAATGAAATGACTTTAATCAAAGATTAATTTATCTTTGCTTCTTGAAATCAACCTGCGCCATAAGTTTAATATGAGAAAATTACTTTTATTCAGCCTACTGATTATTGCCTTTAATCAGGATGCCCATGCTTCTACCATGAGGTTAAGATCGAAATTAATCAAGGGGTATTTGGTTGATTTTAAAACCCGCAGGAATGTGGATGAGGTTTCCTTGTTGTTGGTTTCAAAAGAGACAGGAGAACGATTTAATGCTGAAACGCGACGCGGAGTTTTTACATTTAATAATGTTCCGATTGGTGAAAGCATACTAATCCTTACAGACAAAGATTACAGAAAAGATACGCTAAAGGTTTTTAGAACGAATTCTAAAGAACATTTGGAGCATTATACCTTTAGTAAAACACAGCCCTTTGCTGCCCGCTTGAAAGTAACATGGCTATTCAATTGGGGAGATCGAACCACTGTGGTTAATGGTAAAAAAGTGGTTCAAGAACATTATTGGTCTCACATGTTGGCACGAGTGATTTTAATTACTTATTTACTCTGTTTAATCATGATTTTTTACTACAGCGTGATTCAACTTTCATTGGCCATTGCGTACAGAAGGTCAAAACGTACGCCTAAATTACCGATGCCGTCTTTTGATTTGGAGCAAGCACCTAAGGTTACAATTCAACTGCCAATGTTTAACGAAATGTATGTTGCTGAACGAATTATAGAAACCGCTGCACGGTTTGCCTATCCAAAAGATAAATTACAAATTCAGGTATTGGATGACTCCACAGATGAAACCAAAGACATTATTGCTAAAAAAGTGGCGGAAATTGCTGCTACGGGGGTAAATATCCAGCACATTCATCGCGTAGACAGAACAGGATATAAGGCCGGAGCCTTGGATGCTGCTATGGACCGTGTTACAG
>Ga0315907_10008225_pt1 | contig 10750 bp, 12 predicted proteins | sample LakEriMetagenome_3_FD_203525 | JGI IMG/M metagenome (GOLD analysis project Ga0315907, IMG submission 203525) | Freshwater fungal communities from buoy surface, Lake Erie, Ohio, United States - Buoy 12 MA123 | ecosystem: Environmental > Aquatic > Freshwater > Lake > Lake biofilm | place: USA...
GATTAAGTCTGGTTCGGCAGAAGAATGTTGATAGGCAAACCACTTACCGGTTCGACCAAAACCAGCCATAACTTCATCCGCAATCCAGAGAATTCCATATTTATCGCAGAGCGCGCGTATGCCTTCCAGATAGCCTTTGGGCGGCATCAAGACGCCCGCTGTGCCAACGACTGACTCAATCAAAATAGCGGCGATTGTTTTAGATCCTTCAAAGATGATTACGTTCTCAAGATGTTCGAGAGCGCGTTGGCATTCTTCTTCTTCATTCTTAGCCCAGAATGCGCTGCGATATGAATAAGGCCCAAAAAAGTGAACGTGCCCAAAGGCGAATTCATTTGGCCAACGGCGCGGATCGCCAGTTGCTGAAATCGCAGACGAAGTATTGCCGTGGTAAGAGCGGTAGAAAGAGAGAATCTTGTGGCGATTGGTATGGAGACGAGCCATTCGAATTGCATTCTCGATGCCATCGGCGCCGCCGTTTGTAAAAAATACTTTGGAAAACTTTGAACCTGCTAAGCCAACAATTCTCTGGGCCGCTTCACTTCTCACATCATTTGCGACTTGAGGCGCAATTGTTGCCAAAGTATCAGCTTGTTTCTTAATTGCATCAATTACCTTCGGATGCTGGAAACCGATATTTGTAAAAACTAATTGACAGGAGAAATCTAAATAGCGTTTGCCATCAAAGTCCCAGAAATAAGAACCTTTACCGCCGGCAACAGGCAGGGGAGAGATTTGCGCCTGTGCTGACCATGAGTGAAAAACGTATTTACGATCTAGATCAAAGACCTCTTTACCGCGAGCAGAATCTGTCATATCGCAATCTAATCACTTACTGTTACGGCCCTCAAACCTGCGCTAAAGACTCCATGATTTCGACGGCGGTAACCGACTTATAACGATTACTTGCCTCTTTCCCCGCCCGAGAATGTAACTCGACCGCATCACATACCAGTTTGAAGGGGTCGGCATTGTTCGCGACTAGAAATGAACCAATTAGACCCGCCAAAATATCCCCACTCCCAGCTGTTGCAAGTTCAGGTCCACCTATTCGATCCACTATTGAAACGTCACCCGGTTTTGCAATTACAGTCTGATGACCTTTTAGAACCACAATCACATCAAATTTATTGGCAATTTCTCGAGCGGTACGCTCCCGACCAACCTCACTTATTCGATTAGCAAAACTTTTTCCTAAATATCGTAATTCACCCTCGTGAGGCGTGATTATGGAGTAAGCCTTACGTTTCCTAAATTGTGGAGTTGTGGCAAAAGTAATCATCTCGCCATCGAGAACTAAGGGTAGGTCAACCGGAATAACGGACCAATGGCTGGCACCTGGTCCTACAACTAGTACATCAACTCTTTCTTTATCCAGAGTTTGAATTGGAACAACATCGGGGAACTTACTAACCACTAAATCAGCAATTCGCGATTCTCTAGATAGAAACTTCACATATCCAGCATTTCCTCTGCGCGCACCACCCACTGCAAGAATCGCAGCCCCCGGAAACTTCTTTGATCCAGCAGAGATGGCGACAACGCCGCGAGAATACTTATCGTCTGAATCAGTCAATTTCTTACGAGGCATTTGCGTGATTACATTCAATTTCATGAGCACGGCTACCGCATTTTTCACATAGTAAATAGAGATGGTGGCATGTTGGCTCGGCGCAATTTTGGAATTTCTTAGTCGGGCTACCACATAAGTCGCATTCACCAATCATGGTTGCTCGTTCAGTAAAGTCGACAGTCATTCGACCATCAAAGGTATAAAGAGAGCCCTCCCAATAACCGGAATCCCCGTAAGTCTCGCCATAACGAACTATGCCGCCAGCAATCTGATAAACCTCTTTAAATCCGCGATTTTTCATAACAGTTGAGAGAATTTCGCATCGAATTCCACCAGTGCAATAAGTAACTATCGGCTTCTCTTTAATTGAATCGAATTTTCCGCTCTCAATTTCAGAGATGAAATCGTGAGTAGTCTTTACATCTGGAACAACTGCGTTTTTGAAGCGGCCGACCTTCGCTTCATAAGCATTTCGGCCGTCAAAGAAAACTACATCATCGCCCTTCGCCTCAACTAGCTGATGAACTTCTTCTGGAGATAAGTGTTGGCCACCTCCAATCACCCCTTTTTCATTGACTTTGATCTCATCTGCAACGCCAAAAGCTACAAGTTCATCGCGAACTTTGACACTTAAACGTGGAAAATCATCGCCAGTTCCTTCGGACCATTTAAAGTCAATCTTCTTAAATCCTGGATACTGTTTAGTTTGGCGGACATACTTCTTCAAGTCATCCATATCGCCACCGAGCGTGCCATTTATTCCATGCTTAGAAATAAGAATTCGACCCTTAAGGTTTAGCGACTCACAGAGCGTGACTTGCCACAGTCGCAGCGCTTCGGGATCTGCAACTGGAGCGAATCCATAGAAAAGGATTATCTTTGGCAGGCCCATATTCCAATTCTAATTGAGAAGATGAGATGCTTGTCCTATGGCAAATAAGCGTAAGGCGCCAGCGAAAACATCACCCGCACCGATAAGACATGATGGCATCGACTGGTACTCGCTCTATATCTATGCAGTTTCACTCATTGCCATTTTGATATGCCTCTTCTCATTAGTTGCAGTGGTTCGGGGAGTGATAGATGCAGCATGGCCAGATCCGGGTTATTTCGATCCATATGCTCCGGCCAATCAAAATACAAATGGTCTAACTCCAGATCAAATTAAACAGGGCTATTTAGATCAGAATCGAAGACAGGCATTCAAATCTATCGTGACCTCGGCCGCCACCCTTCTAGTAGCGGCGCCGCTATATCTTTTCCACTGGCGTCTAGCCAAACGCCGCCGCGGCGAAATCTAACTCTTAAGACTCTTTAAAGTTTCAGCAACCATATCCTTTAATAGTTTCTTATCCACTTTCCAATCGTTGGGTATACGGATGGTCTTCTTATTAACCTCATAGCCCTTCAATCGACTTTTTAAAATTGAAAGTACTTTAGGGTTCCACGGAGCTATCAGAATATGCTTTTTTGCAAAGCTCAGCCCAAATACATATTTATCACCTAGTTTTAACATTGGTTGATTCCAAGCAACTACCAGCTTTAACTTAGGATGACTACTTTTAATAGCCGAAAATATTTCCTTAGCTTTTTTGGCTTGAGAATTATCGATAGATTCAAAAAGTTCCTTTGGCGTTTCAAAGCGACGAGATGATTTAGATCCTCTTATAAACATAACTAAAGCATTTGCATGTGCTTGACTGAAGCCAAAATTTTCTTTAAGAAATGCAATTTGCTCGGGGTATTTTTTTTCTTTCATTTTTTTCATCTGAGAGAACCAGTAACTCATAGGTTCGCCGTATCGTTTTTCAATTGCAGGGAAATGGGATTCCCGTTTAGATCGGTCAATCTTTATTGGCTTCACGGTGACTTTTGGAAAATTGTTGAACGGTAATAATCTAATTCGTCAATTGAATCTCTGATATCACCAAGGGCTCTGTGATTTCCTTCTTTGGCTGGTGCCGAAAAGTAAGTTTTTGGATACCAACGACGAGCAAGTTCCTTGATAGTGGATACATCTATGGTGCGATAGTGGAGAAATGAGTTGAGTTTAGGAAGGTCGCGAGCGATGAACATGCGATCCATATAAACTGAATTCCCCGCTAGTGGGGATTTACCTGGGGTTACTTCATACTTTGTGAGGTATTCATAAATAGCTTGGTCCGCTTCATCTAGCGAGCAACCATTTGGAATCTCCAAAAGCAGTCCGGACTCCTGATGCATGTTGCGGACAACATCGTTCATTCCATCAAGTTTGGCTTGGTCGCAGCGGATAACCTTGTCGACGCCTTCCCCAATTACATTTAGCTGTGCATCTGTTATCAAGACCGCAATCTCAACTAAAGCATCACGCTCGGTATCAAGCCCGGTCATCTCGCAATCGACCCAGACCAGGAAAGGTAAGTCGCTGCCCATATAGATAAGTCTATTGAGGCCTCAATCTTCACCCTTCGTTCACCTTCTCTTAACCTTGAATACCCCCTTTTTCCGTCGCTTACGCCAAAGATGGCGCCGTGAGTTCAACACTGGATCAGCCAAAAACTCTTCCACTGCCGCGTGAAATTACGACCGTACCTAGATTCTCAGATCGTGTATTTCGAGGGATTGTTACGACTGGCGGATTATCGACTCTGGCAATTCTTGCGCTAATTGCATTCTTCTTAGTTTTTAACGGATTTGAGGTTATGCGTAGTGAAGGACTTCGCTTTCTAACAGGTTTTGATTGGATGGACGCTATTCCTGAAGAGGGCATTGCTGCAACTTACGGAATAGGTGCAATGCTTTATGGAACTCTTGTAATTGGAATTCTTGCTGTAATTTTTGGCGTTCCAGTTGCTGTAGGCGCCGCACTCTTCCTCTCTTATTACGCACCCGAATGGATTAAACGCCCGATGGTTGTCGTCATAGATGTTATGGCAGCCATTCCTTCCGTTGTATTCGGACTTTGGGGCTATTTCATCCTGATGCCGCATGCCGAATATTGGGCAAAGTTGATTCATAAGTATTTAGGTTTTATTCCTATTTTTGATATGCCAGCTCCCGCTTATTCACGATCTCCTTTTATCGCCGGCTTAGTTCTGGCAATCATGATTATTCCGATTGTTGCTTCAATCTCACGTGAAGTCTTTGCGCAAACTCCGCCGGATCGAATTCAAGCGGCTTATGCATTAGGCGCTACTAAATGGGCAATGATTAAAGCGGTTGTTTTCCCATACGGTATCGGGGGAGTAATTGGTGGCGCCATGCTTGGTCTTGGACGAGCACTTGGAGAGACGGTCGCGGTATATACCGTTTTGAATCTGGTTTACGACATCCGCATAGAAATATTGTTAAGCGCTGGCGGATCCGTGGCCTCAATGATCGTAAATAAATTCGGTGAAGCTGATGCGGTTGAGTTACAGGCGCTAATGGCTGCTGGTTTTATCCTGTTCATAGTTACTTTATTTGTTAATTTCATTGCAAATATCATCATTAATAGAACCGCTAGGAAGGGCTAATGAGCACTCTCGCAGTTAAGCCCACTAAACCATGGCGGCCGAAAGTAAGGAATTTAGCTCCTGAAATTTTTGGCGCTTTCTTCACCGCTTTTGCAACCTTAGCAATTGTCGCGATTACTCCACTTAAGGGACGTCTTGGTTTCTCTTTAGCGCTAATAGCCATGGCAGTTTTTACCTCAGCGACAATAAGTTGGTTAAGGCGGGACCGAAAAGCAGCTCTAAATAGTGTGAGCACGGTTTTTGTTTATGTAGCGGCTGCATTTGTAATTATTCCGCTCTCATCTTTACTTTTTGAAATCGTACGCAAAGGAATTGGTGGACTGTCTTGGGGGATTTTTACACGAGACATGTCCTTAGCTTCCGCAGATTCACCTCTAACAGAAGGCGGTTTGCTTCATGCGGTTGTCGGAACTCTTTATGTGGTTGCCCTAGCTACGATCATAAGTACACCGATTGGATTCTTGGCATCTCTTTACATCGTTGAAGTCAAAGGCAGATTTGCAGCGCTGGTACGTTTCTTCGTTCAGGCAATGAGTGGCGTCCCATCAATCGTCGCTGGCCTATTCATATACGCAGTTTGGATGATTGGACTAGGTAACAGTTATAACGTTATGGCGGGCGCGGGCGCGCTTGCGATCTTAATGATTCCCACAGTTGCCAGAACTTCGGAGGAAGTTCTCAAATTGATACCGAATGATTTACGAGAAGCAGGATTGGCCTTAGGCGCAACACAGTGGCGCACAATTGCCATGATAATTCTTCCAGCCGCAAAAAGTGGATTAGTAACTTCAGTGATTCTTGGAATCGCCAGAGTTGCTGGTGAGACTGCGCCATTACTTTTAACCATTGGTGGGGCCGATGCTCTAAATCTAAATCCATTTGAGGGAAATAGTTCAGCACTTCCATTTTACGTTTGGAAGAACTATTCATTGGGTAATCCGGAGTCAATTCAGCGAGCTTGGCTAGGTGTAATTGTTTTGATGATGATGGTATTCATTTTCTTCTCACTAGCAAGATATTTCGGAAGAACTAAAGGTGCTAGACGATGACTCAAGAAATAGGCGATAGCGAAAGGAAAGATATGAAAACACAGACAAGAGAAACTAGGGTGACTCCATCCTCCTTGGCTTCAGTTGCTTCGCAGAGCCAGCCTCGTAGCACCGAGCGCGAAATCATCGAAGGCATGGGACTTGAGGCAAGAAATATCTATGCCTGGTTTGGAAAGAAGCTAGTTCTCGAGGACATATCGATGGATTTTGCGCCGGGGACCGTGACCGCTCTAATCGGACCTTCGGGATGCGGAAAATCAACTTTCATTCGAATTCTCAACCGCATGCATGAATTTATTCCAACAGCTGCCTTAGCAGGTGATGTTCTACTCGGCGGAAAAGATATTTACGGAGCGTGAGTTGATGTAACCAAGATTCGTCTAAAAATTGGCATGGTCTTCCAAAAACCAAATCCGTTTCCTTCAATGACGATTCGCGAAAATGTACTTTCAGGAATCAAGTTGGCGCAATTAAAAGTCGATAATCAAGAAGAGTTACTTCAAAACTGTTTGGTTCGAGCCGGACTTTGGGATGAAGTGAAAGATCGTCTTGATGAATATGGTGGAGCGCTATCTGGTGGACAACAACAGAGACTTTGTATTGCTCGTTCATTGGCGGTAAATCCGAAGGTGCTCTTGATGGACGAGCCTTGTTCTGCGCTTGATCCAGGATCAACGCTGCGTATTGAGGAGACCATTAGAGAACTATCAGAGAGCATCTCAATTGTGATTGTGACTCATAATATGCAGCAGGCTGCGCGCGTTTCGGACTACACGGGATTTCTCCTCTCCGATGGCGGTCCCGGAAAACTGATCGAATTTGGAAGCACATCCGAGATTTTCTCTAACCCAAAGGATAAGAGAACTCTCGATTACGTCACTGGAAGATTTGGTTAATCACACAAATTCTGTACACCAGTTGTTAACTAAAACTACATCAGGCGTTTGCTGACTGTGATGGTGGAGTTTTCATTCTCTCCATAAATTCCCTACTACAACGAAGTCCAAACGAGGGGGAAGAATGTTAAGTAAGAAAATGGCGAGAATTGCAATCGCCACTTCAGCACTTCTATTAGTAGCTTCACCAGCATATGCCGGATCAATCAATGGCAGCGGCGCAACTTTTGCCGCTCCGCTAGTTGATGCTTGTAAAGTCGATTTCGCTGCTGATACCGGCCATACCGTTAATTACACGGGCGGTGGCTCTGGAAAAGGTCGCTCTGATTTCACCGGAAACTTAGTCGATTTCGCTAATTCTGATGCGCCATATTCTTCAGGCGCGCCCGCAAATCTAATTTATGCACCTGTTTATGCGGCACCAATTGCAATTATGTACAACCTCCCTACGGTAAAAGAGCCCATCTATTTATCGCCAGCATCACTCGCCAAGATCTTCTCGGGTTTCATAACCAACTGGAATCACCCAGATCTTGCTAAAGATAATGAGCGAACTGTAAAAACACCTGTCTTTAAGACCAAGAAAGTAACAGTCAAGAATTCAAAAGGTCAGAACGTAACTAAGACCGTTCCAGTCTTAGATAAGAAAGGCAAACCGGTCATTGCTCGCTACAAGACCAAGACTGTGAATATTGATCTTCCGAATCAACAAATAACGGTCTGGTATAGAACCGATTCTTCTGGAACATCAGAGAATTTCACGCGGTTCCTACGTGGTGCAAATGCAGCAACCGGAAATACTTCACTCTGGCCAAAAGCTCAGAACACTACTTTCTCGAACGGCACACCAAACAACATCTCAACCTTCTTCAACTTCCAAGGCGCTTCAGGTTCTGCAGCTAATGCCGCCGGTGTTGCTAAGACTGTCGGAGGCATCACCTATTCGGAGTTGAGCTTTGCGCTCGATAACAAACTACCAGTTGCATTTGTTCAAAATGCCGCCGGAGAGTTTGTAGCACCTGATGCAGCTGGAACTTCAGCTTTCTTAGGTGGCGGAACCATTAATGAAAATGGAACGGTAGATGTTGACTTCGCGAAAAAGATTCCTGGCGCTTATCCAATAGGTACAACTTCCTATGCACTCGCGTACGCATCTGGCAAGAACGCCGAGAAACAGACGATTGTTAAGGAATTCTTGACCTATATGTTGGATAAGTGTCCAACTAAGCATCCAGAGAAGGGCTTCGCCCAGATAACTGGTCCGCTTTACACCAAGGCGAAAGAACAGATCGGAAAGATTAAGTAACTCAAACTAGGTACAAACCCCCGTGCCCTAAGGCGCGGGGGTTTGGCTTTTTGCTAGCAAGGAAGTGCTACGCTCGCCCAACTGTCAGCGAACCAAATTCGAAGACAGGGGCGTTGCGTTTAGCGAAGTCCGGTTTGATCCCGGCGCTGTTCCCGCAACTGTGAAGATCGAAAGATCTAAGCCAGGTCGCCTAGCGCAGACGCCGAATTAACCGATCTCGGAGGAAGGTCGGGTCTTTCCGGCAGTTCACGAAAGCCCCCTTTCTCCCTCAACAAAGTTTGGGGGAGTTTTTATGTTTAGGCGCATAAGAAAGTTTGGCGTCGCAGTTCTGGCACTGTCCATACTTTTTTCGGGCTCAGCCAGCGCTGTCGCTAGAGAAAATCAAACAAAGTATCCACTTAATATCGTTTCCGCTGGTTTTGCTACGAAACTTCCAGCTAAACCTCTCCGGATAATTTCACTCTCTCCATCAGCAACTGAAATTCTTTTTGCCATTAAAGCCGGCCCACAAGTACTTGCTGTTGATGACAATTCGAACTATCCAACAAATGCACCCAGGAGCGCCTTAAGTGGATTTGCCCCAAATTTGGAAGCAATCGTGGCGCTCAATCCAGATTTTGTCATCCTAAATAAGGATTCGGCTAAATCAGATGCTATCCACAAATCTCTTACAAATTTAGGGATTCCGGTGATGATGGAAGCGGCTGCTCGAAATCTCAGCGATGTCTACAGCGAAATTACTGAAATTGGTAAGGCAGTAGACCAGCAAGCAAAGGCAAGAAAACTAATCCAAACTATGAAGAAGCGAATTGCTAAAGTAATTAAGACAAGTAAGAGAATCAAGAGTCAGAGTTTCTTCCACGAGCTAGACAACACCTTATATACAGCGACTTCAAAAACCTTCATCGGAAATGTTTATCGAGATTTAGGTTTAATAAACGTGGCTGATGCTGCTAGCGGCGCTGATTCATCCGGATATCCCCAACTTAGCGCTGAGTACTTGATTCAAAGTAATCCGGAAATTATCTTTTTGGCCGATGCCCAATACGGTGAAAGTATTTTTACAGTCAAGGAAAGACCTGGTTGGCAGTCAATTTCCGCGGTGAAAAATGGGCGCATAATTGAACTTCCAGCCGATATCCCGTCGCGCTGGGGCCCACGCATAGTTGATTTCTATGAATTGGTAGCGAAATCAATTAAATGAGCGAAATTCAATTAAAGCCAATTTGGCGTTGGCAATGGACACTAATGGCAGGAATCTTCCTTCTTATTGTTTGTGCCGTTGCAATAACAATTGGACCAGTCCAAATAAAAACAATTGAAATAATTCATACAATTCTAGGACGTGAAACAACTTTGAGTGACCAAGAACGCTCATTGTTAATTGAAATAAGGTTTCCAAGAGTTGCGCTAGCAGCATTGGTTGGTGCAGCGCTAGCAACGAGCGGTGCGGTTTACCAAACAGTTTTTCGCAACCCACTAGCTGATCCATATCTTCTCGGCGCCGCGGCAGGTGCTGGACTCGGCGCCACTATCGCAATTACTGTGGCAAGAGCAGATTTCTATCCATCACTTCCAATCTTTGCATTTATGGGTGGCATCTTGGCGGTTATCGCAACCTTCTTAGTTGCGGGCAGGCTTTACTCAGATCCTGGTTCACTCTTACTCTCTGGAATTGCAATTGGATCGTTTGCGACCGCAGTACAAACATTTTTACAACAGCGAAATAGCGAAGTTTTAAGGCCGGTTTATTCGTGGATTCTGGGCGAACTTACAGTTGCTGATTGGTCGAGTGTTCGATGGGCTGCGCTCTATATTTTTATTGCCCTAGGCATACTATTTAGTGTTTCAAAAATTTTAGATGCCCTTATGTTGAGCGACGAAGAAGCTTTTTCGCTCGGAGTCTCTCCAAACAGAATTCGAATTATTGCGGTTTGTGCTGCGACACTTGCGACAGCGACGGCGGTATCGGTTAGTGGATTGATTGGATTTGTTGGAATTGTTGTCCCACACATCATTAAGCGTTTAACTAAGAAAGCTACCAATAGAGCGCTATTGGCGATAGCACTATTTGGAGCCGCTTTTCTAGTTCTGGCGGATCTCGGAGCTCGAACACTTATTTCTCCTGCTGAAATACCAATCGGAGTTATCACCGCTTTTATTGGCGCGCCATTCTTCCTTTTTATACTTAGAACTAGGAGTAAAAATCAATGATCAAAGTTGAGAACCTCTCAGTAAGTTACGGCGATAAAACTGTTCTAGATTCGATTTCACTTGAAATCCCGACAGGCACTTGGACATCAATTATTGGTCCTAACGGCGCAGGAAAGACAACGCTTCTCACATCTTTGTTAGGAATGAATCCATATTCGGGATCAATTAAATTTGGCGAGATTGAAGCGTTTAGAGATTTGAAAAGAAATATCGCT
>Ga0315907_10008233_pt1 | contig 10744 bp, 15 predicted proteins | sample LakEriMetagenome_3_FD_203525 | JGI IMG/M metagenome (GOLD analysis project Ga0315907, IMG submission 203525) | Freshwater fungal communities from buoy surface, Lake Erie, Ohio, United States - Buoy 12 MA123 | ecosystem: Environmental > Aquatic > Freshwater > Lake > Lake biofilm | place: USA...
CTCTAGATTCATGAGAACCTCTTCAGAGATAACATATGAGTAGTTGGTATTTGACATTGTGGTTTCTCCTTGATTTGTAGGGTTATTGTCTTGCGGGAATCACCCTAGCAGGTGATGTAGCCATACGCAACTCCTAATAGGGATTTTTTTGGGGAAAAATTTTTGAGACCAAACGGAGTTCTATAAAGTTATATAAAATTTAAAGGTTATAAAAAAATAGGGAAATTTGTGAGTGGGTACTATGGGATACTTATTGCCGTCAAAAAGCTTTAAGTAGCCCCCTGGGGTATACCCCCTGGTTGTCCCTCTGTTTTATAACAAGGACTAACCGTTGGCATCATGGTTATAAATCCCAATGCTAGGAGACACACAAGCCTTAATAGTGTGTACTAAGGAGGGCCATACTTGGCTACTTACACAACCAACAAACCTGTGCTGTCAGATACAGCACATGACCTATTCATGCGGGTAATCTCCGCTGCATCAGAGGGACGTTATTACTACGGTAATGGTGCCCTATGGTACATCAATGAATATGGCAAGAAGCTAGTAATTGATACCATCAGCAACACAGTACAAGAGGTGCCTCACTATGAGGGTACCATGCATACTGATTACAGGGTGGCATCTAGTCTACTTGACTTCTTGCGTCAGGCAGATACACAGAGCCATGTAGCTACACATACTGGTAGTTCAATGGACTATTTCATTGCTCAATTGGTAGAGGCTGCTGTAGCTAATCGTGTGCTGTTTGGTAACGGTGCATACTACGTATTCGCCAAGGAAAATGGAACAGTAATCTGGTTAGATTATGTTTCAGGAAATCGTGGTGAAATACAGGTAACTACCATGACAAAGCTAGGATCATGGCAATATAGGGAAATGATGCAAGGTGCACGCATTCCTGATTATTCACGTCAGTGGATCCTAGAGCACAATGGTATCAACATTACCAAGTGTGTGTACAGGATAGCTAGCTAATTAACTACCCTGCGACCTGGGTACGTCGTTAAACTGCCCATTCTACCAACAACAATAAATTACCCTAAGGAGGGGCTTAGCTATGCATGCAATACAAACCAACAACAAGAAAGGAGCAACCATGAAGAAGGCAGCTATTGCCATCATGGTGGTTGCCGTAGCAGCAGTGTTTGCTGTGCGGGTCAACCAACTCATTAACCCACCAGCAGTTAGCTGTGTTACGGATAGTGTCGTAGCACACTCTGGTGATACCTACTGGACATTGGTCGAAGAGGCCAACTGCACAGGCGGTTATGACAAGCAAGACAGGGTAGATGCAGTCATCAAGCTTAATGGTGGATCAGCAATGGTTCAGCATGGGCAGATGGTTTACTTCCCACAAGGTAAGTAACTAATTCAATCCGTCTGATTGGATCGACGTTAAATGTCCATGAACCAACCGTTTGTCATGAGGTTGTAAAACACATGACCAGTCAGTCAGGCCTTTGACTGCAAGCGGCAATGATGATCCCGCATAAGTATCATCACCAACATGATTTCCAGGAGGACATCATGGCAACAATCACCTGCGGCTCTTGCAATAAGAGCCACTCAACGGTTAACGAAGTCAAGCTCTGCTTCACGCAGAACAACAGCTTCGTTCCGGAAGCTTCAACCAAGGCACCTGCTGCCAAGGTTGTCAAGAAGGCTCCAGCTCCAGTAGTCAAGAACTACAGGAGTGTCGAGCACTTCAACACCAAGGAGGAGGCACAGGAGTTCGTTGAGAACACCCCCAACTCCAAGCTGAAGGACACCGTCAACGTCAAGTACGTGGACGGCATCCAGACCAAGACCTACACGGTCATCGTCTACTAGTTGAATAGGGTAAAGGCCTACCCATTTCAACCAGCTGTAAAGATTCCCCTGGGGACTTCGGTCCCTGGGGGTTTCTTTTTTATGACTAGAGGAAAGACCTTTAGTCAAGGCTCTAGGAGGGGCCTAATTATGTTATACAATCATCACAATACTCACTGCGAATGGTGCAGGGAGTGGGTATGGGCGGGCACTGGTGTCTACCACAACTTCAATGGTGGGACAACACTGTGCAAGCAGTGCAATGAGCTGAGGAACCACAAGCTCAATAGCAAGAAAAAGAAGGCAAAGAAGGTCCGGGAGTTCAACAAGGTCCAACCAAGCCTTTTCAACAACCAGGAGGAAATCTAATGAAGACATACTACTTCAAGCTGAACGGAACCGATGATTGGTTCGAAGTTCAAGCAGAAAGCAGCATTGAGCTGGCAAACATGCTCAAAGCTGAAGGTAAGTCGGGTGTAATCAGGACAACGCCACCAAAGGAGGAGCCACCCATGGAAAACAACCCAAAGCCAGAAACACCAACAACCACAGGAGGTAATTCAGTGGAACCACAAACAACAACCACAGAGGAGGTAAACACCATGTTTCACGGCATGGTCAGGATTGGTAATTCGGATTTGATCCGGGTTGCCACTAACGTACCGCTCATGAGCAGGGATACTGTTGATGAGCAGTTCAACAACGGAGTCTACAGCTTTGCGCTGCTGGACAGGTTCTTCCCACAGGGATACCGTCTGGAAGTTCGTAGGGTTATGGACAACAAGGTTGGTATGGAGGGCCCACTTGGTGCATACAACCCAGCCACCGACAAGAAGGTAGCAATCCGCTGGTCCAACGCAAGCCACCAGTTCAACTTGATGATCAAGGGCAACAATGGATGGCTCGATGCTCTGGAACAGGCTGGATTCATCATCGGCAACAGCAAGAAGTTCATCAAGCGTGCTCAGGAGTTTGTGCGTCAGACCAGTGCATTCATGTACTCAGACGAGCTCAACATCCAGATCATAAACCCAGACGAGATTGGGTTGGATGAGAAGGCAGTTGACGGTATCAGTGCAATCAGCCGTAGCATGGCTATGCAGATGTTCTTGAACAACCCGAATGCCTCTATTGACTGGATGCAAGACAAGGTCAGCCAGATTGACGAAGGTAAGATGGTTATCGTATCTCTGCGTGCACTTACTCCGCACGGACTGATCAAGGGTAACGCAATCATCGTACCAGATGAGCAGATGCATGGCTTTGATATCAGGACCTTTACGCCAAACGTGAAGGCTGAACTCAAGACCAATGGGTTCTACTGGGCTACTATCGAGCCAAGCTATGGTCGTCTGCCACTCAAGTCCGATGACCTGACCATGTCCATCTACAAGAATGTAGCTGGCTTGGTTGACCCAGCCCTACTGCTTACGTCTATGCAGGAAGCTGTCACCAAGATGGTTGCCGACATCAAGACGAACAAGATTGACCAGAACGACTGGGTCCAGACGGTAATTGATAACACTGGTATGACCGAACACCTGGATGATGACATCAAGGACAAGCCATCCATGATCAAGAGCATCGACCAGTTGGGCAAGCGTCTGGCAGAAGCAGGGTTGGGCATCGACGTTAGCCAGCTGCTCATGTACCTCAAGGCAAACGGCTTTGGACGCATGTTCGGTGTGATTGACAAGAACAACCGGGTTGTGCCATATGGCCTCACTTACAAGGCAACCAACAATGGCACTTGGTTCCCAGTCCCATACGCATACCGTGCTCACATCATGACTCGAGATGCTCTTGAGGTATTCGGCTACAAGCTGCCTAAGGACAAGGGCCAAGGGTTCTACCACCACAAGACCCACTGCTTTGTGGTACCAACTGAGTTCTTCATCGAGAACTACACCAACCATGGTGGCTATGACCTTGACGACACCATCAACGTGATGATTCGCAGGGTTGTGGATAGCACTGGTAACGTAGCACTCAAGGCATTCTTGCTGCGTAACCCAAACGACTCTGGTGAATGGAGTATGATCCCAGTTTCCGACAAGGAAGTTGGTAATGCGTTTCACACCTACGGTCAAGTGCCAATGGTCAATGAGGATCAGCTGCGGGCAAAGGTTCCACAGTTGTCTGACCTCATTAATAATTGCACTATCAGGTACCGTTACAAAGAGCTGCCTGGTGTGTCCAGCCTGACGGTTGGAAGCCAATTCGGTCCAGATGACGAGCAACGTGTCCGTCTGTCTATCGAGAAGCTCCCAGGTGGTACTGGTTCAACGGTATTGCCCAAGATGCTTACCTATGCTGTCACGGATAGCTATATCAAAGTTCAGCTGGTGTCTAACGAGCAGATCATTGATGCTGTCCAACAGGGTCTGGCAGATGCAGTCGACATGTCCTTGATCTCTGACTCCAACGAGGATTATTACAAGGGGATCAAGCGTTGGTTGGTTGCTAACAACGGTAAGATGGACTACTACTGGGCTGATACCAGGATCCAGCCAAAGACGGCAGCAAAGTATGGCTTTATGGAGCACATTGCCTCAAAGCAAGAATCCATGATGATGGAACTCATGCTCACCCGTGAGACCATTGTCCGTACTGCCTTTGCAGAGCTCCTTGAGTGGGCTAATAACGAAATGGTTATGCCAGAAGCAATTGCAGCCATGGAGTTCAGCTCAGAAGAGCTCAAGGCTACCCCAGGTGAGTTCAACACCATTATGGAGCTCATGAGGGCAACCAACCCAAGTAAGCTCTGGGCTAGCAAGCTGGTCAAGATGCTGGCTAAGTCCGATGAGATGTATGGAGAGGAAGCCACTGATCGCAAGGTGCTCAGGCTGTACCGTCAGAGCTTCATTGCCAAGAAGGCTAACCCACGTGCAAACTGGGATAAGTGGCTCTTTGCTGTTGATCCATCCATCAACCAGTTGCCAGTTGACTGGTTCATCCGTGCGTACACGCGTTTAGTTGCAGGCAGCTAGTATTTATTATAATAATAAGTACTACTGTCTGCTTCTAAACCCTGCGGGTGAAGGCTGGCTTCAACTCTAGGCTTCTAAACGATGTTTGTGACCTTTGCGCACGGGTCCTGTTTGGTGCGTTCAAAGAAGGGTTTCTTGGCTCAAGTCCTCTAACGGGCTTGGGCTGGAAAAGAAGGGGTGGTATTCCGCCACTCCGCAACCAACGCCAGTTCTCTGGCAGAAAGGAGTTCGCCATCATGGCAACTCTCAGCAATACCTTCGCGGTAGTGGGTTTGAACACCCCAGGCCCGAAGTCAACCTCAGTGGGGCTCAGGAGCCTCAACGAGACGGACGACATCCGTTACTGGGCTTGGGTGCTCAACTCCCAGGTCGGTGGGATTGTCCCAGGCATGCGGGTCACCTTTGACACCGTGTCTTTCGGCAAGGTGCAAACCACCTATGTCGATAAGGCGGGCTTCGTGCAGGAACTCAAGTTCCCACGCAAGCAGGTGTTCTGGGGTGGTAACCTCACCGTGGACGCTCCTGACGCTGAACCTCTCCCAGAGCAGGGTGAGGTCGTCATCACGGAGGCTGCCCGCAAGTTTGCCAATAACCTGTTGGCAAAGAAGGCCCGTGAGGTTCAGGTCGAGGGTGAGGATTTGCCCTTCTGACCTGAGCGTCAGTCCTGCCCCCTCAGTAGTCCCGTTTGGGATTGCTGGGGGGGTTTCCCCTTTTCTTCTAGAGTAACAAACAGCCTTTGCGGCAGGACAACAAACTCCTGCTTTACCAGCGAAGACCACTGAATGTTAGGGCAAGTCAATGTGCCTGTGTCTCAGTAACCACTGAATTCATTGACTAGGGTAGTCCACATGCTGCTGATCCGGCCGATACCAGAGTATGTGGACTATCTGACTTTTTTATTTTAGAACTATAGTTAAAAGTTATTTTTTATTATAGCTTCTAAATCTTAGCTGGAAAAGAAGGGTTCTTCCACCACAAACAAAGGAGAAAGTAATGCCAGTTGCAAAAGCAATCGAATCGCTTGATGTGGCGTTTCGGGCAATCCAGGTTGCCAAAGAAAACATCGGTCTTGTCAGTTGGATCTCACCAGTTGGTGACTTCTACATTGACACTCCACAAGTCATCACCAGCATCATCCAGGAAGGTTCTTGGAGATAGCTTGGTGATGTAAGTTCGTGCGTCCCTCCTGGAAAAGAAGGGTCACCTATTGGCACTTTGGTTGCGCCGTAGGTGGCCCTTCTTGTTTTTTGTTTTAGAAATACAACCATAAGGAGAAAACATGTCCAAGCAATACAATTTCACTCGAGCAGGTGCTCAGGCTGAAACGATTTGTAAGCGTTGCTTTCATTGCGGTGAAACCAGTTTCATCCAATTGAATGTCAGTGACTTGAATAGTTATCAGTCAGGTCTCTATGCTCAAGATGCATTTCCGTATCTCACAGCTGAGCAACGAGAAATCATCATCAGTGGCACTCACCCAGAGTGTTGGAACAAACTCTTCGGTAAAGACGAAGAAGATGAGATTGGAGTCTCGTAATGTCATTCACCAACCGTATCCTACTGGATACCTTCAAGTACGTTTGCATCATGGATTTCATCGGTGGTCATTTCACTGTGGAACAAGGTGATGTCGAACAAAATGGTCAGCTTCACAAGAAGATGGCTATGCGCGTCACAGTGCAGTACGATCTTCCGGACAATGACAGCACCTATGTGCAGATCTTCAAGGGCTACAACAGACTTGATAAAGCTGCAGATTGGCTGTTCCAAATGACCGAAGGTGCATTCACCACTGTAGCAAAAGACCATTTGGCTGAGCTCATTGCCATTGACGCAATCATTGACAAAAGCAAGTCATAAAGATGTTGTGCGCAAGAGAAGTACCCAATCATTAGGTTGGGATCAATACGTGATCTTGTGATACTTCAGATCCTAGGTATACCTAGGTAAGGGTAGTCAACACCTAAGAACACTGGCGGTTTGCCCCACCGAAGCAAAGTTGATAACGGGGCACCAAAACTTCTAAACCACTTGTAAAAGAAGGGTTTATCCCTTTTTTTATTTTAGAAACACAACCACAAAGGAGAAACATGTCAGAAGCAGGAATTGTCCAGCGGGAGATCAAGCACCTCGAATTTGACAAGGGCATCTTGGAAACCATCAAGACCTTGACGACCATCGTTGAAAAGCATGGCAACATCATCCACATGTTGCACGACCGTATCAAGCAACTCGAAGAAGGAGCAAAATAACATGAAGAAAATAATCGCAGCAAACATCATCAGCAACCTGATTTGGATGATAACAATCGCCATTGGTGTGATTGGTACCGCCCTTTTCATTGACACTAAGCCAAAGGAAAACAAATGATGCAAGTAGAACAAGTAACCTACGAAACCCCAGATGCTCAGGCATATGGTTTCATCGCATACAACCGTAGTGGATACAGCCTTCCAAAAGGTATGTACTCATCCTATGTAGCACACAATCACGTGTCAAGTGGCAGGTGCTACATCGAGTTCAGTATCCAGTCACCTACTGGTGATTCATCCGACCATCACAACTACACATACCCATGTGCAAGTTTCGAACAAGCCAAAAAAATTGTTGAAATGCACAGCCATATGATGCAAGCATGGATCATGGAGAACACACCTGTATGAACAAAAAAGTCACTATCAGTACAGTTGTAACCACAGTGGCTTTTGCCTTCTTGTGGTTGCTAGCCGGCAAAAAGAAACGAGGTAAATAATGTTAGCATTCCTACTCGGATTCGTCACTTGCTACGCGGTTATGGTAACAGCATACATCTACCTGTATGATCAAAAGCTCAGGAGATCAAATGCTCGTTACAATCACCCGACTAACTGGTGATTCAACAATGTTTTCACCCCCAATGTCCATCCAGAAAAGAAGGGCAAAGGGGGTGAAACATGCTTCATTGGTTCTTCGATCTCATAGAACAAATATTTTATATATTCGATTCTGGAGATGAAGTATAAAAAAATAAACATAGAAATATAATCACCCATAAACACAATAGGAGAAAATATGGCAATCATGGATAAAACAGTTCGTGGACTTGGTAAGTTGACTGGTTCCACCTTCCGAGTCGTCAAGACTGCACCAAAGAAAACGGTCAACAAGACCAAGGATCTCAAGGATGCATTCGTTGATGGACTCAACTCTGACAAGGCAAACAAGCCTTTCACCGCACCAGAGATCTAACCTTTTCTGGTAGCTTGAAAAAGAAGGGCTTCTTGCCCGAAAAACACACTAATCACCAATAATCACAGAAAGCATAGGTACATAAATTATGTCCACCACATTCACCCAGAAGTTCAATCTTGACACTTCGCTCTTTGACCAGATTGCCGACAACATCGACAACCTGCAGTCCACCGCACGGACGCAGATGCTCAGCATCGGTAAGAAGGTCAACTTCAAGGGTTCAATCAACGGTATCGAAGTTCCTGCTTCGGTCACCTTGCGTGAAGCCAGCCTGAGCCGCATTTCGGTTCTACGTCAGCAATCGCCATACACTGGCAAGGAATACTACCTTGTCACTGGTGTGATGAACCCAGTCAAGATGGACTTGAATGTAACCGTCGATGGTGCTGAAATCAGCATTGTTGACCTTCTTCACAAGTTCGTCACCGAGTCTGGCAAAACCGTTGACCGTGACAAGTTCATTGGCTCACTCAAGGGTCTTGGACTCAACTTCACTGATGGCATGCCGCTGTTCTTCCACCAATTCGGTGCTAACGAAGACGGCTTCAAGCACGCCATCAACGCCTTCAAGTCTGCTGGTGCAGTCGATGTGACGGGTCGTATTGAGAACCCAGGTCGCATCATTGCTGCTTACCAGCACAAGACTGGCGTGCCTGTAACGGCATTTGAGTTGGGCACCACTGACCGTGACAAGTCCCGCACCAAGCAGGGCTTTGTGAACTTGGTTGACGCTTCGGTTGAAACCTTCCAGCGTGTATATGGACTTCGCCTTCAGGCACATGTCCTTGGCACCAAGATGGAAGGCATGCCACAAGCCAAAATCAAGGAAGCAGAAGAGAAGCGTCAGAAGTTGCTTCAGCTTTCCCGTCAGTGGGTTTCCAACTGGTCGGGTAGCCAACAGCGTATTGAAGTGACGCCTGCTGGTGCATTTGACAAGAAGGACATTTACGATCCAGTGAATGCCCCTTCTGGTCGTTTCACCATGGTAGTCAACGGCACTGAAGTTGCCTGTGACCTGTGGTCAAACTCAGCACAAGCAAACGCTACGGCTTCTGCCCCAGCATCGTCTAACGACGACGAGATGCCATTCTAAGGTATCTCACCTCGGTAGTCCCCCCTCATCAGGAACCAACACTGATGGGGGGGTGACACCTCTTTTTTTACTTCATACAAAATAATAATCACCTTATCTATACTCTCTCTAGTTACCTATAGTATCTAGAGAAGAATAGATGTTTTTTAATTTAGAGCGGCAACCGCCGAACTTTTAGGTCGGTCTGGTTGACGCGAAATATTTATCCTCACGTGTTGCACCTGAAGGATCCTATGTGATAACATATATCCGTCAGATAGTAGCCACACACGAAGGAGAAATACGAGCAATGCCTCGCCAACATCAATCTTCTAAAATGAAGAAGGTTCTAACCGAACTAAAGCGGTTAGGCTTTGAGGTCACAAGAAATAAGTCAGGCACCTACAGAATAGTTCCCCCTTCAACTATTCAAGGTCCAACTTATACGACTCACGGAACAGAGTCCGCTCTGCATCCAATGAGACGGGACTTCAAGCGTATGTATAATGTAGAGCTCCATGTGTAGTGCTCTCTGATGGCTGGTATGGGTTTAGTGGTTGGACCCATATCAGCCTTTTTATTTTTGCCGGCGTAATCTTATAATAAAATCTTATTTTTATTTTAGATTGAAAACCGCCGCAAAAACAGAGTATGCATTATACTGTAGAATACAGTAATAACACACATGCCCAACCATACTATACAGGGGTACCTTTTATTATTATTTTAATTAAAAGATCTCTCTTGTAAAAATTTGTTAACGAAACGTATGTTTAGGACCCTTTTCAAGTGGGGGCCCAGTATAAAACATATATAACTCTGCATATACCCTGTGTACACACACGTTACACCGGTGTACACAATCACCTACGCCCTCAATGCCTAATCTCTCCCTGGGTCCTATGAGATAGGAACCTGGTTAATCCTGATGTGGTTATCCTCCCTCTTATTACTTATCCCCTTCCTACTACCCTATAGCACTTTCTTAGTGCGGCCAAAGGAACTATCCTACTATGTTTTCTACACCAGTAAAAATACTCTCTATAACCTTCCTAGCCTATGTATTCCTCTTGGGATTACAGACCATAGGAATACTCTAATATTATTAAAAATAAAAAAAATAATTGGCGGCGGTTTTCTCTAAGGAGATGATGTGTTAAGTTCTGGACAACCTTTAAGTTTGTTAAAACGACAAATCTTGGAAGAAGCTCTACAGGATCTCAAATTTAAATACTCTGCGATAGCTGAGAATTCTGAAGACCCTGTCGATAGATTCATGTATAACGATTTGATCAAATACTGTAATGAGCTACTTCAAGATCTGGTTGCCGGTATAGTTTCTTAAAAAATACAGACCATTGGTCTAGTACTTTAATGAAACCAAGATTTACTTAACCTTTCCTCCTTTCAATTAAGTAGATACCCCGCAATTGGACATTATTGTATTAAACTGTGTTCCCCACGGGCGTCCCCTTTTCACGTCCGTGGGGACACTCTTTTTTCAAAAGGCAACAGAAAGTCACAGGATATGTCACTTACAGACGAACAAGCTAAAGAAATACTATACGTACATAACGCTTTATGGAACGCAGTCTATGACTACGATTCCGACAATCACGTACTACGCTATAGAGGC
>Ga0315907_10008237_pt1 | contig 10741 bp, 4 predicted proteins | sample LakEriMetagenome_3_FD_203525 | JGI IMG/M metagenome (GOLD analysis project Ga0315907, IMG submission 203525) | Freshwater fungal communities from buoy surface, Lake Erie, Ohio, United States - Buoy 12 MA123 | ecosystem: Environmental > Aquatic > Freshwater > Lake > Lake biofilm | place: USA...
TTGGCTAAAATGGCGCGTAATATTCATGCAGCCGTTTGGATAACAGCCTTTCTCTTCAGCCTCATCCACATGCAATTCTATGGCTTTTTACCACGCATGATTATGGGAGCGTTACTTGGCTATTTCGTGGTATGGAGCGGTAGTCTGTGGGCATCCATTGTCGCACACTTCGTAAATAACGCATCGGCCTTTCTGATGTTCCGCTACTTCGGTACGCTTGAAACACCCGAAAACAGTGTATTCAGTCATTGGCTTTTTTACAGTGGCGCTATGGCCATTTTCATCGGCCTCATATGGACAGCTCAAAAGAAAAGCATCTGGCCTTGGAATAGCTTTACCTACTTGGGTATTCCCGACGAACAGGGAGTTCGGCCTACAGACCATTCACTTCTTTCCTAACAGCCACTCAGCGCGCAGCAGATCTTCCGGAGTGGTAATCTTGACGTTATCTCGATTGCCATCGACCAGGTCAATGGCATAGCCTGCGGCCTCAACAACAGAAGCGTCATCCGTAAATGCTGCAGTATAAGGTTGAAGAAAAGCCTTGCGAAGTATCTCCATTCGAAAGCACTGCGGAGTCTGCACGACACGGAAGTGTGATCTTTCAACCGCACGATTGGTTGCACCGATAACTTCCCGCAGGCTGTCATTCAAGGCTATTACCGGCACGGCGGTGCCGCTCGTTTCTGCCCGCACATAGCAACGCTCAAGTGTTTCAAAACTGACAAATGGACGCACGCCATCATGAATGCCTACGATGGCATTCGTTTCATCAATTGAATCCAGAGCGCATTTAACCGAGTGAAAACGTTCCTCTCCGCCTGTCACAATCGTGTGGGGTATTGTAAACTTCAGTTGCTCAACGCAATCTTTCCAATACGATTGATAATCGGGATTCAGCACCAACAATAGATTCATTTCAGAATCGAAGGAGTGCAGGCGCTCCAGGGTATGCATCACGAGCGGTTTATCTGCAATTGGCAAAAACTGCTTTGGTAAAGGAGCTCCCATTCGCTTGCCCGCACCGGCGGCCACAATGATGGCGTATCGATTTGCTTTCATCCTAAAAAAGAAACCCCGTCGCTAGGAACGGGGTTTCATGAGTATTGTGTTCTATTACTTGATAAATTTCCGTGTGAACAACGTCTCACCACCGATCAGCAATGCGAGCGTGTAGGCTCCCTTGCTATATACCTGGGTTGACCATTGGTGCGTGGCTCCTTCAGACATCATGAACGAGGTGTTCTCTACCAAACGACCCTGCACATCGAAAATCCTGGCCTCAACACGGGCCATATCTAAATAACCAAATTGCAATTGAATCGCGTTAGCGGTTTGTGTGAACACCACTTCTCGGTCGAACAACTCTTCCGTGTTCGAAAGGCTCAACGCTTGAACCACACCCTGAGCGCTTGCTGCACATAAACCATCACAGATAACTGTATAGCCTATTGCTTCGTTTCCATGCAACGTGAGTTCAACCATGTTACCTGAACACTGCGTTCCGTTCGAGAAAGTCCAAGCGCATGTGCCGGGCTGAGCATGTTGAGCGATTAATTGAGCCGTATACTCGTTTTCACCTTGAGCGGTAATCTGTTGCTCCACTACAACGCTGTTCGCCAGCTCGTCGCGCAAGTCAACCTCCAGCACTTCGTTACTGCAAGGAGTAAACACATGGAGGGTGTAAACATCCGCCGGAAGATTCTCTACAATAGCATCTGTGCCTTCGACATTGGCTGTGCGCACCACCTGATTGGCAGCATTACGCACTTCATACGAGAACCAATTTGCATGCTCAACTTGGAAAGAAATCATCCCTGAATTTCCCTGATTACATTCTACCGGTTCAGTGCCTGTGATAACCGAATGCACTGCAGCCGGTTGTTCAAGATTAATAACCTGCGAAGAAATACCGCACGTCGCATGTTCAATTCGAAGCAGATACTGTCCTGCTTGCAAATGATCAAACGTGACAGAACCCTGGGCCATAAACTCATATCCGTTATCTGCACTCAATGAGATATTCCAATCGTTTGATGGAACGGTCACATCAATAGAGCCGTCAGAAACCTGATGGCATGAACTTCCCGTTACAAGCGTATTTGCTGCGGGTGTTGAACGAATGATGAAGCGCTGTCCTTGGAAAGGCTCGTCAGTAGTTACCGACAACGTCACGCCAGAAGTAAGCGTAGTTACCTGACCCGTTACTACATCTTCGATGGTAAGACAAGCCCCCAATGGCATGTTTTGAATGTCTACAACAGTGAATTGGTAGGTTCCCGCTTCGGGCATTTCCACCATGACCGGTATATGAAGCTCGCCTCCATAAGGTCGGGCATCCTGTGCAAGTGGCGCTCCATCCTGGCCTTGCAAAGTCATTTCAACGGCATCATCCGCGAGACTTTGGAGGTCAGCTACATCAAACTCATCGTAGCCATCATTAGCTTGATTGCTGAAGTATAGCATGCTCTCATCCGAGCGCAACCCCTTTGAAAAACGAAGAGCAACAAAAGAAGCGTCTGCATCTTCACTGCGCTCAAAAGCTGCACCTGTGTTCGTTTTATGGGATTCCTGAAACACCAGGTTCTGACCCGAGACGTTCACCTTCACCAAGAAGCCTTGGCTGTGGGCGATGTAGCGTGAAGCAGTTCCTGTATTGGTTGTTGCATTGCGGAACTTGTAAGAGCTCGATTGGTAGTCATATACATAGTAAACTTTCGGACCACTTAATGACGCTGATACCAGGTTCCAGTCGACTTCAGATGGGTATGGATTTCCTACCAGGTTCCATCCATAGTCAAAAATTCCACCGGGTGAAGTAACTGTGTAGCTCAGTGGCATCGAAACTTGGCCACTTTGAATAAGACCTGTGTTATCGAAGTTTTGTGCAGCACCGGCCAACCAAACGTAGTAGCCGCGGGTAGTTTCTATTTCATTTGTAGCGTTGGTAACACCGAGATATCCCGTGTTCATCGTTCCTGCTGCCGATTCGTTGTAATACTGAATATTGTTGAAGCCGTAAGACGGATAATCTGAACCCGTAAATCCGGTGGTAACGATATCATCATTCCAAGAGGCTATCGTCTGGCCCTGAATTGGGCAAGACAAATTGAACCAGTAGCCTTGAGTGCTCGGTATCGGCGGCGTATAGCGTTGTAGTTCGACATTTCCGGAAACAGCCGCTCCCGATTTAATTTCTCCAATCGAAGCCGATCCGCTTGAATTCGAAACAAGACGCATATTTCCATTGGTTTGAAGAGTGCCCTCCAGCATAGAAACTACACCAGTTACAGAAACGAGCGAAGGAGTTAAACTCACATTCGATCCGTCATTATCTATCGTCAGATTATTAAATGTTGTTTGCGAAGCACCACCGGCAAAACCTACGGTTTGAGCTGCCTGACCTTTGAAAACAACGGTAGAAGTGCCCGCTGTGAACGTTCCTTCATTAATCCAATTTCCATGCACGCGCATCTCACTGCTACCGGCGGTAAGGGTAGCGCCTGTATTGATTGAAAGGTCGTTGAGCAACCAAGTTCCGGTAGCAGTTACCGTGTGGCCTGACTGGATTTGGAAACGATCATAGCGACCCGATACAACTGCCTGCGCAGTGCCGGATGCTGTCGGCGCCCAAATGGCCGCATTTGAATTCCCGGTTCCTTGGCTGTACCATAAACGCTTGCAACCTGATTGAGTAACCGATATATCATCTATTCTAAATAGATCCGAAGCTGCAGCAAGATATTTGAATCGAACTCCAAAATACTTCACGATAGGGAAGGTAATTGCACCGCCAGAAGCGTCTGTGCCGGTTCCCAGTGAAGTCAAGTTGTTGAATCCTCCATTGTTATCCACGCTTAAGCCCCATGTACCATCTTCTCCCAACGTCACTTGAATGCCCACGCGCGTTCCACCATTCACGTTGTCGACCCAGTCGGTAGAGGAGTTGATAATGGGAGTAGATGCGTATGAACCGTCTGTTACCCGATACAATCGGATATAGTCGGCTGTGCCGGCGGAAGGCAGCGAGCTCTGGTCAATGACCACAGCATAACCATCAACACCGGCAGCATACAAGTTAGAGTCGTTAGCAGCCAGGAAAACCTGGAAGTTGTTATTAGCACTTGCGTCATTCGCAAAAGCCAGCTCAAAACGCCAAGTCGAGCTCAAACCCACCAAATTCGCATCGTCAATGGTATATGCAAATGACGATTGTCCCGCCACCGCTTGTGTGCTGTGACGCGCTGAGTGAGTACCTTCTATAGGTGAAGTCGTATTGGCGCTCCAAGCAGTACCGTTTGTTTTCCATCCATTGAGGTTACCGTCATTGAAGTTCTCGTCAACAAGCGTTTCATACCCCTTATCATCATCGATAACCGTCAAATCAAGCGAGTCAGCATCCGCAATAAACGCATTCGTTCCTCCGCTTACGTTTTGCAGTCGGAACAAGAGTTCGGCTATATCATCACATGAAGTATTGTTAGCGGGATCTATATAGATATACTTCGTGCCGCTCGTTCCGGCAGACCAAGTAAGAGTCTGTGTAGTGTAGCTGGCAGCATATGCCGTAGACGGATTCGGGCCACCTCCAACTCGCGTGGCATCACCTGTTAGAGTTATTTGAACGCTGGTAGCCGAAGAGCTGGAAGGGTTGAAAATGTCAACTCCAATAGCGTAGTTATTGGCGAGTGTAGCGTCTTCACTAACCGAACCGCTCACAGCACCATTGAACATGACGTAGGTATCCGGCGGTAAAGCGCGGAATCGGAAGCTATCAAACTCTGCTGCTGCTCGTCCTTCCGTGGTAGCGTCGTGAACGGCCATAAAGCCGAAGTAACCGTTGGAGGCAGGTGAGTATGTATTATCAGTAACGCTCCCTTGATTCACTGTCGAGAGTGACTCAGGGCAACTATTAGGCGTTGGTGTCGACTGTGAATTGACGCTATTCGTTGGAAGCGTCGAAGTAAAGATGGTCCATTCTCCCAACTGCGATCGTGTTACTTTAAAGCTCACACCGTAGTCGGTCAGTGCAGTCGCAATCCCATTACTGGAGGTAAACACGGTGGTTGCAGTGCCATTGTCGATGCGCTGCAGGCGAATGAATGATGTGCCTGTTTGTCCGAGTAAAATGCGATAACCATCGACTGTACCCGACTCCAGGTTCGACTCGTTGGCGTACAGGTAAATCGCCTGCTGGTTATTTGCGTCCAAATCAGAAGGTGCTCCACCCACGCCGTCGCGACCCACCCAGAAGTACCACTCCTGCTGCTGATCCCAGGTTGCAATTTGAGTACTGATATACTGTGTTCCCGAGCCGGAGGCAACATTCAACTTCGCCGTGAGGGTTCTGTTGGCCTCGCTACCTGTAAGACCCGACGTGGTCGAATTATTAGCAACAGTAAAGTTTGATGCATCCCCACTCCAGGTTGGAGTTGTAAAGTTTGAATCACTGAAATAATCACTCACCTCATACTCAAAATACGCTCTAAAATTAGCGCCACCGTTACTAGAAAACTTTGTGTTCGTGCAGCCTCCCGAGTCATCGCCTGTTGCCTCAAAATAAACTTCAATGACATACATGCCAGAAGCTGTAAGACCGCTCAGCAGATTCAGGGCAGAAGAAGGAACACCCCTCCACTTTTGGTCTCCGGTGTTATTAACATCCGGGCCGCAGGCACCTCCTGAACAATCTGTACCTCCGTAGCTGCAACAGAAAGGTAGTGCAAGAGAACTATAGGAGGGAGCTGCATCGCATGTGCGATACACTCTATAGCGCAATGTTGCAGAGCATACATTAGAAGCTCCATTTTTGAACGTTAATAATTCGGCGAAGCTCACCTCGATGGTTCCACTAGAGGTGAAACGACCAAAGTAATAATGCTGAAAATTAGGTGAAAGCCCATCGAGCTGGCAGTCGTAATAGCCGCCGTTTACATTCAGACCGGACTTATAAATATCCCAAGCAGCATTTGCATTTACCGATATAATCGCAACACAGGCCGCCAGCAGCATTCTAAAAGTTTTCATGCGCAAAAAATTTTGATCCAATTTTACTATAAGTCTTTTGTTTTTCAAGGGTGGCTAAGATAAAGCGAAAAGCCCGATACACCAAGTTATTAACTACTTCTACGAACTATTCGTTGTTATTTTTACGACCCTTGATTATCAGACGTTTAAAAAACGCCGTGGTGGCCTGAGTAAACCAAAACTTAACGCAGGTGAAAATCGCGGTAAAGTTTCCCGCAAACGCTTGCTTAAACCACACTTGTACCTACTTTTGACCGCTTGTTTAATTCAAGAAACCGTATGAAAAAACTTCTACTTGGCGCAGCTGTTACCGTTACAGCATTGAGCGTAAATGCTCAAAACAACTGCTTCGACATATTCATTTCTGAATATGTGGAAGGATCCAACAACAACAAAGCGATTGAGCTTTACAACCCAACTCCAAACCCAATTGTACTTGATGGTTTGTACTCTATGGGACGCGACCGTGATGGCGCGGGAAATCCCATGTTGCTGCCTATTACGGGCGTAATAATGCCGCATGAAGTGCGTGTTTTTGCACTCGATAAGCGTGACCTCGCAGGCACAGGGACTGAAGTGCCTCTATCAGACGAACTCCTCGCGGCAGCGGACACTTTCCTTAATCCTGTTTACGTGCAGTCCAATTCTCCCATGTATTTCAATGGTGACGACGCTTTCGTTCTCGTGAAAAACGGCAACCAAATCCTCGACATCGTAGGTAAAATTGGCGAAGATCCGGGCGGCGGATGGTGGGTACCGGGCGACCCGGCGACTCGCTGGTGGACACAAGACAACACGATGATTCGCAAACAAACCATCTTAACCGGAGTAAGCATAAATCCGGATGTTTTCGATCCTTCTGCGGAGTGGGACAGCCTGCCATCAGACACGTTCACTGAACTTGGTGAGCACCTTTGTGATTGCATAAACATCAACCCGAACTCAGTCAACGATTTGCCCGGTGCGACTTTCAGCATATTCCCTAACCCGGTTTTGGAAGGTGCATTTGCAGTGAAGGGCTCAACATATATGGAGGCAATCACCTTGTTTGCCGCAGATGGCCGCATCATTGACCGTCGCAGCTTATTGGGAGTTACCTATGCAAACATTACTTTGCCACAGGCTGAAGCCGGTGTTTACTTCATTGAAGTAGTTTACACGGACGGCAAAAAGTCGATTCAAAAAATCGTAGCTCGTTAAAAGATATTTAGGATTTAATTATTGGAAAGGGGTTTTAAGCCCCTTTCTTTTGCTCAAAACCTCGGCATACATGAAACACCTTCTCTTCTTGGTCTTGTTGGTGAATACTTCTGTTTTCACATGGGCTCAAGCAACTATCAGCGGAAAAGTATTCGATGCAACCACGAATGAGGCGTTGCCCGGAGCGGTGGTAACAGCCTCGGAGGGCAATGGTGTTGCAACCGATCTCGATGGAACCTATTCAATCCGCCTCGAAAAAGGAGCATATACGTTACGTGCAAGCTACGTTGGTATGGAACCATTGGAAATAAACGTAGTTGTTGCAGGCCAAAATCAAACATTCGATTTCGCGCTTCAATCAGGAGCGGCTATGAGCGAAGTAAACGTGACCGCCGATATGGCCGTCGGTCGTCGCACGCCGGTTGCCTTCAGCGACATATCGTCCATAAAGATTAAAGAAGAACTCGCCTCCCGCGATTTGCCCATGATTCTCAACACGACGCCGGGCGTTTATGCAACCCAATCGGGCGGTGGAGATGGTGATGCGCGCGTGAACATACGCGGGTTCAATCAACGAAATGTCTCTGTGATGGTCGATGGTATTCCCATGAACGACATGGAAAACGGCTGGGTGTATTGGAGCAACTGGTTTGGATTAGACAATGTGACTCAGAAGACACAAGTGCAGCGCGGACTCGGTGCATCTAAACTAGCTGTGCCTTCGATTGGTGGAAACATCAATATTCTCACTCAAGGCATGGAAGAAAAGTTCAACGTAAAGCTTTCTTCTGAGCTCGGCAACAACAACATGATGCGCCAGGGGTTCGGAATCAACAGTGGTCGATTGCGTGGCAACTGGGGTGTTACCGCAGCTTTCTCTTACCGCACTAACGATGGTTGGGTAGAGCAACTTAACTCCGAACAGATGTTCTATTTCCTCAAGGTCCAAAAGCAATTCGACAAGCATGCGTTTTCACTTTCTGCTATGGGAAGTCCACAGGAACATGAACAGCGCCTGGGACGAAACCGTCTGTCGTTCTATGATCTGGATTACGCCCTTGCACAAGGTGCCGACACAGCGGGTTCTTTTGCTCAACAGGTTCCACTCGATCGCGGCCTTCGCTTCAACTCAGAATGGGGCTACATCTCGCGTAATCGCTATGATGCCGACGCACCTGTTGAAGTGCAATCAGGCCGCAACAACTACTACCACAAACCCATTGTAAACTTCAAGCACTTCTGGACACCCAGCGAAAAGTTTGCGCTCTCGAATGTCTTGTATGCGTCTTTTGGCAATGGCGGAGGCATGCGCCCCAATACGTCCTTGCAAGACTCAACCGGTCATATCGACTTTCAATACATGTATGACAAAAACACCAAGACATTCACCAACTTTCTGGGTGTAGTCATTAGCCCGGCTAACCTTAACTATGTCGACGACCCAAATCAATACGCTGCATCTTACTATTTGCAGTCGAGCATCAACAACCATAAGTGGTATGGTCTTCTTTCTACTTTCAAATCTGAAATAAACAAGCAGCTGGAGCTCTCAGGTGGATTAGATATGCGCTATTACTCGGTAGATCGTTATCAAATCGTGTATGATTTGCTCGGAGCCGATTATGCCTTGATTGACAAGAAAAGCAGTTCAGAGAATCGTTACATACAAGATCAGAATATTGCCTCTGAATTTGAAAACACACTTCTAGGAAAAGTAGTGCGACAGGAGGGCGACCGCATCAATTACAACATCACCAGCAATGTGCTTCAATCAGGGTTATTCATGCTGGCAGAATATTCAGGTGATAGCTACACGGCGTTTCTGAACGGCACAGTATCTAACAGCCGCTACAATCGCATCGATCATTTCGCCATGCGCGATTCGCTTGGTAATGAAATGGAAAGCGGATGGAAAAACTTCAATGGAGGAACGATCAAAGCGGGTTTCAATTACCGTTTCAACAAACGCACCTCCGTTTTCATGAATACCGGTTTCTTGTCGCGTGCGCCCATGCTGGCAAACACGTATTACAGCACAAGTTTAGAAACCTTCAACAATCTTCGTAACGAAGAAATTTCATCGGCTGAGGTTGGTGCAAACTACAACACGAAAGAATTTAAGGTAACCCTGAATGCCTACTACACTATTTGGAATAACCGACCTGTAACCGGAACACGCACGAATGGTACAGAGAATTTCTATTACAATGTGCCAGGAATGCGCGCGTTGCACCAAGGAGTAGAGTTGGATGCCGAATGGAACGCGTTGAAATCGTTGAGCATGGAAGGTGTTCTCTCGGTCGGCGACTGGCGTTGGAAGTCCGCAGCTACAGCATATGTCACGGACGAAAACGGCGTTACCGTAGGCGATCCAATTGAATTTGATGCACGCAATATTCGTGTCGGTGATGCAGCGCAATTTCAAACGAGTTTCGCCATGCGCTATAGCCCTATCAAAGGACTATACATCAAACCACGAATTACCTATTTCGACAACAACTTTGCGGAATTCAATCCCGATGGTTTATCCGGAGAAAATGCAGGCAAACAATCTTGGAAAATGCCGTCCTATCAAACCATTGATATCAGCATGGGCTATGGACGCGACATTTCAAAGGACTATAACCTAGCGCTGCGGATCAACATTCTGAACGTTACGAACGAAGTATTCGTAACCGATGCTCTCAATAACGAATACAAGCCACAAGGCAACCCGGGCTTCAATGCAACATCTGCCGGTGTTTATTACGGCATGGGCTTGCGCTGGACAGTCGGTCTTACACTCACAATTCGATAATCAAATACACCAAGTACACCATAATGAAAAGTACACTTACCTTCATCTGCACAACCCTGCTGGCAATCTACACTTCAGTAGTCAGTGCACAAGCCATTCTTCCCACCTCGTGGAATTTTGATGTGAACGCTCCTGCCGGATGGTCGGAATCGCTCGGCGCAAGCAATACGCGCTATGCAAACGGGCAAAACGGGCAAGCTTGTCGCCTCGACTTAACCGGCGATTTTGTTTTACTAGAATTCGCCGAAGAGCCTGGTGCTTTGAACTATTACCTCAAAGGACAAAATAGCGGAGGAACTTTCCAGGGCACATTCACCGTGCAGGAAAGTGCTGATGGCGTAAACTTCACCACACTTCATTCATTCATGGGCGGTGAGCTTCCTGCAACAGCATTTACAATGTTCACCGACAACCCGGCAGCAAGTACGCGTTACATCCGTTGGTTTTTCACCGAAAAAATTTCGGGTCACAATGTGGCGCTCGATGAAATTTCGCTCATAGCGCCTACCGCCGGTAGCGAGCAAGAAATCAACGTTACGGACGCTACTAACAACATCCCAAGCGGTTTCACCGTGTTCCTGGGCGATAATTTGGGACAGACTTTATACGTAGAAAACCTGGGGTCCAGCGCTTCACTCGACATCACCAACATAGAAATTTCCGGACAGAACGCTGCAGAATTCTCGGTTGGTTTCGCGCCTTTCTCGATTGCCCCAA
>Ga0315907_10008238_pt1 | contig 10741 bp, 11 predicted proteins | sample LakEriMetagenome_3_FD_203525 | JGI IMG/M metagenome (GOLD analysis project Ga0315907, IMG submission 203525) | Freshwater fungal communities from buoy surface, Lake Erie, Ohio, United States - Buoy 12 MA123 | ecosystem: Environmental > Aquatic > Freshwater > Lake > Lake biofilm | place: USA...
ATGAAGGTGTGTGTTATACTATGACGCTAACATCGACCTTCGTTTTCGACAACGGGTTTATTGCATTTTTTACGGAAAATTTACGGATAACTAATACTTTGAAATATTTAGAGCATTTGCGCATCGCGCCTAATATTTTCCAGTATTTAATGTCTTGAGCGTGTTGAAATTTTGTTAGGGAAAATAGGTAATGATGATCTTTACAATGAGCCCAGAGTAAACGGCACTTGCGACATCATCAGTGATGGTGCCAAACCCATGATGAAGCTTATCAAAATAGGAGGCCGGCCAGATTTTGATAATATCAAAAAATCTAAAGACACCAAAAACTAATAGAAGATGATGAGGAATCGTATCCATGACAAATGCCCAGGTAATAAGCATCCCAATCACTTCATCAATAACAATCCATTGAGGATCATGCAGCTGATATTTTTTCTGAACATTCTGTGTCACTAGAACAGCAACCGAATAGAGAATAAGAATAAGAATAAGTAAACTATAAATATTGAAGTGAAGATAATGCAGAAGATAAAAAAGAGGTACAGTTGCTAAGCTTCCTACAGTTCCCGGTGCCTTAGGAGACTTACCGGTAAAAAACCAAGATAGAAAAAGCATGCTTAGAAAAGAAGGACGTTGAATTTTTTGATCTTTCATACAATTTACGTTAGTTTGCCTCCCACTTACTTTAATCGTGAATGGTGAGATTGGCAAAGATATGACCCATCGCCCGAGTTTTCTAAATGATTATGTATTCAACTGGGAAACCCTTGACGTGGTTTGTAGTGGAAAGTCTTCCCTAGATGCAAAAAACTATCTTACTGAGCTTTATGACAAAAACCAGGTTTCAAATTTTTTAAATGGTTATGGATTTAATATCCAGGATCCTGTTGAAGCTGCTGAACTTTTTGGGATTTTTCAAGAAGCGGTACAATTTATTAAAAGATATTTTCTGATTGAAGGAAATCCAGAGGGACTAGATCTTAAAGTTCCAAATTATCTTTATACAATCACAAATATTTCGGATCTTTTCTTAGCTGCAACAGGAAATTCACAATTTAAACTTAAAACAGAAGAAGCTCTTTGGGCCGGTGTTATTCTCAAAGTGATGCATACTATTTTGCATACAGATAAGGATTTAAGGGCGAGGTATTTTTCAACTGTTCAACAACAAATATTTGATAGATTTTATAAGTTCATCCATAGAGATGATGAAAATCGACTTTTTTTAAAAAATGAATCGGGTATTTCTATCCCTCTTTATGATTTCCAAACAAAGGCCAAGAAAACCCGTGACTCAATCATCATAAAACTTCTCCATAAACAGGAGAATGTCGCAGAGGAGCTTTTTGATAGGATTGGAGTGAGGATTATTACTTATAACAAGCTAGATGCATTACGAGTGATAAAATTCTTACATACTAATTATGTCATTATGATCAATAATATTAAACCAAGTCGATCTCAAAATACATTAATAGACCTAGGTTTGTTGCGGACTAAAGTTTTTTCTCTTTATAAAAAGACAATAAGATCGGATGTGCCAGAGGATGATTTTTATCAGAAGCTAAATGCCTTAATTGCAGAAGCTGCTCCTCAATCAACTATTCGTGGTGAAAAAAATATTCATTCATCTGATGAGTACCGCGCCATTCATTTTACCGGCCGACAACTCATTAAATATAGAAATCCTTTTATGGCATCATTTAATGAAGTTAGGAAAATGGCCTTAAAAGATAAAACGAACCCATTATCCCAAAGCTTATTAAGCCTTGATACATCCGCGATCTCGCGAGATGTTCGTTTCTTTTATCCTTTTGAAGTCCAAATCACTGATTATGAGAGCCATCTAAAAAATACTCAGGGTGAAGCTTCTCATCAAGAGTACAAAAAATCCCAGCTTCGTTCGGCCATGAAAAGAATTTTTAAGCCTATTCTTGATGTTAAAGAAATTAAGATTGATTAATTGTTTATTTACTAATGAAAAGTTCAATTCTTTGGTTAATTAAATCAGGAAAGTCTGCCTGTGGAACATGTGATCCAGTAGGAAGATAATAACTTTCAGATAGTGGTAATAAATTTGCCAGAGTTCTTTGCAAATGGTTGGGAATAACGTTGTCTTTAAGACCACCCATGATGAGAGCAGGTATTTGCATGCTTTCTAACGATGAAGAAATATTAATTTTCATCATTTCAGAGAAAAGTTGGAAGAAGACTTCTGGGCCTAATTGACCAAGACGGTTGATATAAATTTCAATAAATTCCTTAGAAACCATCGCCTTGTTAAAGCCAGTAGTATGAATTATATGCTTAACCAGTGGATTCATACCGGTGGATGTCCAAATTGCTTTGAAAACTTCAGGGTATTTTTCAAGCCCGGCGACACAGAATGGAGTTATAAACTCCATAATATTTGAATCAAACATGACATCATTAACGGCCATGAAAGTTCCTGAAATAAGAACCATCCCTTGAACAAGTTCAGGATAATCCTTAGCAATCTGAAGCGTGATATTAACTCCCATACTATGACCAAGCATAAAAGTTTTTTTGATCTTTAAGAAATCACAAATTCCTTTAATGTCTTTTGCCATTTGTGGAAAAGTGAGCTTTTTAATATTCTGAGCGCCAGATGATTGAAAATGCCCTCTGTAGTCATGAAGTAAAATCTGATAACCCTTTTCATCAAAATATTCGACCTGATACTTCCAGTGATGATTACTACAAACTAGTCCATAATTTAAGACAAGCGTTGGACGTGAGGGATCATGAGCTAAAAAGTTTGTTAGATAAAAAATCTGCTCATTATCATCTGTGTTGAAAAAATTTGCATGATTAAGTTTAAACATCTTGCTTCATCATTCCCGCAAGATCTTCAATGATAATAAGCTTAGAAGATTCTTGTTCAATTAAATGTGCAAGTTTTTCATCAAGAATAGTCTTCTTTGATTTAAACTCAGTATATTTAAAGTCTTTAATCTTTAATTCAGTTTCACCAATCGTGATTGATTGCCCAATGCGAAGTTTTCTAACAGAAGTTGCACGTTTTCCATCAATGAGATAGTGGTCTACCCCCGGCTGTGGGTGGATAATGAGATCATGCTCAATAATCTCTATCATGATATGTGTAGTACTTAATTGGGCATCATTTATTCGAACATGTCCTTTGCTAAGGCCAAAAAATATTTCATTTTGGAAAAATGTAAAATTTTTTTGAATATCTGGATCAGGACTTTTAATAATTTCAAATTGAATCATAGACAAACCTCTTAAATAGTATCCAGTATTTTTTGATTTTTTGCGAGCTTTTCAAGGATTGGGTCTATTAAGTGTGGTGAACTATCTTTAAGTTTGTTCAAGTCAGAAACAACTTCCTCTAATATGGCCGAGTGAATGAGGTAGTTTGCTAATTTCTTATGTGAGACACTTCCTGATTGATCTACTCCAAAAAGATCTCCCTCTCCTCTGAATTTAAGATCTTCTTCCGCAATCACAAAACCATCTAGATTCTTTTCTATCACTTCAAGTCGTTGATAGGCTTCGTGTGAGATTTCTTTATCTAAAACAAGAAAGCAAAAACCTGGTTTCTCACCTCTCCCAACGCGACCTCTTAATTGATGGAGTGAACTTAATCCAAATCGTTCCGGGTTATAGATGCTCATGACGGTTGCATTGGGGATATTGATTCCAACTTCAATAACACTCGTGGATAACAGAATATGGATTTTCTGCTCTCTAAATTCTTTTACTATTTTTTCTTTTTCTTCTGGTTTCATCTGACCATGTAACATTTCAACTCTGTACCCTCTGAAGAGTGCTTGATACTTACTCAGGCTTTCTTTTACATTTTGAATATCAATAGTTTCACTTTCATCAATGGCAGGAAATACAAAATAGGCCTGTTCTCTCATCAGGAGTCTGGATCGTACAAATTCAATATATTTATCAAAGTTTTGTTTCTCGGTAATTCGAGTTTTAATACCTTTCCGGCCTATTGGGAGTGTTTTAATAGATGAAATATCAAGGTCACCATATTGAGCAAGACTCAATGTCCTTGGGATGGGAGTTGCTGTCATAATTAAGCAGTGAACGCCATCGCCTTTACTGACTAATTTTAGTCTTTGCTCCACACCAAATTTATGTTGCTCATCAATGATAGCAAGACCAAGTTTTAAAAAATCAACACTCTCTTGAAATAAAGAATGAGTTCCAATCAAAATTTTGATTTCACCCTTTTTTAAATCTTGTAAAAGAGTTTTTCGTTCTTTGCTTTTTGTTGATCCTAGTAATATTTGTATGTCGAGGTTGGGAGCAAGTTGCTTGAAGGTCTCATAGTGTTGTTTCGCCAGTGTTTCCGTGGGACACATCAGGGCCACTTGTAGTTGGTTCTCAATCACGATCCTAGAAGCAAGATAGGCGACAATGGTTTTACCGCACCCTACGTCTCCTTGAATCATTCTCATCATGGGATGACCGCTTTTGAAATCTTCAACTATTTCCTCAAAAACTTTATTTTGATCCAAAGTTAAGGAGAAGGGTAATGCTTGTATGATATTGGCAAGAGAACCTTGTCCTATAGAAATAACTGGCGCATCTTTTCTTTTAATGAATTTTCTTCTCGTCTGAATCTTTAACTGATCTGTTAAAAATTCTTCGTAAATTAATCTGTTTTCAGCTTTCTCTTTTAATTCATTTGAAAATACTTTGTAGTCAGTTCTTCCATGAATTGTCTTAAATGCTTCCGCCAAAGATAATTTTTTATCATAATCTAATTCAGGCAAAGTCGAAGGTATGTCTGACCAGAGCTTTTCAGGAATGAGTTCGATAATTTTTTTTATTTGAGTTCCCGAAATTTTTTGTACTGTAGGATACTCAATTATGTAGGGAGAAATCATTTCATCACTAAGAATTTGTGCATTAATGATTTGTTTTTGGGCTTTATATTCTTGAACCATTCCTATGAATTTAAGGTTTTGAAGGCTTTCAATTTGCTTCTTTTGATTAGGGTAGAGATTGAACCACCTTAAGCTTATGGATTCAGGAGAGAGATCATCTTTAACAACTGCAAAACCATTATAAAGTAGAATATTTCCTTTACCCCTTCTCCCAAACGCAGGTTTTATTTCAACATGAATAACTTTACCAGAACCTCTAAAGTATTTATTCAGTTCAGCATTTCGAAATGGTAAAAGCGAAGGCGTTTGATCAATCCTTAAAGGGAGTAGCCATAGCAGGTCAGATACTTTGTTAAATCCTGCTTCATGAAATTTTTCTAAAAAAGCCGATGGCTTTTTGGTCTGTGAAAGACTTAGAAGAGAAGAGTCCCAGCCAATATTAGCTGTACTTAAGATCGATGACTTCATAAAGCATGTCACCCTTTGGAGCTTTCACAGTGATCTCATCGCCAACTTCTCTTCCAATGAGTGCTTTCCCTAGAGGTGAATTGTAGGATATTTTTTTAGGATCATGGATGGCTTCGTCCTCACCAACAATTTGGTAAGTTATTTCAATTTCTTTTTGTTGATCAAAGATTTTTACAGTGGCGCCAAAAACAATTTTTTCTGAATTTAGATTCCCGACATCTATAACTCTCGCTCGAGCTAGTTTACTTTGGAGATCCATAATTTTGCCTTCAATGATGGATTGTCTTTCTTTGGCCGCCGCATATTCAGCATTTTCTTTTAAGTCTCCAAGTTCCCTCGCTTCTGCGATAGCTTGCTTGATATCTTCTCGATCAACTCTAATAAGTTGATTTAGCTCTGTTTCAAGCATTTTCTTTCCAAGTATTGTCATTGGACAGTCACTCATAAAATTCCTTAATCACTTTTTAAATAGAGAAGCCGCTTTAGCGAGAGCATCTTGCCTTATTTTGTCCATTTCATCAGAACCTGGACCAAATTTGAAATAGTCGCAAAAGTTTGCTTTTTCTTTTTCAGTTATTCTGTCTGCATTAGTTTCTTTGCATTCATTGTAGACTTTCGGATCATAAAAGCTACACATCCTGCAACATCTAATATCGGCCATACAAAATGGGCAGGAATCACTTCGACTCGTCATAATTTTAAAACTATCAGATAGCTCTTTGGAGCATTTATAACACTTGTAGGCCATTAAAATTCCTTGCCAATTCCTACCCCTGCACCTTTACCATCTGATGTCGGTGCAAAGAAAATCTTAGGATTATTTCTTTTGTTATATTCTTCAATTGAGTTCAAAAGTAAATACTCATTCCTATATTGGTTAGTTTTTGAAACGAGGTAGCTAAATCCAATCAGTGAGATACCACCTATAATGAGGAAGTTCTTATTGGTGAATGCCTCATCATCGCCAGAATCATTTCTTAAAAATCCAGCTAATATCATGGCAGTTCCGAAGGTACTGGCCGCAGCACTTTTCCAAGTCGGACGGTTATTTTTTTGGTATTGATCTAAGAGTTCTTTTGCTAGGGGATCTTTAGCAAGATAAAATCTAAGACCTTCCCCGCGATTGGAGCTACTCGTATCAACTAAAACTTCCTGATAATTAATCGTGGCCGTACGACTGCACGTTTCAACCCCGAAAATTACAGTCGAATATAAAACTGACAATATTAATAAGATTCGCTTCAACATAAGCGGTAAAATATGCTTCTAAGCTACGGTTTTTGCTAATATTGAAATCTATCTTACCATAAATATATTAATCGAGAGTTTATTTTATGGATTTGATTAAAACCGGCATTGGTATTTCTAAGACAATTAAAAATGTCTCTCGATTTCGAGAAATTCTCACTGTTTTAAGTCGGCATGGTTTTTCAGAACTGATCGTTAAGTCAGGCTTAGATAAGGTTATCCCGGGATTTGTTTTACCGGCCAGGGTCTCTCAACTTAAACGAGAGGATTTATCGACTGAAGAATGGTGGCAAATTTTTGGATCTCAACTGCGTCAAAGCTTTGAGGATCTAGGGCCTAGTTTTATCAAGCTGGGTCAGTTGCTTGCGACAAGAGAAGACATTTTTGAGCCGGGCCTAATTAAGGAATTAAAATTACTTCAAAATAGGGTCAAAGGCATCCCCTTTGAGACTGCGAAGCAGGTCATTGAGACCAATTTGGGCCAGAAAATTGAAACTGTCTTTTCGTCTATAGATCAAGAAGCTATTGGAACAGCTTCAATAGGTGTGGTCTATAAAGCAACTCTTTTAAATGGTGAAAAGGTTGTCGTCAAAGTTAAGCGACCTAATATCGCTCGAAATATTAATACTGATTTTGAAATTTTACTTTTTATTGCTGAGCGACTTGAGCGCGCTTCATCTGAAATAAAATTTTTAGGTCTCTCTAAGGTCATAAAAGACTTTTTTAAAAGTACTCAAAACGAGCTTAATTTTCAGGTAGAGGCCCAAAACTGTGAGCGTCTAAAGAAAAATTTAGAAAGTATTGATAAGGATGGATTTCTCATCGTTCCTAGGGTTTACAAAGAATTCAGCTCTCAAGAAGTTCTTGTCCTTGAATTTTTAGAGGGGAAACCCTTTAATGAATTTAGTTCATTAGAGCAACTTGGAGAATTAACTGTTCAGCGACTTTTAAGAAGTGTTGAACTTTTCACCCACACGCTATTAGCAGATGGATTTTTTCATGCTGATCTCCATGGAGGAAATTTCTTTGTTCTTCCTGAAAATAAGATTGGAATCATTGATTTTGGGCTTATGGGGACTTTGAGTAAGAAGCAACGGGCAAACCTTATTGCAATCATGTATTCCCTGATTACTCATAATTATGACAATCTTATCTATGAATTTCTTGAAGTTGCTGAATATGAGAAAATTCCAGACCATGAAGAATTAATCCGTGACATTAAAGATGCTATCTCTCCATTTGTAGGTCTCAGTGTGAAAGAGACTAATATGTCGGAATTGGTTCGCAACCTGATTCGAACATTAAGTAAACATGAACTCTACTTGCCTCGAGAATGGTTTATTATTTTTAGGGCCCTTATAACTTTGGATGGTGTTGGAAAATCAATTGGATTAGATTTGAATATCTTTCAAATCTTGGAGAAAGATTTAGATCATTTAGTTCAGGATATGCTGTCATCAAAGAATGCTCAAGAGGAGCTCATGTGGGTGGCAAAGGATGTTGTAACCTCTCTTCGAATTGTGCCTAAACACATAAGATGGTTTTTAAGAGAGAGTTCAAAAAATAATTACGCTCTAGAGTTAAAGATAAATGAAATTGATCATCTCTCTAAGAGTATTAATAGGTCTTTTTATTTGTTAGGAGTATCTTTAATAGCCTCAGTGTTCATCTTAGGTGGAGTACTTTTTGTTAAAGATGTTCAGGTGGCGAATCTTTATGACGTTCCCCCTCTCTCCTGGATCTTTTGGTCGTTTGCTACTTATCTTTTGATCCGAATTACGACTTTAAGAAAGTACTAAAGTTTAAATACTATCAAGTCCACTGATAAAGATCGGCGGAATGTCTCCAATTTCCTCAAAGGGAGCTGGGCCAAAGATTCCTCTTAGGAATTCTTCAATCTCTAATGACAATACTTCATTGTTAAAATCAAAATAGACTTCTTGCTTTATCATATTAATATCTCGAATTGAGATTATATTATTTGTATATGCTTTAATGAATTGACTTAATAAATGGGGATCTCCTGGTGAAAGGAGGAACTGGTACTGGGCTTCACTTGAGTCGATTTTAAGATCTAATGGTGACCAAACTCTACCATAGGCCCTTAATTCAGCAATGAGGTCTTGAAAATTCCCTGTCGTTCCATATTCAAAAATAATCCCTTTCAGGTCTTGGCCTTTATTCATAAAGAAATAATCACTAATTGAATCTTGATTTACTTTTATATATAAGTCGCTAGATTGAATTTTTTCAATATTTATCCAATCTGAATCTGTTCTGTTAAATGATAAGTATGTTTTACTAAATGATTGTTCATAAAGTTCTTTAATCTGCTTCTTTTCACTCGAATTAATACTACTGAGCAGGACTTTTTTGAATTTATTGTTATGGCCCGTTTGACCTAGTTCAATTTGAGCTCCACAGAGATAAAAACCAAATTTCTTGTACAACTTTTCCTGATCACTCCAAAGCAAGAAAAAAGCCACATCTCCTCTGTGTTCCGAAATAATTTCTTGCATGAGCTCTTGAAAATGACCTTCTCCTCGATATCTCTCATCTACTGCAATCCCACCTAGCATACCAATTGGATGACCATTTAAAGTACGCTTACAAAAACCAATATGGGCAATGACATTTCCCTCTGTATTAAGTTTAACAAAACAATTTTCATGATTTGATTCACTCATTAAAGGAGCGAAATCCACGTCAAAGTGATGGCCTTTCTCATACTGAAAAGCCTTTTCTATGAGTGAAAGTGTAGAAGCGAAGAGATGAGGAGATGATTTTAAATTGGTGATAGTCATAATTCATTATCTAAACTTTAACTCTATTTGCCCCGGAATATTTTGCCTATCACGAAAAAGAGCATTAAAAACAATAACTTAGAGGCCGTTTTTTACGACTGTAAAATATTTTTACAAAAAACTAAAGTTCTTTTGTGCGTCGTCGAAAAGTTGAACATGAAGGCCAATGAGGCTTTCAACTCTTCTCTCACGGAACGAGATTAGAGAAACCCGATCAAGGAGGATTTATGGGTTTGCGTATCAACACAAACGTTTCTTCGCTGAACGCGCAAAGGAACTTAGGTCAAACAAAGAATGCTCAACAGAAAGTGTTAGAGCAATTGTCTTCAGGTAGCAGAATCAACCGTGCTGGTGACGATGCTGCAGGTCTAGCGATCTCAGAAAATTTAAAAGCTCAAATCCGCGGTTTAGGCCAAGCGGAAAGAAACGCTCAAGATGGTATCTCTTTAGTGCAAATCGCTGAAGGTGCTTTAGCGGAAGTCGGAAACATCATGATTCGTCTTCGCGAACTAGCAGTGCAAGCAGCTTCTGATACTATCGGGCCAACAGAAAGAAAATTCCTTAACGTTGAATTCGAGCAATTGATGTCAGAAGTTGACCGTATTGCAAACTCTACCGAGTTTAACCGAGTTCCACTTCTTAATGGTACAGGTTCAGTCTTTGATATCCAAATTGGGACAAGAAATGATCCTCTCGCTGACAGATTAACATTTGATGCATCATCTGCAGATGTTAACGTCGCGGCTCTAGGACTTAACCTTGCTTCCGTATCTGATAAAATTTCAGCTCAGAACTCTCTGGCAGCTATTGATCAGGCGATCCAAAACGTTTCTGGAATCCGAGCAGACTTTGGTGCTCTCCAAAACCGTCTCCAATCGACGATTAATAACATCCAGATCTCAAATGAAAACTTGTCAGCTGCGAATTCTCGAATCCGTGACACTGATATTGCTTCTGCAACTTCAGAGATGACAAGAACGAATATCTTAATGCAAGCAGGTACTTCAGTATTGGCGCAGGCGAATCAATCGACTTCGAACGCTCTTAGCCTTATTAATGCCGCTTCTCAGGGATAGTAATATCCCAGAGGCTTAGGCCTTAAGAAAACTGATGTAAAACGAATCCTGCAAAACTTGATAGTGGGTGTGTGTACTAGCAAGTTGATTTAAAGGGTAGTGGTTTTTTTAAAAACAAACAACAGGTGGACAGAAAGTCCCCAACTGAACATGGAGGTTCACAATGCTAACAGGAGATTAAAACATGGGATTAAGAATAAATACGAACGTTTCGAGCTTAGCAGCTCAACGGGCCTTAGGTGTTACAAAG
>Ga0315907_10008246_pt1 | contig 10735 bp, 6 predicted proteins | sample LakEriMetagenome_3_FD_203525 | JGI IMG/M metagenome (GOLD analysis project Ga0315907, IMG submission 203525) | Freshwater fungal communities from buoy surface, Lake Erie, Ohio, United States - Buoy 12 MA123 | ecosystem: Environmental > Aquatic > Freshwater > Lake > Lake biofilm | place: USA...
ACACACCATGAAAAAAACAGCATCACCATCCATCCGCATCCTTGCGGACAATCCAGACCACCACCTCTGGAACAACAACGGCACCTTCTGGTGCCACTACACCCTCCACCTCCCCGATTACACCAAGCGCCGCGTGCGCCAGAGCCTCGGCACACCGTGTCTCGAACGCGCCCGAAAGCTCCGGGATCAACTCCTGCGTCGCGCGGAGAAAGGTATCGCTCTATGAGCGTCGCACTCCTTGATCCATTTCAAAGGAAACTCCTCGCTGCCTTTGAGGAGAAGGTTCCGATCTCCGGAATAACCGGGATCTTCTTCAGGAACCCCAGAGCCCCATCCCTATTGCTAAGCAGATCCCCGGATGCAAATCAGGATGTCCCCATCCTTTTGGCCGGAATCCAACACGGCGGCGAAAATGCAAATGCCGACTTGGGAATGACCATCAGCAGCGCAGGCAATGGGCGCCTGCCCCTTTTTCAGTGCATGTCCGAGGGCGAATCTGTCACCGGCATTTTTGCGCCTTTCCTTTTTTACAGGGGCTTTAATTCCTCGGACTTTGAACGAGTCGCTACAGAAGTATGCCAGAGCTTGCATGGAGACGGAGCGCTGACCGCTTGGCTCATTGTGAAATGCTCTGTGACCTACATCACCAAGGATTGTCGCACGCATGATTCGCGCGACTATCCCGAGGCTTTCTTGGGCGACTGATCCTTTCCCCTCGCCCCGATAGACCCCTTTGGTAATTTCCAGACCGTGCAAACTCTCGTCGTCAAATTGTCCGATCTCGGATTTCTCTCGCAGGAGGATTTGGAGAACTCGGCGAGCCATGCCGATCTCGGCGAGAAAATCCTGCGCCAGTTCTCGTTTCTGCCTGGCGAGTTGAGTGTCTCTATTTCCGAGGGTGTGGCCCGGATCACATACCGCGAGCCGAGCCCGGAGAAAATCGAAGAAGCCATGAATCTCGCTGATCAAGGTTCCCGGAAGGCCAGAGCTCGGGATTTCCACGCAGCCATCGACCTTTTCACACGAGCTCTCTCAGCAAATCCTGCCATGCCCGACACGCACCGTGATCTTGCCATGGCCCACTATGAACTCGGTGATTTTGGGGCGGCCAAGGATCACCTCATCGATGCCCTACGCTTGGCACCCGGTGACGCTTGGAACCATGTCGTCCTTGCCAATATCTACACCCGCGAGAGCGACCTCCCCTCAGCCATCCGCTTTTTCTCCCGCGCCCTGGAACTCAAGCCCAGCGACCCCTACGCGCTCAACGGCCTTGGAGCCGCTCATGCGAAGTCAGGTAATGATGCCAAGGCTCACGAATGCTTTGATGCCGCTATTGCAGCCCATCCAGAAATGCCCGAGCCCCGATTCGGGAAGGCTCTCCTTCTGCAGAAACAAGGCCGCCTTTTAGAATCCGCCGAGGTCTTGGAAGGCTTGCTAAAAATCACCTCCGCTTCCGGCAAGGCAAATCACCCCGCTGCTGTTCAGGCAAAATCTCTCCTTGAGTCCGTAAGGGAAGAGATTCGTGAACAAGGCGGCCCGACAAATCCCGAACTCCTCCAAGAAAAACACCCCGCCGCTGTCTGGTATCTCCTCGATGCCCTGAAGCGCTTTGACTCGCTCGATTCCCGGCAAGTCATGGAGATCACCTTCGAGATCGCCAAGCTGGGTGAATCAGGTCTCGACTACGCCAGCCCCGAGAAAAAATACCATCTCTCCTCCTGCCCAGGTGAAGCGTTCTCAGGTCACCAGCTCATGTGCCTCATGTTCGCTGGATTCAAGCGCATCGCTCCAGATCAAGACACAGGCATGGACCTCAACAATCCTTGGATCACTGCTCTGGAGTTGTTCAATAGCGGGAAGTAAGTTCGCCTTTTGAACCACAGGGGTTATTAGAGCGGAGTTTGAGTTCGCAGTTTTTTTAGTTGAAGGATTAAGTCTGTTACTTCCTGGAGGGTAGAAAACCGAGAGAGGCTGATGCGCAGACCGCCAGCAGCTATATGGTGGGCAATCCCCATTGATCGCAGAGTCTTGGATGAGTGGATCGCTCCAGCGGAACATGCTGCGCCTGTTCCGACGATAAATCCGGCTGAAGCCAAAAATCCGACCATCTCCTCACTGTGTGTCCCAGGCAGCGAGAAGTAGCTCGTGTTCGGAAGTCTTGGTGCCTTTCGAGAGTGGATTATCACATTTGGCATAGCATCAAGCAGGAGAGATTCAAAGATATCTCTGAGCTCGCGAATCGAGGGGAGTTTCAAGTCGCGAGCATCGGACGCAGCCGCGGCGAGTCCGGCAAGCGCCGGTGTGTTGGTCGTCCCGGAACGGAGGCCATTCTCCTGACCACCTCCTAAAAGGATTGGTTCGAGCTCGAAGCCCGGACGGATGTAGAGACCGCCTATACCTTTGGTGCCATGAAACTTGTGAGCAGAAAACGACAGCAAGTCCACATCCTGCCATTCTCCTTGCAGATCGATGGAAATCTTGCCGACTGCTTGAGTAGCGTCGGTGTGGAAGAGAGCTGCCGGAGAAAGCTCACGAATCAAGCGTCCAATTTTCGCGATGGGTTCCAATACGCCCGTTTCGTTATTGGCGGCGATGATGGAGACCAGAGAGGTATCCTCGCGTAGAGCATCTCGCAGTGCATCCAGTCGCACGACGCCCTGAGCGTCCACGGGGATTTCAACGATTTCAAAGCCGACACGGGCAAGTTCAGCAGCCGGCTCGGAAACCGAAGCGTGCTCGGCAGCGCTAACTAGAACGCGCCCAGCCTTGCGCCCTCTTGCAAACGACGAGAAAACCCAGTTGTTCGACTCCGTAGCTCCAGACGTGAAAGTGAAGCAGTCCGGCTCCTCAGCGTTCAGCAGCCTGGCCATCGCAGCCGCTGCTTCGCCTCGCGGTTTGTCGGCTCCGGTGAAAGTGGCCGTCGAAGCTGAGGCGTTGAAATAGCACTCGGTCAGGTAAGGCAGCATGGCCTCGACAACGTGCGCAGTCGGCTGAGTCGTTGCGTTGTTGTCGAGGTAGATCATGGCTGCTGTTCGACGGGCCCTCCGTATTGAATGCGGATGAGCCTCACCATCTGTGGAATGGTTTGCTCCATGTCGATGAACGGAACCTGGGCAAAGATCGGGTCAGATGTGTCGCCCGTCTTGGCTAGCATGTGGCCATGCCCGAGCAATCGCTCAGCGCTGACGTTAAACTTGCCTCCCATCGCGATCTCAGCGGTGGCAGCATTGTCCGTCTTGAGGATCAGGCGATTACCAAGTTGGGAGCGGAGTTGAGGGGGCATGACGTCTTTGTCAGGGCGTTGCGCTGCAAAGATGAGGAAGATGCCCGCAGCGCGAGCCTTCACGCTGAGGCGACCAACGATGTCAGGAACGGCATCTTTGTATTCTTCTATATGCATCCAATCTGCAAACTCATCGTGGATGATCCAGAGCGTCGGCATCACCTTGCCAGTCTTAGCCCGATACTTGTGGATATTGGCGGCCTGAACATCCCTGAATAATTCGTAGCGCTGATTCATCTCGTCCACGAGACCGGAAAGAAGGTGGATGGCCTTGCCCATGTCGTCGATGACACCTCCCGATCCAGCTTGGACGTGAGGAAGCTCATCAAGCGGGCGATAGTCCACACCAAACTTAGGATCGATCAGATATATCTTCGCCTCTTCGGGAGTGCGGGTCGCCGCGATGCTCAAGATGATGTTCTGCATCAGGACTGATTTCCCGCTGCCGGTGATCCCCGCGATCAAGGTATGCGGTGCAGTGAACGGATCAAGGAACAGCGGCAATCCGTCCTCCTCCTTGATCCCAACAAGGAGTCTCTCCCCGTGGGTTTGCGGGCTGTATGCCCGGAGGTAATCCAAAAGGATTGGTTCGGTGTGCAGCGTCTGTCGGACTGGTCGCTCGATTGCGACCGAGATCCTCCCAGACTCTGGCGTCGTGCTGATGATCTTGATCCCTTCGGACGTGTAGATCTCGCTAGCTCTCGATTCGATGGCTTGGACAGTCAGTTCTCTTGAGCCGAGCAGTTTGATAATGCCAGCGTTGGGGGTGAGGATGGCCTTGAACTCGTCGCTTTGTTTGGCCGGGAGCTTCCGCGAGATTAGCGCTCGCTTCAGTTGAAGGTTGATCGACTCAAGCCAGAGAAGTCCGTCTTCATTCGACGACTTGAACAACGCACTCCTCGCTTCAAGGAACGCGATCAAAGGGTTTTCGTTCGCACTTTGCGATTTCGTCGGCGTCTGCGTTTCAACCACCTTGTCTGGCTCAGGTTGGGTCGAAGCGGCTTGAGTTGGACCCGGCTCCGGTTCGGGGACAACGGGCTCAGGCAACACGGCGACCCAAACCCCTTCGTCATTCTTCGCGGGCGCAGTTGGTTTGACTTTGGACTTCTTGCTAGTCAACGAATTGCTTGTAACGCGCCCCATCATCATGTTGTCATTTTTCTTCCGAAGCAATCCCGTCTCTGCATGTAGACCACCATCCATGTGTAGAATGAGATCCCGAATTTGGTCGGGACTGAAAACTTCCTGCAACGCTTGAACGTCCTTGCGCACCTTTCCGCCATCGACGCCTTTTGACCCCGATACGGGGGACGGCAGGTCGTGAGGCGCATAGACAAATACATGAGAATAGCCCCAGACGCGCACCGAGCATTCTCGACGACGGATGGCCCCCCGCCACGCATTCGTATCGAGCGGCTTGGCCCCTGATGGGGTGACCGTTTGGGTGATGAGAATGTCCGAGAGGCGAGCCAGCCAGATCGACTGGTCGAGCTTTTCCGTGGATCCATCAAGCGCCTCGGTCAACTGCGCCAGCGTATCGCCAAGCTGCTTCGCGGACGTCACCTTCGCCTCCGTCACCCCGTCATAGACGACAAATTTTGCCTCCGTGACAACGACATCGAGATGAAGGCCGCCATCCGCATTGGTCGTCGGTGCCAGGATCAGAAGGTCCGCGATGCTCGCGCCGTCCTTCTTTCCGAGCCATTGGCTGAAGTCGTCCAAAAAGCAACACGCTACTGAGCGTCCATTGCCGATCTCGGACTCGATGATATAGCGAGAGAGGACCATACCGAGCAACTCGCTGGTATTGTTAGCGCGGCGGGCAGCCCTAAGCGCCAATCCGCCGGAGATGCTGTTCGCCTCATCCATGAAGCGCTTGCACAGTCGGTCAATCGTCTCAGACGGCGTCGCGGAGGGCAGGAGGTTCCTGATGCGGTCCTTCAGCGTATTGATCAGCAATGTTTCTCGTGCGGCGGACGAAATGATGAGATTCCGGCCATGCGTCTCCGACTGCACGTAACGGATGATTTTGACGTGCTGCGCTTCCAGTAATTTTCGATCGAGCAACTCGTCTTGGTTCACCACCCAGTTGGCCAGTTCATGGGTTTCGCGAAACGCGCGCTCCACGTTCTGATCGTCGAAGTCGAGCAGCTTCATCAACACCGAACACTTGTCCATCTTCCAGACATCATCGGCGTCTTTTCCGCAAATGACGGCAAGGGAATGCAGATAGAGCCACCCAGATTCCGTTTGAGCGGGACAGGTCAACTGGAGCCGAACAACCTTGTCCCCTTGAGAAACTGGCATCCGCCGATTCCAGCGATGAGGCTGCAAATCAACGGCTGCAACCGTCTCGCGAGTGATGTTTCGCCAGTCATCCTTCGCCTGCGCGGAAATGATGTCGCGGCAGTAAGCAATATCCACCGGTTGGGACCGCCCCATCCGCTTCACGCGGCTCGCTGCTGTGATGTTGATCCGCACTTTGGAAAGGAAATCGCCAGTCGCCTCTGTCGGGTCTGGGTCGCCATTGGCACTGCGCACCACGAGATCCTTGTAAATCGACTGCAAGTGATCTTCATCGCGGTGCATCAAAAGCACCTGGCAGGTGATCTTGTCGTCCTCCCTGCCGCTGTTGACCTTGTTCAGCTTGTTGACGAGTGCCCGTGGCAGGCTTGGGGAGTCGCAGTTGTAGAGCAGGACCGAGAGGTTGTTGCGCTCGTGAGGCTGAAGCCGCAAATACTCATCGATCTCCGCCATGATCGTGTTGGCTGCATCATCGGAAGCGTCGTCGAGACCCAGGCAGGCCGAGTGCCCTTCGTCTTTGGCCGGAAGGTGCAGTGTGTAGCTGCCAAAGCCCTGTGCGACCACGCGCGGGCAGGCTTGATTGCCATCCCAGGCGACGGCCAGTTCGGGATAAAGCGGATGCGTCAGGAATTCCCGCGTATCCCGGAAGTAAAGCTGCCCCAAAGGCCCATCGGAGAATTTGACTTCATCGCCTGACAGCAATTGGTTGATCGCCCCGATTGCCTGCTGCAATCGACCGTGAGCTGCCTCCATGCGCAAAGGATGCCATGGCGTGATAATCGTAACAGGAACGCGACGCCCTAGACGCCGGACCTGGGCCATGCCGATCTTGAGGACGATCCGCAGCAACTGACGTTTGGCATCCTCGTGTTGAATCTGTCGAATGACATCAAGGAGCTGGCGGTAGGCCATCGAGGTGGCAAAAACGCGTTGAGTGTCCATCGCGTCCTTGCGGAGATCCTTGACCGTCGCGTTGTAGGATTTCGCGAACTCGTTCCAGTAGTCGCTCAGACTCGCGACCGTCTCGGGTGATAGCCAGTGGCTATCGAGCATCATTTTCAGGGCCTTTTCCCATTCCGCAGCGAGCGAGACGATCTTCTGCTGAGCGGGGATGCGAGGCGGAGTGGAAGATTAAAGAAGTGTGTTTTCATTTGAGCCCTGAAGCCAGATCGTTTCCAAGACTTGCCTCTTCGGAGAGAGCGGTGAGCTTTGGAAAGATTGATGGTTTGGTTGCTTTTCAAGGGTTCGCTCCAAACCCAACTGGGTTCTGGGAAAGCTTGATTCAATCGAAATTCGACGAATCACACGAAATCGTCGACGAATCGCATGGTCCGCCGGTTTCGGACGACCAGAAGTCAATTATTAATTCCTGCCCCCTTTTACGATCGAAATCGGAGCGGCAGGCCGTCTTGGATCGGGTAGCTACGCGCAAAATATCACCAACGACGGCACCCTGATCTACAGCGGCACAAGCGCCCAAACCTTCTCCGGCATCATCAGCGGCATGGGCGCGCTCACTCAAAATAACAGCAGCAGCACACTCACACTCACCAACGCCAACACCTACAGCGGAGCGACCACAATCAACGCCGGCACACTTCAAATCGGCAACGGTCTAACGGCCGGTTCTCTCAATGCCACAAGCGCCATCACCGTCAACGGCACGCTTGCTTTCAACCGCTCGGACGACATCACTCAAGGCACCCATTTTTCCACCGCAGCCATCGGCGGCACGGGTTCCATTGTCCAAAATGGCAGTGGCACACTCACTTTGAATGCAGCCAACAACTACTCTGGCGGGACCACTCTCAACACCGGCACGCTCGTGATCGGCAACACCGCGGCCGCCGGCACGGGAACGATTACGCAGACCGACGGCACCTCGCTTCTGAAACTCGACACAACCGGAACGGTCGCCAACAACATGAGCGTCTACAATGTGCTGGCAACCCAAAGCGCTACGCTCAGCGGCGGGATCACGGTGAACAATGCCACTTGGGACATCGAAACAGGGGACACACTCACCATCTCCGGCGTGGTCTCCGGCAACGGCGGCGTCACCAAAACCGGCGGCGGCACCTTGGTCCTCAGCGGCAGCAACACCTACTCCGCCCCCGCCGTGATCAACGCCGGCACGCTCAACGCCGCCAACGCCGGCGCGCTGGGCTCGAACAACTCGGTCACGGTGAATGATGGCACGCTGCTTGTGAGCACGGACGATGCCATCAACGGCAGGCAGATTACGCTCAACGGCACGAGCACGACCGTGGCGACACTGGCTTTCAGCAGCAACTACACTGGCTCAATCGGCAAGTTGACCCTGAGTGCGAACTCCATCATCGACCTCGGCCAAGGCAATATCGGCCTGCAATTCGCCGATATGGCAATGGGCTTCTACAACCTAAGCATCTACAACTGGAGCGGAACGACGCAGTGGGGCACGACCTACGGCACCGGCACGGACCAACTTTATTTCAACGGCAACTACACGGCGTCGAATGTGAAGTTCTACAGCGGCGCGGTGGGCAGCGACAGCTTCGTCGGCAGCGGATTCGACCTCGGCCTGCAGCAAACGAGCTGGGATGCCGGCTTGAGTGGCCACTACATCCTCCCCGTCCCCGAGCCCGAAACCTATGCCACCGGCATCCTGCTGATGCTAGGCGGCGCCGTGTGGCTGTGGAGGAAGAGAAGGAATATAACCCACACAAAGAAACTTGGAGGGCGCTGCGCCGTCAGCGCCTCAAGAGGGTAGGGCGCCCTCGCTGTTCGATAAAAATGGTAGGGTTGTTTCGCCGAAACGACCCAAATCAGCGGCGAGGCCGCTCCTCACTTTGCCTAGGCGTCCCGCCCATCAGACTGGTTCGATGTGGGCGAGACGCGCCACACTCCTTGGGACGGCGCATCCGCGCCTGAAACTTGGGCCGACACGGCGGTCAGCCCTCCATGCATTCGCGTTGATTCGCTCCATTCGCGGGCAAAAATTTCAGGTTTCTGCTCCCTCTCTCCGCCCCAGCGCCACTGCGGGAGGTTTCCCTCTTTGCATCGTGGCTTCGTGTGGGAATCCCTTCTTCAGCATTGGGGTTATTTTACAAGCGATGTCTTTCCCGCCTTGGGGAGTGATACCAGTTTCGTCCCAACATGATTGCTGGGAACATCGAGAGGGTGGCGGGGCGGCCTGCCGGGTGGCGGGTCGTGCTGGCTTTTGGGATCGTCTATCTTGGCTATGGGCTGAATTTTTTGGCGATCACGCTTAAATCCAACGCATCACCTTCGGGGCTACTCGCCGTTTCATCGGACAACGACCATCTAACGATTTCCCCATCCGTCGAAGGTCGCATCTCCCATTATGCTCACGTTGAGTGCCCTCACCGAAGCAATTTTCGTTGACAGGGTGATTCTGGAAGTTACCTTCCCCCCGGGTGCGTGTTTCCATTTCAAAGTTGAGCAAAGTTCTGCTGGCTTTAGTCGTTGCGGCTATCTTCGGGCAGTCTGTTGTTTGCTTCGCGGAGAATGCTGACTTACTCTCGTGTATCCATGAAGCTCGTCAAAACTGCGACGAGGCTTCGTCAGGCCAATCTGATCAATCGCCTGACGAGGGCGAATCAGGAGGTTGCCAGCATCTTGGCTGCCATAAACTGATTTCCGTTTCTGCGGTGCAGACTTTTGTGGTGATCTCTGACAAATACCCCGCGACGTATTTTTCTCTAAAGTCCTTCGTTCCCGACTCTCCTGTATCGGAGATCGACTATCCTCCTCAGTTGTCCTGACGAATCGTAGGCGCGGTGCGCCCTCGATTCGCGTCTAGTCGGGCCGTTCGCCCGCATCCGCCGGGTCAATCCCGAACAAAATGACTTCGTCGCGCTGATGACAACCGTTGGGCGACTCACTCAGGAAACTCAAAATGAAACTCTCTTTCACTGCTTTTTTCTCAAATATATTCTCTAGCTTTCTGGCCGCCACCATCGTCATCGGAATGACGTCGCTCTCCGCGTGCTCCTCACTGGACACTTGGTTCAAACAGGCTGACTCTCCGCTTCCGATTGAAGTCGAGCATTCTGGAGGGGGCCAAGTCCTGAGTTTTCGAGCGCATGAGACTTCTGACCGGCTTTATGTCGCTGGCTCTGCGAGAAAACAAAAGCTGAGTAACAGTGCTCACGTGGACATTCACTTGATTGGGCCCTCTGGGCACGTGATTGCAGAGGATCAGGACGATATCAATCCTACGCATCCTCGTCGCGGTGGAGGCCAGCGCTTCACGGATTCGTATGTTGTTAGCTTCCCTTTGAGCCAAGCGCGGCAAGCGGTAAAAATTCGCGTCATCTACCACAGTAGTTCCCACAGCAAAGGGAATTCTTGAGCCACTCGATAATCATCTGCCTGCAATGTGGGGCGATTCCAAAATCACTATGTATCGAAAGCAATTAATCGCCTGTTGCCTTGGCCTTATAGGAAGCGGCGCCCTTGTGGCGCAGGAAACGACAACTTTGTCGTCTCCCAATTCCATCGACGCACTTGTGTCCACGGCACTGACCAACAACGCCGAACTGAAATCGTTTGAGGCCGAAGTAGCGGCAGCAAAGGGACAGCGCACCCAAGCCGGATTCTTCAAAAACCCGGAGGTTTCCTTTGAATTCGGCGGACGCGAAGTCCGAGACTCGGAAAATATCCTCCAAGGCAACGGAACGACCCTCAGCGTGTCCGTAATGCAGACGTTCGAGTTTCCGGGCAAGGGAACGCTTCGCAAGGCCATCGCAAATAAGAACATCGAAATTGCCGAACTGGGACTTGAACAGTTTCGACTCTCTCTGGCCGGGCAAGTTCGCGTGCTTGCTTATGAGCATCTCGCTGCAGTGGCCGAGGCGCAAGCAGCCGAGGCCGTTTACAAACAGAGCAATGAACTCGCCTCGCAGTTGAACTCGCAGGCGAATTTCGGAGCACGGCTGCAAATTGAAATCCGGCTTGTCCAGGCCAGCCTGATTGGGCTTGGGGAGGCAATCAAAGATGCCTCCCTCCGGCGGGAGGAAACCCGCACGCAGCTCAATTCGCTGCTTGGGAGACCGCAAAACCTGCCGCTTCGTATCTCGGCATCGCTTACTCCTCCGACCAAAAGACTGGACGACACGGCCCTGGTTTTTGCCGCGCAGA
>Ga0315907_10008249_pt1 | contig 10732 bp, 15 predicted proteins | sample LakEriMetagenome_3_FD_203525 | JGI IMG/M metagenome (GOLD analysis project Ga0315907, IMG submission 203525) | Freshwater fungal communities from buoy surface, Lake Erie, Ohio, United States - Buoy 12 MA123 | ecosystem: Environmental > Aquatic > Freshwater > Lake > Lake biofilm | place: USA...
AGTACTCCCCAAACTAGTTCCAATCCAGCTTTAATATCAGGAAATGCTGGTGATATGTACGCAAATCCTGGTGCAGGGTTGACAGATGGAACGACACAAAATGCATATTATAGAATTACCCAAGATGGAGATAAAACTAAAATTGAGTTAAAAGTTTTCCAAGCAATCCTTTCGGCACAAAACTCTCCTTACTCATATCAACTTAATTTGTACAGAGATTCAACTTATCAATGGGTTGAAACAAGGGTAAAATCAAATGCTGCGGGTCGAGTTGGCCCTTATAATTTGATAGATGTTTCCCAACCTGCCTCTACAACAAGTAGAGTTTGGAGAGGAGATTTATTGGGACAAAATTGGGTTTATTTGGGTACAGGCACAGTTGTTGAATAAATGAATTATTCGTTTTTTTTTGATATTTATTGATAAGTAAATTACCAAAATACTATGAAAAAATTCTTATCTCAGTTGTTCAATGACAACAACTCAATCAATGAAAAAAGTGTTGTAGGTTTCTTAGCTTTCCTTATGATGGCTGGATTCGCTATTGCCGACATCGTGACAGGTTCTTTAGGTAAAGACCTTGTGATTAACGAATTTATCTTCAACTCCTTTTTGTGGTTGGTACTTGGTTCCTTTGGAATTGGGTCTGTCGACAAATGGATTAACAAAGGTAAGTCTGACGTAACAGAAGAGTAAAATTAATCCCCACCCGAAAGAGTGGGGATTTTTTATTTCAAGTAATTTCAGTATATTTGTTCCATGAAAACATCAGGATCTACAAAGTGGGAAATTACTTACGAAGATGAAGAATCAGTATCGGTATACAAGTACAACTCTGACATTAACAAAAATGGACCTGTTTCAGTTGAATTTAGATACAAGGCAGGATTCAAACATCCAACAGAACAAAAAAAGAAAACTTTGGGTGATCTAGCCAAAGAAGCCAGAAGACAGACACGATTAAAAAAATAAAAGATGGATTTCTCCATCTTTTTTTTTATACAGTGAATTTCACAATTTTTCTTTCACAAGTTTCGGGTAAACCACAACTTCTTGAATAATTGTTAATCAAACTCATCATATTTTCTCTACCTGGAGGATTGGATGAATGAACATAAACCTGAGGTAAAGGGATATTTGTGGTCATACTTTCCTCGACCAAGAATTTGCAACAGTCCATACCAGTTTTTTCCAATATGTTTTCGTAATTCAACATATTGTTTGGTTTGGCGTTTGCGTAATATTCCGCAATGGCTGAGTCGTCCAAATCATGATCTAAAGAAATAACTTCAATATTATCTAACCCTACTCTTCGGATTATTTCTACAAATTGGTCATAATTTCTTGCTATTTCCCAATCATTTTCTATTGGAGTCCTAACGTCGTCCAAATACACCTTATACATTTTTTCCATTTTTTAGATATAATTAATTTCTTTTGTTTCAGTATCATACTCCACAAATATAGGTTTGTGAGCATGCTCATATCTATCATTGAGAACTGATGCGTTAAGAAATTCAATTCCACCCATAGTTTTTTGTCCATAACCATCGTGGATGTGACCACAAACGTGAATCTTTGGTTTTACCTCCACAATTTTGCGATATAGTTCTTCGCAACCAACGTGACCACCAATTGGAGCATAATCCAAAATACCATAGGCAGGCCCGTGTGTGATTAAAATATCCACATCATTTGGAATCTGTTCCCACTTTTGAGCCAATTCTTCTCCTCTTGGGAGATTGAAAGCCCAGTTGTGAAATTCAGGTTGCCAAGGACTCCCATAAAACTTGATTCCATCGATGGTCACATCGTTGTCGAACAAATAGATTACGCCGTAGTCTTTGTATACTTGTGGTATATCGGTTAGTTGTTCGAATCCGAAGTCATGATTTCCCGCAATGAAAATTTTATGTTTGAAGTCAGTGTCGGAAAACCATTCCAAAAACTTTTCGATTTCATGTGTATATCCCATACTTGTGCAGTCTCCTGCATGTACAAGTATATCTCCACTACCCAATATGTTTCCCATCCCCTTACTTGTAAGGTGTTTGTGTTTGTTATGAGTATCCGAGATAAATGTAATTTTCTTTTTCATAATGTTATGACTAATTCCCACTTTAACCAACCAATAATTAGTTCCAAATCACCATTAAGGTCTCGGGTGTGGGTTACTTTAACGTGGGGCAAGATATAAATTTGTCCGTAAACTTCAAATATTTTCATACTAATCCCACCAGTAACGAATATTGTGTCCTATAAATTTCCATACTAATTGTTCTGCTTTCTTTTGTTTTGCGTCTGATTTACTTATAAGTTCTAATTTGACTTTTCTAATTTCCTCGGCATTATCCCATTTTTCGTATTTGCTTGTAATAAAAGATGAACCAGTACCATCACCCGTATCTTCAAACTCCCATTCTAATGTTTCTTTACCAAATTGTTCTTCAAGTTTATCAACCCACTCCATACCGTACTCTTCATCATAAACTTTATCCATCAAACGAATTGCGGTTCTGATTCTTGACACATTTTGGTCTGCTCTATCTGAATATGATTTACCCGACTCGAAATACTTTGCTTGTCTTTCGAGTTGTTTCTTGAAAAGTTGAATTGAATAGGTGTAATCAAAATCAAATCCATTCCAAATAATCGGTAAAAAGTCGATTACTCGTTTAATTTGTTGATACTTTCTACGGATCGGGTAAATCAAATTTTGCCAGTTCATAATGATGAGATTTAATATACAAATATAGTAAAAAAAATAAGACCCACCAAAAAAATCTGTGGGTCTTAAATAAAGGGATATATGAGAACACTCACTTTGTGAGCGATTGTGTAAATAAATATGTTGATTTTCAAAAAAATTCGGTTCATGACACTTACAGAGTATTTTTTTTTACTTTGATAAGAGTCCAAATCTTGAATTTTTATTTTTGTAAAAACACCAAAATTGATATCTCATATGTTTGACCGCATCAGCATCTGCTTCAGTGAGCCTATCTTTGGTATGTTTGTTTTCCCAAAGATTAAAACACCGAAGTGTTGTGTCTAAATGTGCTTTACTCTTCGAAGATTGGAGTAGTTTAAGTACCCACTTGAAATCTTTGATTGCGGAAGTCATATTCATTGTCATCATGTTTATTTATTTACAACAAAGATACAATAAAAATTTACTCTGCGAAATCCACAAGAATAAATAATTAAAATTGTTGAGATTTATTTTTCAACACTCTTATTTCAGCAATCCAAAATATTCTTTGAAGTGTTTGATTCTATCTGCAAGTCCGATAGTACCACCATTAACTCTTTTTGTAACAGCTGTCACTGTTGCATCATCAGCACCTTTATCACAGATGTCCCACAATTTGTTTGAATCAAAGAAGAATGCCGCTGAAGCTAAAGGATATTTTGTTGCAACCAAATCAGGATTCCCTACAGTATCTTCACCAATAAATTTAGCGAATCTTGTGTAATTATCTTTTCCCGTCAATTGGATGTAACCACGCCCTCTGAATTTGTAACCTTCTTTGGTTGTTTCGTCACCATTTCCCATTCTACCTCCATAAACTTTGGAAGCGATTTTCTCAGGGTTTCTAGCATAACCCTCTGCTAAGTTTCCAGGAAAATATTTCGGGAATATTTTCTTCAAACCGTCAGCAGAGTAGTTCAAGTTTTCTTGAACAGCTTTGAAACCTGCAGATTCGTGTCCACACTGGGCCAAAAAGTGTGCCAAACGTAATGGATTGGAAATATTGAATTTTTTTGCTGCGTCAGGAATCTGAGCAATAACAGCGTCAGGAATATGACCTTTAAGATTTTCCAATTTCAAAGGACCAGCATTGACAATTGGAGTTGAAGGTTCTGTGATGAGTTGTTTCTCTCCGAACATTTTTGTCCAAGTTCCTTCACCAACGATTCCGTCAGCAGTTAATCCGTTTGCGGCTTGCCATTTTTTTACCGCCGCTTCGGTTCCAGATCCGAAAACTCCGTCGGCTCCTAAACCTAATTTTGCTTGGAGTTTTTTTACGTCTTCTCCTTTAGACCCGTTCTTTAGTATCATAGTAATTCATTTTATCCCTATAAATATTTCGATAATCAAATAGGGTCATAATCATAAAATAATATAATTTTTAGCCCAATTACTCTTTTTTTAGTATTTATGTATACCAAGATACTATCGAATGAATATGCTTTTACTCCTTGTGATGAGCATTTTGCAGTTTGCAATGCCTCACACTTCCTCACAAAACAATGATGTAATATGGGTTGAATCTGTATCCAACAAGATTCAAATTGGAACTCTTGCTGGCAACCGTAATTTAGAATTCGGTGTAAGAAACATTGTAGAAGAATTCTTACAAGAGGCCAATTATGAGTTATACTCTGATTCCCCCCAAAAATTATCTATCGAAATTCTTTACTTGGATGTATTAAAAACCAAGTCAAATATTTCTATTGTCCATAGAGACAAAGAATCAGTTGTAATCACACTGAGAGGGATTCTTTATGTAAACGGAAAAAAAATCAAAGAAGTCATAGCTCAAGAAGAATCCACTGAAATATCCATGTCAACATTGATTATAGATATGGGTGGAAATTTCAATCAACAATCTTTAAGTAATGCATTAAAAAAATCATCCGAATCTTTAGTTAATCAACTATTTGAAAACAAATAAAATGAAAAAAATATTAGTTTTTCTTTTCTTAGCGATCTCATTTACCTCATTTGGTCAATCGAATATGAGGTTCAAATTTCCTGATACAAGAGTCATTAGTGATTTGAATGGTCAAGTAATAGATCGTGGAGATGAGTTTAATGTGTTTGTAAGTGCTAATGGAAACGGAGACACACAAACAAGACAGTTGTTATTCGATTTACAATTCGATAAAACAAATTTTGATTTGATTTCTATCACTCATACGGGAACAATTAGTAACGGAGGGATTTTACCTCAAAATTCCAATCCTCAGATTTCATTCCAAAATTATCCTGGATATGGATATGCTGGGAATGTTACAACCACTGATGGAACCGTTAGATATCAAACAGCGGGATATACCTACGACATCAATAGTAGTAATTCAATTATACGAGCGGTTCTTACTTGGGCAAGTAATTCAGGAATTTCTACCACAAATTTTGATAATTTATTGGTTGTAAGGTTTAGAGTTAAGGCAAGTTCCACCGCAAACTTATTTGATCCAGTAAAGTTGAACTTCGTTGCAGGTTGGAATGGGAATGGACAAATGGTTCCAACTATACTGGACAACCCTTTGTCAACTGATGTAATTCTGAACCAAAATACGGGAAAGTTTGTAACTGCGAAAGTCGACCTGAATACAAACCTATCCAATTTATCTAATTTACGGGTTGCATTCAGAGATACTGTTAAAAATACAATACAAGGATTTCCACTTCTATCAAACGGTAATGTTGATATAAACCAATCTTTATTAACCGAAAACACCGTTTACGAAGTATTTGTTCAACATGAGACAGATAAACTAAACAACATTTATAATGGAGCAATTACAGTTTCGGATTTCACTTCCTCACAAAATGAATTCCTTACGATGGGATTAGCAGGAACGAAAGGAACAGTCATCAATACAGGTCAATCACTTTACGCAGCTGACATTAACAAAAACAAAAATATCGACGCTGGAGATTTACCGAAATTATTGGCTCAAATTGTAGGTATTGATAATATCACCACAGTTCCTGCAGGATACACTCAAGGAAGTGGTGGATATATGAGTTTACCAACTTGGGTTTCGACGGACGCAACCTCACTAGCGGGACAGACTGAGTGGGTCGTTTTAAGTGTAAACCATTATTCACAAGGTTCATCGAGAGTCCTAATTGACATGAGGGAATTCAATAACACAAACGTAATTCCTGAAAATATTAAAAGTTTACAACTTTTGGATTTATTCGATGGTCCAGTTGAATTTGTTAGTAAAGATGCAACTTGGGCAACTTACAAAGTTCCATCCTCATTTTCCACAATCGCATCGACCGTATTTTTACCATACGTTCGACTCATGAACCCGAACGAATATGGAATTAAAACCGAACTTTCATTCAATGTAACTCCAGCTTTCTCTTGGGGTTCTATCACAACAACGAACTGGAAAGATTTGACTTTCCCTAAAGTCATAATCAAAACTGGTGTGTCAGGGTCAAACACATTAGTAAACTTAAAATATCTTGTTTGGGGTGATGTTAATAGATCACATTCTTCACAAGTTGTTGTAAGTAACAATGGAATTGTGTCTGTAGTCAGTCGAGCATCGAATAGTTTGAAAACTAACACAAATTTCAAAACGTCAGCAATCGAATCATTTATTAACACACCAAATGTTATTCCTTCCATAAATGTCAATTTATCAAACTTGACTGTAACATCTAATAGTGTTGAAATTCCAATCAACGTCACAGGAAACGGAAACAGTATTGGAGCTTTACAATTCGAATTTACCTATGACCCAACCAAACTGAAATTCGAAGAACTAACAAACAATCTACCAAATACTTGGTATGTTTTTGTCAATTCACTTGATGGCAAGTTAAAATTCGGAGCGTTAGACCAAGAAAATAAAACTCCTGTGACTGGAACATCAACACCTTTCAAATTGAAATTTTCAACTATAGGAAATGGTTTGGATATTCTCACATCAATCAAGGTTTCTTCCAATATGGACGCAAGTGACAATAAGGGAAATCAGTTGGGGATAAATTTGAACAACACACAAATTAAATTAACAGGATATAACAATTTCTAAAATGAAAAAAACACTTCTCATATTATTTCTATTCCTTTTAATCTACAGCTGCACAGATCCATTTGTGGTGGAGGATAGAATCGATTTGGGTCAATTATCAACATCTACATCGATTAAATCGGTCAACATTACAAATAATGTAGTAGGAATAGTTTTTAACACAACTATCGGAGTAAAATACTCCGTTCAGATAATCCCATTCGGAGTTGATGAACCAATCAAGAAAGATGGGTTTACTGCGACCAATGAAACAACAGAAAAGGTTTATGACCTATCAAAAGAAACTAAAGGGTATTACGACTTACTCTTTATCGACATCTCAGGGAATGAGGTAAAATATCCAATAGTCGTTAAATAAACTAAATTAAACAACAAAAAAATGAGTGAAGAAACAGAAGAACACAATGACGGAACTTGGACAGGTTTGAAAAAAACAATCATTGGATTGTTGACAACTGCGGTTCTTGGAGCTGGAGGTGTGGTGACAAGTAAATTCATCGGAGGAGATGAAGAAGCGGCACCCGTCCAACAACAAACTCCGATCATCATCAATAATACTAACCAACAGCAACAACAATCTGGCGGTAAAGAAACGGTGATTATCCGAGAAAAATCTGCAGAACCTACACAATCAAAACCTGCAGAAACTAAACCTAAAAAAGAAGGAGACGAGTTCAAAGAAGCCGCTCCAAAATGGTAAAAATTATGGAACAATTTTTAAGTTTTTTAGTTCTCATCACGTTGTTGATGGGGGCTATGTTTGTAATACAATCTCCAATTTTGTTTTTAACAATATTCTTTGGAGGATCGACTTATCTTCTTTTGAGAGGTAAGAATAAAGGATGGGCATGGCCCAAAAGACCATAACGGATATACAATATGTCAAAGTCAAAACAAGAAAGTACTGGATTCAAAGAATTATTGAATTCCATGATGATGAGAAGATGGCTCATCACCGCAATCGTATTGATTACATTTTTTACCGTGATTACAGGAATTGTGGTTTCAATTCATATGAACGCAACAGTGGGACAAGAATGGAAAGAACTATTGTTGTTGATGTTAGGGGCGTTCATCGGTTCCTATGGTAAAATCATCGATTACTGGTTCAGTGATACTGATAAAGATAAAATGTTGGTTCAGAAAATGGACGAAGAAGATGGAGTAACTCTAAGCAACACTTTAAGTGATCCAAAACAAACAGAAGAAGAGATATGAAAAACATAATCTTATTGGTAATGACATCATTTTTGTCATTACCTTTGTTTGCTCAGACGGTTGGTTCAACAAAAACAGAGCAATACAAAGCATCATTTGAAACTGCTATCGACATCAGTCAATTTTTGGATTACGACGGGCCTCAGATTCCAATTCAAATTCTTAAAGCGGGTATTTCTGACGAAATGTATGAGATGTATCCTGAGTTGAAAGAAAAAAGAGTTGGACTCGGTGTTGCCAACATTTCGATGGAATACCTTGAAAATCTGAACAGATTCAAATTCACAGAGGATAAGACAGAAATTAAGAACCGAATGGTAAAACAATTTCAGGCATCTCAAGCGGGCATTTCTGAAAATCAATTGGACGGATTCGGAAAAATCAATTTGGCAGAATACTTTGTAACCATCGAATGTTACGACTACTCTATTTCTGAAGATGAAACTGTGAATCTCAAGGATGGAGTTAAAAATATGGTTGTGACAAGAATTGGTTTACAGGTTAGATTCACAAATGCTGAAACTGGTGTTGTATTTTCAGCTTCAGGTCTCGGAGAGGCAACTACAACAAGAGAATTAACCTTATTATCTGATGCAACTGTAGATGAAGTTAAATTCAATCAATCTACAATATCCATTGCAACCAAAAAAGCTTTGGACATCGCTTGTGCGAGAATTTTGGACAGAATGATTAAGAAAGGTATATTCACCAAATAATTTTTTCGAAACTGATGAAAATTGAAAGGTCTAAAAATACTAATATCACTATTATTTGTGATGTGTTTCATCAGCAAATCACAAGGGCAGGTAGTTACTCAAACCTACTTAGACCCTTGTGATTTTAAGACCTACACTGTCACAATACCCATTCAGAATAATCAGGGTGTTGTTGTGATAGTGAGAAACAAAAGTAAGGTTTTCACATACAATCAATTTGCCAATGGTGAGGTGACAAAATGGGTTCAAGATATTTTTTCAACCCCCTGTCCCGCTTCCACAGTTGTTACACAGACCGTAGCCCAAGCCGTTACTCAAGCCGCAACTTCAGCTGCATCATCCACAGCCTCATCGACAGCATCAGCTGCGGCTTCATCAGCCGCTGCATCCTCCACACCAGCACCAACATCCACTTCAAGTTCTACATCAAGTTCAACTTCATCATCGAGTGAAACAAGTTCGTCAAGTAGTTCAGGTGAATCGAGTTCAAGTGAGTCAAGTTCAAGTGAAGAAAGTTCCGATGGAGGTTCTGAAGAAAGTTCAGATTCCGAAGAAGGTGGAGGCGATTCTGAAGAAGATGATGGAGGTGGAAAAAAGAAAGCTGCACCGATGAATCCGATGCTTGTCGCTTCTGACCTCACAACCGCACAAGGACCAGATCTAAAATATAGTGTCATTGCTTCATTTGGGATTAGTCAATCCTCTCTAATGGGAAATGAAAGTTGGGGGGCAAACGCAATGGTATGGAGTTCCTTAGACCAATTTGCGGTAGGCGGAGGTTATACCAAAATGGATTATCAGAATGGAAAACTTGATAAGATACATTCTTATTCAGTTACGGGAGCATACCTCACAGGAAACTATATGGGTCTTGTAAGTTACACTCACATCAGACCAAACCCCAAACTTGGAACCTATGGATACAACGTGGGTTTGATAAATCTTTTCTTAAAAGAAACTGACATCAATTCCGAAACCAACAGAACAAGAAATATCTACAAACAATCCCTATCAGCTTCGATGGTGGTTTTTTGGACAAAGCCATACATCATCAATCCAAAATTGACCTTATCCCCACAGGTATTCTTGATGAATTCACCAATTTCTTGGAACTCTGTGAGCAAAGAAACAACCGTGAATAGACAATTCACATTCTTGGTTGGTTCATCAGTGGATTATAAACTATCGAAAAGATTCAATTTAAGTTTTAACTATCGAGCATCAGGAGTATCCAATTTCTCAACTCCAATCCTCAATAACTTCTTGATTGGATCTAGATTTATCCTTTAACAATATGAAAAAAATATTTGATATAAGACACATAATAATTCTCATAATGGTGGGAGCAATTATATTCCTACAATTCTTCGTTCCCCCAACCATAGAAATAGAAGAGAAGTTAATTTATGACACAATACCTCAAGAAGTTCTATACGAAGTGGAGGTTGAAGTTCCATATGAGGTCGAGGTTGAAAAAATTGTTGAAGTACCCGCACCCAACCCACTTGTTGACACAACGTTTATTGTGAAAAAATTTAACATGAAACAATTTCAAACCGATACACTAATATTGAATAATAACTTGGGGGTTGTATACTTATTTGACAGCATTTCAAATAATCAGGTTGTTAATAGAAAGTTTGTTGCCAACATCAAACCAAAAGTTGTTCGGGAACCTACACCTGAACCACCAAAGGTTAGAAATCAAGTGTATTTTGGTTTGGGAGGGTCATATAGCAATCAAGATTGGGTTAATTCACTCGGAACGAACATATTGTTGAGAACCAAAGATGATAAAATATTTCAAATTGGAGCTGGAGTTGCCAATAGAACTTCAGATGGAATCACTGGAGAATTTATCCCTTATGTAAATGCTGGAGTATATTGGAAAATAAGAATTAGAAAGGATTGAAGTATTTATAATAAAAATATCACTATGAATTTACGAGAACTCATAAAGGAAACATTGGAAGAACATCTTAATAAATCTTTAATTGTAAAAGAAGAAG
>Ga0315907_10008250_pt1 | contig 10731 bp, 12 predicted proteins | sample LakEriMetagenome_3_FD_203525 | JGI IMG/M metagenome (GOLD analysis project Ga0315907, IMG submission 203525) | Freshwater fungal communities from buoy surface, Lake Erie, Ohio, United States - Buoy 12 MA123 | ecosystem: Environmental > Aquatic > Freshwater > Lake > Lake biofilm | place: USA...
CCAATCAACTTGTAGCCTTACGGGGTTTTTAAGTTGAGAGATATCATTGGCCAGAACATTCTTTTTAAAAAGATTGACTAAGTTTTTACCACGGCTCAACTGCATATCTAAAATAACATACATCTCATGATCTGGAATTCTGACCTCGCGTCCTTTCTTTTTGTCTTTATTGGTAATAGTGTGAGTAATTTTACCATCAATCTTATAGACAATTTTTGTCGGCTCCCATTCGGCGGAGAATGTATGGAAATCTCCATGATAGATGGCCAACCTGTCATTGATAAAACCTTTGTTGGTTCCATCAACTCCCCAATGAAGACTCTGGTAGGCATAGGATCGAACATTGCTCATATTCTCAACCCAAAACTTTACAGGATCTCTCCATGTAAAAGGTAAATCCGGAAAAATTTCAAGCACATCAATTTCTTGATAGTTTCTTTCAGGGTCTGTAGGGATTCTTCTCTCGTAGGGTCTTGTTCTTGAATCAAACATCCAGAGGGCGGGAAAGGCCCCTGGCCCCATGTCCATGCGCGCTCTAAATTCTATCTTGGCATACCTGAAATCAAAACCTGGGTGTTCTCCTCCAAATGAAGGTCTGGAATCAATTCCTCCAGATATGTAGGCACATTTTGGAACACCACCCTCTGTATGAGTACAGGCAGGATCATCAAGTTGTACGCCATCACTACTAGGTTGTGCGGTAAGTGTTAGAAGTCCATTTGATACATTAATTTGATGAGCATCCCATCGATAAGTTTTCTCTCGTCCATAGACTGAATAACCTTGCCATAGTTTCCAACGGCACTTATTGAGTTGGGCGGTTTGAGAAAGGATTTGAGCATCGAGATTTCGACACTCTCCGGTATTACCCCATTCTGGTCTTGGGCTGCAGTTAGGAACCATGCTAAAGCATGCTGGATCATCTTCTGCCGTAGGCCCGGTAAAGTCATCAAACATGATGACCTGACACTCCTGACCCTCACAAACAGCGGAATGGACAAAAGGGGACCAAATGAGAAAAAGAATTAAAAATTTATAGCTCACATGATCTTATCGGAAGGAGACAAAATAACTTGAGTATTTATATCGGGGCCCGATAGGCCCCGATGAATAGCTTATAGATTATTAGTGCTTGGTCTCAACACCTTGGGCAGATTTATCGATAGTGATGGGAATTTTTTTTGATTTTCTCTGAGTTTCTGGCGTTTTTTCAATTTTAACTTGAAGCATCCCGTTTTTATATGAGGCAGAAATTTTTTCAGCATCAATCTCATCACTCAACGGGATAGCACGATAGAAACTTCCGTAATTTAATTCTGATCGGTAATAACCTTTTTTTTCTTCTTTATGCTCTTCTTTTTTTTCGCCTTCAAGAATGAGGCAATTATCCCTTACGGTGACACTCATCTCCTTATCCGACATCCCTGGGACCTCTGCCATCACAAGATAAGAGGTGCCACGATCTTGAATTTCAATCCTCGGCATAAAAGAAGTAGAAGATGTAGGCACTGCCGGTAAATTTAAATTATCAAACACATCCATAATTTCATCTCTTAAATTTAAAAATGGATTAAGTGTATTAGACCAAGGACCAAAACTTGAAAACCAGGGAGCAAGAGAGCGATCATTTTTTTTTGAAGTCGTAAGGCTTTTGTTTCCAAACATAAAGTGCTCCTTTGAGTGAATTGAGGTGTTCAAACACCTAATGAGAAGACACTAAGTTATTTTTGATTCCCCCTCAATGATTGGAGGCCAAATTAAAGCTTAAGTTTTGTTGGGTATAATGACAAAGATCAAATGATACTTTTAAAATGCCTGTATGTTAAAGGTTGATATTAGAAATTGTTCATACTTTTCATCAATTAATCTGATTATCATTATTAACTTGGTCATCTTTATTTCCTGGGCCTTAGTGAATATTTATAATCATGAATTCATGACGGCACATTTTCTCGTTAGTTGGGCTGCAATTCAAGAGGGGAGATGGTGGACACTCATTACTTCATTGTTTTCGCATTATCATTTATTGCATCTTGTTCTTAATATGTATGTTCTAAAAGAGTTTGGTGATTATCTAGAGTTAAACATGGGGAGTAAAAAATTTCTCGTGCTCTATTTATTGGCCGGTCTTATAAGTTCATTCTCTCATTGTCTTTTTTCTCGTTATTTGCTCATGAAACCAGAATTATCTGCTTTAGGAGCATCGGGGTCAATATCTGGTCTGCTCACCTACATTGCGTTTTTAAATCCTCAAAAGAAGGTTTATTTTTTGGGACTAATTCCTGTTCCCCTTATCTATGGAGTTGGCATGCTGGTGTTCATTGACCTGAGAGGTCTATGGGGACAATACCAAGGGGAGATGAGCTTTATTGGCCATGGGGCCCATCTCGGTGGATGTATTGGTGGACTGGTCTTTGCTATCTTGATGAAGAGAAAATTAACGCTTTTGAATCGTTAAAATATTGCCAAGGTGGCGACATCGATCAGCTTGCTCATAAATTTTTAATTGAGGGATTGCAAATGCAGAAGACCCTCCGCCATCAAGATTGAGTGCAGTCGTTTGCCCAACTCCACAAATTGGATTTTTGATAAAATGAGCATACTCAAAAAGTGTCATCCCTGTTTTTGAAGTTTCTGCTCGAGCATCAATAGTCACTAGAATAATTTCATTTTTCCCATCTGCCGTTCCGATCGATGTTCTCGATCTTCTTGAGTTAAGTACACTGTCACTAATTTTCATCTCACCATTAATAAGAAGTTTAGGATAGGCCTGAACGGCAAAATTAAAGGTTCCTGTATCTTGAGGGGACATGACACTGCCATAGCGTTGAATGAAGTCGTCCTTAGTTTCTAAATTAATTAAATCCTGTGTAACGTAAAGGATACCAGATGAAGAGATGGTTTGTGATGTGAGTTCAGATGACCATACTTTCTTTTCATCGATGGCAATACCTTGAATCCCGCCACTAGGCATAACAAAAAAATTACAGTTGATGGCGCCAATCACATTTTCCGCAGTATGACTGATTATTTTTTCAATGTATCTATCCGTAGCTGGATTACAATTTAAATCTTTAGAAGGTGATTGAAAAAGGAGTTTGTTTTTTAGCAGATTAATCTTGAAGGCCCTTACAGTTACAGATCTATTCTGTGAATTTTCCCATCGACGCTCTTCTTTATTATAGGGTGTGTAACTAAGATCGTACTTAGTCCAACTGACACCTTCGGAAAGATCAGTCCATGTCACTTCTACTTGGGGGGTACAATTAAAACCAAAGGCAAATGTGATGGAAGAGTACAAAAAAATAAGGACAAATAAGTTTTTCATGAGATTCAAGATAGAACGTAATTAACAAGCTTGACTAGGGGATGAATAAAAATTTCAACCAGATCATCACAGAATTTAGAGGGGTTAGCGCTTCTTTTGGTTTTCTTTTAGTTTTTCATTAAGTTTTTTGAGGTTATCCTGCCAGTTCGAGGAGGACTTCTTGACCTCTTGAGCTTCAGGCATCTGCCCAGTTGGAGCATTTGAGTGAGAAGCAGTGGAAGCATGGATCAGAGGATAAACTGGAGAATCTTTTAAAACTTTTGCGGGTAAGAAAAGTGTCATGAACTCCTCTTCCTTAAGGAGCGCCTTCTTTTCTTCTTCAAGAAAAGACTGGGAATCAGAAGCTTCATTTTTTGAATGGGTGTCTTGAATGATGGTCAGCTTACCCTGAGGATTCAGTTTAAATTTTTCGTTCTTAAGGTTCGAAACTTCAACTTGTCCCTCTAAAAGTCCAAACTCAGAGACAGATAAGTTTTTTAACTCTTGATGATTGATGAGTAATTCAGTCCCTCTGATCCCCATGACTGCAAGTTTTGTCTTAATTTCTAAATCAACTTCTTTCGCCTTATTTTTGATAAGACTTCTGAGTTGTCCTTTAATCATGGAAATAATCATTTTTCGATCAGTCTTAGTATTGTAATGAAACTCCGTAATTTTAATCTCGCTATTAGGCCCTAGTTGAATGGTGGAATCATCAATCATCAGTATTTTAGCAAAAGACTTGGCTTCCGTTACAACCTTATCATTTTTATAGAAACGAGTTCCTTCTTTAACCGGGGTGAGCTGACCATTATTCTCTTTAAAGACCCCACCCCGGAACATTTTAATCTCTCCACAATAGTTCGGGACCGCCTGACCAGAGTCTTTGTTAAAAGTGAAGTCATTGGCCAAAACAAATGATGAAATAAGTAAAAAAAAGAATGTGTTCATTTCAATAGCATAAACAATTCTTATAATTTTTGTCTAGTAGGAGACTTTCAAGCAACCCTTTCCCGGACTTTACACTTGATTGAAGTGAGTTGCTTTTTCCATTCATAAGAATTGACTAAATTTTCATGGTTCTTCAATTTTTTTATCTGAGAGCGAAAATTTGCCATTAAAACCATCCAATCATCTAGGCTGTAGGGGTAATCAATAACCGGGTTCTTGAAACTTTTGTAAATGGCCTGATGAGAAAGAACTTGTGCAGCAAGATGGTGACAACGAACTGACTTACGACCTTTAACCTTTGGAGCTGAAGTATTCATTGCAACGCCTTTGTAAAGGTTTGAGGACTTATTAATCTTATCATGAATTGAGATAAAAGTGACTTAAGATAGATTCGGATAAGTCCTCAAGATCTTGACATATTTGAAACAACAAAGAATTTAGTTTATCAATTAGATCGTTTGATTACGGAGTATTTTTCTTGAGGGGCACTGGGGGATAACTCGTATACCGTGGGCCCTGAGTGCTATATTTTGAGATGAGTTCATGAGTCGTTTTTTTATTCATTTTAAATACCCACGATTTTCTTGATCTTTTTCTATCGACCGAAAAAGAGCGCCAAAATTACCTTCTCCAAAGGATTGATGGTTTTTCCTTTGTATGATTTCTATAAAAATAGGACCGATTATATTTTTGGTAAAAATTTGGAGCAAGTAGCCATTCTGGTCACCATCGATAAGAACTTGATGATCTTTTAATTCCTGATGATCTTCAGTTACGTTTTGAACACGATCAAAGATCGTTTCATAATAACTTTGATCAATATTTAGGGTGTCGATATGAGAAGTTCGGAGAGCATCTAAACTTTTTAAGATATCATCTGTTAAAAAAGCAAGGTGCTGAATCCCTGGACCTTTGTATTCTTCGAGATATTCATTTATCTGAGATTTCTCGTCGGTGCCCTCATTGATAGGAATACTAAAAGTTCCGCAGGGTGATTTGAGTGCAAAAGAGGCTAGACCTGTCTTTTCACCCCTAATATCGAAATACTTCACTTCAGTGAAACTGAAGATTTCTTTGTAAAAGTTTGCCCATTTTTGAAGCGTTCCCTTTGGAACATTGTTAGTAAGATGATCAATGCGAGTAAAGCCTTTGTCTTTAACATGAATAGAGTTAAATCCATTACTAAAACCTAGTCTTTGATAAAAATTTAAATCCTCAGCTTGATCAATTAAGTAGATCAGTGAATCCCCAATCCCATAGATCGCAGGGATCTTTTTTCCATCAAGGACAAATTCACCATTAGCAATCTTTGCACCTTTTTCTACGCATTTCTTGAAGGCTTCATTTGTATTTTGAACTTTTAGACCAATCGAAGAGATGGAGGGGCCATGGATTTTTTTAAATTGGGCACTGTGACCGGTTATTTTTTGGTTAATGATAAAATTGATTTCATTTTGATTGTAATAGACTTGCTCTTCTTTAGCTGTTGAAGAGACTTTTGAAAATCCCAGTTTTAAAAATAATCGATGGAGATGATCAGGTTGAGGAGAGCAAAATTCAATAAACTCAATGCCCTTTATGCCAATGGGGTTTTGTTCATGCATCTGTTCCTCCTTACGCTATTCATATAAGGATTTAACCCTGAATGTGAGGGGAATACTCTGATCTATGTCAGTCGTTTAGGCATTAAATGATGAAGAGATAAAGACTACCTTAATATTTAATTTTTTAAGGCAAGGGATTTAATATAGTTTGTTAAATCTTCTCGATCAGCTTCTGAAAATGGTGATTTCCAGCCCGGCATATCTCCTTGCCATTGAGAAACACTCATAAAAAATTTAAAATTATTTACTTCTTTGGCCAACTTTTTCAGGTTTACGGCCTTAAGGTGCCCCGCCTGATGTCCCTGTCCGTCGGCTCCATGACACTCGAGGCAGTTTTGTTGATAAAGGATTTGACCCCTGTCCACAGAAGCTTGATCTAATTTTGCAAGGATCGGTTTTAAATTGGTGTCGGTTTCAGTGGGAATTATTCCATGACGCATTTTTTTTTCACTTTGATAGTAATCTCGCGATTCCTGATTCACCCTGGCGCAAGCAAAGGGCAGGAGGGTGAGGAAAAGTAAAAATAAATTCTTAGGCATGTTTTAACCTTGTTTCATGATATTTCTGGTAATTACCATAGCTTTACTTAGGATATTTAGACAATTTTAAATTAACTTTATTTGAATTTAAATTTAATGTTTGACGCTTCCCCTAGAGATCGGCAAGACTTTAGGGACACACACAAGAATTGATGAAAACTTCACAACGGAGGACACACATGGAAAACACAGAAACAACTAAGAAAACTAAAACGGCCCGTAAACCAAATGCAGCTTTTATGAAGACGATGACTCCATCAGCTGATCTAGCTGCTGTTATTGGGAACAATCCTGTTGCTCGCACTGAAGCTGTAAAACTTATGTGGGATTATATCAAGGCCAATAATCTTCAGAACCCAAACAATAAGAGAAACATTCTTGCTGATAATAAACTTTCTAAAGTTTTCGGTAAAAATGAAGTTACTATGTTTGAGCTCACTGGCCTAATCGGTAAGCACCTTAACTAATTAGTAAAGGCCCTCGAATAGGGGGCCTTATTCTTCTCTTATAGCTTTTGGATCAACAGTCATTGGAACGCCAGATGCATCCCAGATAGCTTTCTTATGTGATCCAATAATAATCTTCTTCGACTTAAAAGACACATCTACTAGAGCATTAAACTTATCTTCCACAGCATAAAAAGACATTTTAAGAAGAGCCTCTTCCTTGTCTCCACAGTTTTCAACCTGGTAAGGCGGTTCTGTTCTTTTGAGTAGGCGAGTGAGCTTACTTTGCTCTTTTGTAAAAACGTAGACCTCTTTGGCCTGATCTAGAGTTTCTTCATATGTTTTAAGGGCAGGGCCTACTTTATCATCAAAGCAGGGATAGCAGTAGTAACTATGGGTTAGCTCCTTGGGGATCTTTCTCATGAAGCTAAAATTTTCTTCTCCAGAGAATTGGGTGCATGACTTACATACAAACTCTTCACAGAGCCCACATTGGTATGAGGGGCGCGGTTTTCTACAGGTTTTACATAATTTTTCAGTCATTTATGAATCCTCATTTAGTGCCAGATACCTTTATGATACAATAAGTTCATGCCAAGGTCTTTTTATTTATTATCCTTTAGTATTCCCACCTCTATTGGAATCGCCTTTTACTTGAAAGGGGGATTTGCCTATCTTCCCGTGTTTTATTCTTTCCTTTTTTTACCGGCATTAGAATTAATCTTGAAAGAGAATGCTCAAAATCTAGATTCCCAGGAAGAGCTGTTAAAAAAAAATGATTTCTTTTACGATCTAATCTTGTGGGCCATGGTTCCGATTCAGTTGTCTTTATTTTATTATTTTCTTTTTTTGATGAGTACTGATTTAGATTTGATTTCGCGGATAGGAATTATTTTAAGCATGGGTCTTGGTTGTGGGGTATTGGGGATCAATGTTGCTCATGAGTTAGGGCACAGAAACAATTCATTTGAGCAAGGATTGGCAAAACTACTGCTCTCAACTTCTCTTTATTGGCACTTTTTTATAGAGCACAATAAAGGACATCATAAAAATGTTTCGACTCCGCTAGATCCGGAATCTTCTAGACTTAATGAATCTCTTTATCATTTTTGGGGCCGCTCCATCATTGATAGCTTTCGATCAGCGTGGAAAATTGATCGAAGTGAAATGATAAAAGCGCTTCTTTTTCAAATCTTTGGTCTTGGATTAATTTTATATTATTTTAATTCGCTCACTTTGCTTTGTTTTTTATGTTCAGCACTTTTTGGGATTCTATTACTTGAGTCAGTCAATTACATTGAGCACTATGGGCTCGTACGCCGTGAAATAACTCCCGGCAAGTATGAAAAGGTGCTTGTGAAGCATTCATGGAATGCCAATCATCCGCTTTCTCGCGCCATCTTGTTTGATCTATCAAGACACTCGGATCATCATGCCTATATTAATCGCAAATATCAACTACTCCGACATCATGATGATTCTCCACAATTGCCAACTGGTTATCCTGGGATGATTTTGCTTTCTCTCATACCACCTCTTTGGTTTCGAATCATGAACAGGAAACTGAAAGAATTATGAATTTCAAAAAAACCTTCAACATCTTTGTTCTTGTTATGTGTGCTCTGACTGTTTTTTTAATAACTGCTTTAAGTGTTTCAATTTTTAGTTGGAAGCAGGGGTTGATTTATGCTTTTATCCTCGTTGCTTTTTTTGCAGGGATAATTGGCCTAGGGTTATGGTCTCAGCGGATTAAAAAAGTGGTAAGACCAGTTTCTGTTGAGCAAAGTTCACCAGGGGAGCTTGAGATTTTCGAAATTAGGCTTCAAGAGAGTTTGAAAAACTTTGAATTCAATCCTTTTCCTTTTTTGATAGCACTTATTATTATTCTTTTTATTTTAAATTTTCAGTTCATTCTTAATGGAATGGATATTAATTTTACAAGTATTGTCTTTGGCATAAACACAATCATCATGATTATTTTTTTTGCTGTTGCTCTCTTTTTAAAAAAGGAACTCAAGTTAAAAAAAGAACTGATTTATCCTTTTCCAATCAGGAAAATCGTATTGAGTTCTAGTGGCTTGAGTCTTCCTTTTGAAATTCTCACCAATGCAGCTCAACAAATAGCTTTGAAAAATAAAGAAGCTGATATTTTTATCCCATGGAATGATATCCAATCATGGGAGATTTATCCTGGAGGTGGGCGTGCCCCATCCCAATTCTCTCTCGAGTTAAGGGGTGATTCAAAAAAGTACGCCTCCTTAATGGGTCTCCTGGGAATTGTTCGCATCCCTGAAATTTCACAAAATGAGTCCAAGGTCATTGAGTTTGCAACTCGATACCTTGCTTGTGATATCCACTACCGCTAACTTACTTAATGACAAGTCCAGCCCCCGTCGACGGCCATCGCCTGGCCTGTCATATAGGAAGATTTATCTGAACATAACCATAAAACGGCTTCAGCTATTTCTTCAGGCTTTCCAATCCTTCCCATGGGCACATCCTTTGCCATTGATTGTTCATCTCCTTTAGTAAATCTTGATAGCATTGGTGTTTGAATAGTTCCGGGGCAGATAGCATTAATTCTTATCCCATTTTTGGCATTTTCAATCGCTGCTGTTTTAGTAAGTCCAATAATTCCATGCTTGCTAGCAACATAGGCCGGTATATTTTCAAATCCTACAAGCCCAGCGATTGAGGAACAATTCACAATGTTTCCTCTTTTGTATTTTAACATCTCTTGCAACTCATATTTCATACACAACCATAAACCTGTAAGATTCACAGAGATTGTTTTATTCCAATTTTCTGATGTACATTCGTTGGTTGGTGCAGGTATTCCTTCTATTCCAGCATTATTGAAAGCAAAATCTAGTTGGCGGAATTCTTTGATTGTTTTTGTGATGAGTTCCTGAACTTCTTTTTCATTTGAAATATCGCACTTGAAAAAAGAAGCTTTGCCACCCATCTCTTTAATCTTGTTTACAGTTTCAAAACCTGAAACCTCATCACGGTCACTGACAATCACTTGGGAGCCAGAATTGGCAAAAAGCAAGGCCGTTGCTCGGCCTATTCCAGACCCGGCGCCAGTTATCAAAATAACCTTATTTTCATATTCATTCATGTTATCCCCTTGATTTTAGGTCGGAAATCTCATGGGGATTTTCTCAGGTCTATTGGCCCATCATCAACTTAAGAAAAACTCAAATTCTTTAAGGAATTTCCGATAATTAAACTATGGTTCGTTCTTTTGTCATGCTGCTTTTACTAGGAGTCTTTATTCCTCTTCATTTAGAAGAGAGGAGTGAGCCTTCTCGTTTACCTGCAGCCGAAGATGAAACGAAGTATGGTTGGAAGATTACATTTGAAGATGAATTTGAGGGTAAAGATAGAGCGATTTCAAGGGGGACTCCCGCTTCATGTTTTGACATGAAACCACAGTGCCTCGTTCAATATTGGACTCAAAAAGAGTGTCGCTTTGAATACCATGATCAACTTAAAAATCTCAACAAGTGCAACTGGCGTGTTTATGACATGTATAATTGGATGGATTTTGATGCTCCAGAAGGTCAGGGGATTAATGCACTAAATCCCTCTCAAGTTGAAGTTAAAGATGGCAATCTTTATCTTTATGCAAGTCGTAGCTCTACACCATCTGGTCAGCTTGATTGCAAAAGAAAATTTTATGATCCTGAAGCAAATTGGGACAACTATAGCAAAAAATGTCCTTTTATCTCAGGCGGTCTTAATAGCAAGATTCATGAAAATCAAGGGCAAAAAGTTGGTTTTGCTCAGGAGTATGGGCGCTTTGAAGTAAGAGCGATTCTTCCTGATGGGCCTGGAACTTGGCCCGCTCACTGGTTACTTCCCGATGTAGAACCTGATAA
>Ga0315907_10008253_pt1 | contig 10730 bp, 23 predicted proteins | sample LakEriMetagenome_3_FD_203525 | JGI IMG/M metagenome (GOLD analysis project Ga0315907, IMG submission 203525) | Freshwater fungal communities from buoy surface, Lake Erie, Ohio, United States - Buoy 12 MA123 | ecosystem: Environmental > Aquatic > Freshwater > Lake > Lake biofilm | place: USA...
GGCTTCCTGCTCGCATTTGTATGGGGTCAGTTCTCTTTCGTCGTGGTCGTTGGTGTTCATGGTTTTTTGGTGTTCTGGTCGAATGAATTGGTGATTTCTCGAATTAACGAGATTTTGCGAACGCCGTTCATCACTGTTCCATGGTTGATTTCCCACGCTTGGGCGATGGACAAATACGAATGCCCCTCAAGCCATAGCTGATGCCACACAACGAAGCGGGCGAAGGAAATCTGCTCGCATTTGCGGCCGGAAACGCCCTTTCCGAGTAGTTCTTGCGGTGGGATTCCGATTGCCTTTGCTGCATGCCTAACCAGCTCGGCGGCGCGTTGGTTGATGGCTTTCACAGGTAAATTCCTTCCTCTCTTACCATTTCTGCGGCTTGCTTCGTTGTTTTGTCGGAAATGCTGTCCATTGCCGACTTAATTTCATTGGCGAAGTTCCGAAGGTAAGAGCCCTCGCCCTTGATGCGTTCCGCCGCATCGATCCTTTCGTGAAGCCCCGCCTGCCTCACAAGTCTGGTAGCCAATGCGGAGCGTGCCTGATCCTCGTCCACGCCACGGGCGCGGCAAAGTCGGCGAAGCATTCCAAGAACCTTTTGCAACACCCATGCGTCTCTCCTCTGTAGCAGGGATTCCACGTTCTTGGTCCTGAGCGTTTCGGCAAACCCTGAAATTCCATCCGGAGGGACAAGGGACGCAGCAATGATGAACGTGTCCTGTTCCGTCATGCAGCGCGGACAAAGAATCCCGGCTTTTATCTCGATGTGGTCGCAGTTGGCGCAATTTTTCATGGTTTAGAATCCCCTACCTGTTCTGTTGTTGTTCGGCTTTGTTTTCATTTGCCAGTGCTTGGACTGGCGGTAAATCTCCGGTATCCACTCCAAAAACTTTGCCCTTGAGCGTGGAATCGTGAACGCCTCGCCCTCCTTCGGCTTGTATCTGAGATATTCACGTATCGTGTTCCATTCCGGTTCAGTTAGAGCTGCAAGAACCCGCTTGTTGTCCCTAAGCGTCCGCATTTCCGCGTAACTCAAGGGAATGTTCCAGTCTGAGCGAAGCGATTGAACCCGCTTTTCAAGGTCGAGCATGTCCCGCGTCGGTTCCGGCTCCGATTCATCCACTTCCTCCTCCTCTATTGGGTTAGGTAGAGAGAGAGGATTGTTTTTATCTGCTTCTGCTTCTGCTTCTGCTTCTGCTTCTGCTTTGTCGGTTTTTGGCGTTACGGTAGCGTTACTATCCGTTACGGTAGCGTTACGCTCACGGAATCGCTTCTGCCTCTTTGCGTTGGCGTCCTTCTGGTCTGCCAAGCTAGCCATGCGGCGGTATTTCGCATGGTTAAGAAGCTCCCAGCCGCCATCAATCACCTCAATCCTGCGCCCGTCGTTGTCCGGTGTTCGTGAATACGGGTCTGGTCCTAGAAACTTCTGAATGGCTGTTTCAGTGGATTCCAACGGAACGCCAGCAAGCCGGGCAAGTCCGGGAATGCTGGCATGCACCTCGCCGTTCTGGTCGGCAATGGCCAGCATGGTAATCCAGATAATTCGCGTCTTGTCGTCCTCTGTCCAAATCGTGGACGTTACGATTGAATTGAAAAGTTTTGTGTAGTTTGGCATGGCGTTACTTTAACGGTATGGCGTTACGGTTTGCGGGTTGTGTCAAAACGGTTCTACTAAAATCTTGTTCATTTTTTGAATCATTGCGTCGACAAATCCTTTAAACGGAACAGGCTCCCGGCACTCTATCCATTTACCTAGCCTCCAAAAGTATTCGGTAACCAGCGTGTCGTTTGGGTCGATGTCCTGTTCGATTGGATAATTGTGCCTTGCAATAAAAGCGCAACCATCGGTCAAAAGCTCTCCGTCTGGCTTAGCGCTTCTGATTGCCTCCACTTTGTTTCGTAGGTGCATTTTCTGCCCTAGTGGACACGGCGCATTGCCATACTTGAAATCACCAAAAACAAAGACACGGCCATGCAAATCCGTTGAATAATCTATGTCGGTTGCTTGCTTGCCACAGGCTAAAGACAGACGGTCAAACAACACAAGCTGTCTGGCGCGGTCTATGTTTTTAAATGCTTCCTGAGTTTTCACAGGGTAATTAGTTCCTCTACAATTTGATTTCCATAAACCGTCCAACCTTGCTTTGGCGCTCGCCCAAAAAGTTCCAAATATGGACCTGGCGAAAGGCGTTCGATTGAGTGCCTTACATATTCCGGCTTTGCGCTGTGTGAACCTCGCTTGCACAGTGTCCAGCTTTTTTCTGACCTGCTGATTGCCGTCTGCCCTCCTTTCACTCCAAGAAGCATTATTTCATGCGAATTGCGCCAATAGTTTCCAATTCCAAATGATGGTTTGACCCAGACGAATGACGATTTAAATTCAAATCCCCATGCCTCCATGATTGACTTGCAATCGAAAAGAAATGCGTTTGTCGTCCATAGGTGGAGATGCGCCTTCTCCTCCGTAAGTTGAGAAATTGGCATGGCACAGATTTCCTCGACGCTCATATCACCGGCATAGTGGTTGTCGGTGCTGGCACGGGTGCCTTGATTCTGGTATCGCCAAGGTGGGTCTGCGTAGATGGTGCCAAACTTCATGCCAGTGGAAATTAGGTCTTGCAGGTCAGTGCAAATTCCGGTGTGCCGCTCGGCTGGTTTTGCTCCGTTTTTTGGCGCGTGGATGTTTGCCAACTTCAGGACTGCGCTGGTGGAAAGCTCGCGGTCGAGAACATCTGCGCTGGCGATATAATCCTCAAAAACCGGCTCTGGCACTTTTGCGATGCGCTGCCAGCGGGAGGATTGCGTTTTGGAAATTCCTAGTTCGCCTAGCGGTGTCACGCCGCTACCGCTAGAATGTCGATTCTTCGCCTTCTCCATCCCCGCCAGAATCTCACCGGCCTTGCGTTCAGCGTACAACTTGATCGCAGTGGCCCGGTTAATCACAGGCAAAGCCGCGCCAGCTCGCCTAGCGTAAACCCTTGCAGCTTCTGCCATGTCCGCAATATCAGCCGCATCTGCCGCGTTTGTGACAAAGGCAAGCGCGGCTTCTGCCTCGCATATTCTCCGCAAAATCAAGTCGGTTTCTTCGCTCATAGGTAAAAAGAAAAACCCCGCCGCGCGTCAGACTCCGAAGCCAAAAGGCAACGGCACGCGGCAGGGTAAAGTTTGAGATTTTCTTTCATCGGTCTGAAACGACGGCGGGCAATCGCCCACGCTTGTTTTACCGTGTCAAATTCCTATCTCTGACCATTGCCTCAAAAGCACGGTTCATCTTCTGAAGCACAGCAATCATTCCTTTCGGGTGCTTGACATATTCAACCAACTCCGCCCTTGTCATGGTTTCTGGTGTTTTCATTCCTCGTTCCACAGTTTGATGTTCAGCTTCTTGGCGGCGGCGGTGAGTGCGTCGTTTTCGGTCGCTCCGAAAGCGATGGGTTTCAACCCGTGAAAGCATGACCACTTCGCATCACCGACAAGCTCGATGGACATTTCAACGCTCAAGTGGTTGCGCTCCATCCACCGCAGGCGCGGGGATTTGGACTCAGGGATTTGGAAAAGTTCGTTCATGGCTCAGAATGGGATATCGTCCATTTCCTCCGGTTGCGGCTGCGGCTGATACCCGTTGGACTTCGCGGCGTTGTGGGCGTCCTGGCGTTGCTCTTTGGGCTCGACCTTCAGCGACATGAACTTACCGCTGCCGTCCTTTTTCTCTCGTATCCACGCCGAAAGCCAGTATTCGCGGCCATCCACGTTCAGGCTGCCCTTGTAGTCCGGGCGCTTGGCGTTGTCGCCTTTGTCGTTTTTGCTGAGAATGCCCGTATTTGTGTTGTCGTATTCGCTCATTGTTTCAATAGGTGTAATCGTGCATTGCTTTCTGTGTGATTTCGCGGTCGAAGCCGAAAGCAGTCATTGCCGCGACGAACATTTTAACGGCGGTTTCCGCCGTGAATGAATCGTCCGAGTGGTTTTCAGTTGTCACAGAGTAGTAAGGATGAACCTGCGCGGTCTGGTCCTCGCTTGGTGAGATGGTGATTTTCATGATATATCCAACGTTTTCAGTTCGTATCTGTTGGTTTTGGCATTCTTCCGCCATCCATGCACCAAGATTTTCCACCCTGCCGCACGCACCGCCGGCAACAGCGGAGATTCCGATATCTTCTTCGCCCTGCTGCTGACGTTAGCCCATGATGTGGACTGCACAGCAATGGTGCAGCAACCGTGCAGCGCGAGGATGTCGATGAATCCAAACAAGTCCTGTCTGATTTTTGCGTGAGGATTCCAACGCTCCACAACCTGCACGGCGTCGCAGGTTTTTCGTAGTGTGGCTAGTGACAGCTGGGTGGGTGATTGTTTCATTCGAGGTGCTTTCAGAATTCCAACGGTTTGTGCGTGATCTGCGGATAAAACGCTTTCTTGCTAAGGGTGGGATAACTCCTTGTTGTGCTGAAGAATGATCCCGCTCCGAATCCTCCTACATTGGAGGCCTGGCCTCATCCCAAGCGACGCGCGGCGTTGCCGTTCGGTGGTTCGGAGCGGGAAAGTTGTTTTGTCGTGCATTTTTCTCGGAATTTGCACAACAAGCGGAGTTGTCGCATAAAGATGCACGACAAGGCTCGATCCTAACCGATACCCGCCCCGTGTCGGGCCGGCATCGTGGCTAGGAGTCTCAGGAGGTAGCGGAGTGGCGTTCACGATATCGGTAGGAGGATTTATGAGTTCGCCAGAATTTTCCATGTCCGCGTCCGACTCGCAAATCGGCCATAACGGCGCGGCGAGTCGTAATAAGTGTATGTGGCACGGAAGGGCCCCGAGCATCCGAGACACCCATGCAGCGGGTGCCCGGTGTGCATCTTCGGTTCCCGGTCGCGCCAGTATCCCGGTACGTCGGAGATTTCCATTTCGTCCAGCCCCTTCCGATAGTGCAATCGCATGTGGGAATCCACCACGGCGAACGAGTCGGTAGAGGCCACGGGCGGGGCGGCGTGTGTCGAAGTTTCCATGTAGTTAGTTTCCTTCGTTGGAGTCTTGTGTCGGCGGTGCCAGATCCCTAGCGTTCATAAAATCATGCCCACTTAGGTTTCGGCAGTGTCTGCAATCCCTGCCACGGTTGCGGCCATTTGCCGGATGCGCGGCACTCTTTCAGGCGTTCCAGAGCGGTTTCCACCTTGCGGTTGCCGGATTCCATCCACTCATCCGAGCGGTAAACGACAGCCGTGTATGGCGCGGTTTTCTCCACCGCGATCCAGAAAAAGGTCGGCTCGGTCTCGATTTGCTGGGATGCCGCGAGAACCTGGCAGTAGAACGCCGCTTGCATGTCATAGTTTAGGTTTGCCACTTTTCGGGCGAACGCTTCCGGCGATGCGTCGTCTGTCGTTTTTAGGTCGGCAATCACCCAATCAACGCCATCGGTGCCGTGAGCGTCTAGCAATGCCTTACATCCGACGCCGCGCATGATGGCAAAGAGCGGCGTTTCACGTTGCTGGCAGGCGCCTAGCATGGCAGCTGCGTGGATGTTGCTTTGGACACTAAGCGCCATCAGGTTGATGTCTGCCTCCTCCTGTTCTGAGATAATTGGAAGACTGCCAACGGTGGCTTTCCATTCCTTGCCTTCCTTGGTGGCGAGGTTTAAACCTTCAGGCTTGATTGCGGTAATGTCGCCCAACTTCCTACCTTCCAACGCCACGGCATGTGTCAGCGTTCCAAGCAGCATTGCGCGGGTTTCCTCGCGTTTCTCCTCCAATGCCGCCCGGTAGTGTGCGGGACTGGTGAGGATATGCTTTAGCGTCGAAAAGTTGACGGCATCGGCGGTGCGGTATTCTTTCGTTGTCATCTCTTTATCGTCCTCCTCCTTTTGATCTCGGTGCGAATTGCGTCGAGTCGGGTGAATTCCCAACTGTCGATTTCGTAGGCTTTTGGATTCTTGGCGTAGTTCCGTTCCAATTCTTCCAGCGTGTCCAGCGAGTATTGCTTGACGGCGTGGGCGTGGTTCATTCCGCCTCCTTTCTCGCGGCAAGCATGGCGTCGGCTTGCATGAACCGCAGCTTTGACCTGGCCGCCAAAGACCACGCAAGCTGTTGCATTGTGTCGCTCGGCAAACCAGTTCCCATCAATTCTTCCGCCAAAACTTGGGGGATCTCGTCTGGCATCGACAAAGTGGCAGCCAACCAGTCGCGCAGAGACATGCCTGCCCCCTGATCGCGGGTGCGTTCCACTCCCATGCTGTCACGGTCCATGTAGGACCACGGAAACGCCGGTCCTCCGTCGTTGGCGCTCATTCCGCCACCTCCGTTTCCGCTGGGGTTTCGGGCAGGATGAAGCTAGGCGCTTTCGGCGTTACGTCGCGCATCGGTGCCGCGTCGATTTCGTCTTGCGTGTAAACTCCAAGCAAAACGTCCGGGAAGTGGCGGCGGCAAAGCGAGCGTTGCGCAAAGTATGCAAGTTGCTGGTCCGGGTCTGACTTCCAAAGCGGCGAGTTTTTCGTGGTAATCTTGCCAATTTCAGGCGTCTGGTATTCTACGGTTTCGCCCTCGATGGTCTTAACGGAAACCTTGCAAACCCGCTTGTCGCCCTCGCCTGTGTATTCGATGGTGAATCGCCCTTGGATCGGTGCGCGGCGAAGGATGACGGCGGAAACCAGTTGCGCCTCGTAGCTGATGCGGTCGTTGACGCAGTAGCTTTTGTTCGCCACTGCAAACGGAGACATTGCCCATTCCCGTGCTTGAATCGTGATGGCAAGGCATCCGCCTGGGTTGTCGCGCAAATGCTTGGGGATTGCCTGCCCGGAAATCGCCATCATTTTGGCAAATTCCATCATATCGGATGCCGATTGAAATGCGAGGCTTCCGGTGCGGTCAAAGCCGATGAGGTCGGTCCTGGCCGGGTCAATACGGGCGGCGATTCGTTCGGATACTGTTGCTGGTGTTGTTTGTTCGTTGGTTGTCATGCTGTTGGAGATTTGGTGTTTAGTGTGGCAATGGGTTTGTAAAATCGAGTGGTCCAAAGTCTGCCGTTGGTAGTCCACGGCTTCTGAAAAAGTCATCACAATGACGCGAAATAGTTGCGGAAAACATCCAAGGGTTTTGTTCCTTAACCCCCGCCGTGGTGCGGATGCCACGGCGCTTCTTGAGGCTCTTGGCAATTTGAATCCGCGTTTCTTTGTCCGGTTTCATGGCAGCATTTTGATGAGGATTGCAACGCCGGCGGGAACAACGACGATGATGGACAGGAAACCCCATCCGAGCATCCGGTCGCGGCGTGGTTGGTTCAGGCTTCGCCTTTCGGCATATGCCTGGCGCATGAGGTCTAGGTCATTCTGGATTTCCTGCGCGGTCTTGCGCGGTTTCCATTCGGTGTCTGCGTGCTGGCGTTGTGTTCTCATTGGTTTTCGTTGGTGTTGTATGCGTGGACGGCGGCGACAACCGCCATGGTGAATAGGATTGCGAATGCGATGATTGCAGTGGTCATGGTGTTAAGGGTTTACCGCTGCCGGTTGCTTCGACCCCCACAACCACCCCTAATGGTATTGGAGGCTCAGCGTCATGAGTGACCCGGCAGCGGTTTCCGGTCTGACACTCGTCAGGGGAAAGTTCATCATCGTCCTGCGGTTCGGGAGCGCATAAGGCGCAACCGTTAAGTGACGGCCAATCGCGGGAACCGCAGGCGGAACAGGACCAGTTCATAACTTCACCGCCCTTTCCATCTGCACCCGGCGAACGTCCGCGAGTGATACCTTCGCGCCCTTGCCTCCCATCTCATAACCCTTGACCAGCAAGCGCCGTGCTGTCTCCGGTGATACGTCGAGCAGTTCGGCGGCTCGCGGGATGCTGATTAGCCGGATGTCGTCGAGTTGGACTTTGACGGCTTCGCGGATCGCGTCGCGGATGATGGTGTCGGGGATTTGCATAAGTCATGCAATTGGAGTTGCTCCGTCAGAGTCAACCCTAAGAACGCCGCATTCCTTTTCACCCGCATAAAGGTTCCACGCCTTGACGCAGAGCATTGTAATTTGATGCTGGGAAATCTTGGCGTCAGATTTATTGTTCTTTTCCATTCTTTCCTTGAGTTTAAGGATAGGGCTTTTTTCAGAAAGGTTTGCGCCGGACTTAAATGCCATCCAAAAATCGTCCACCCACTCATGCCCCATCTTCCCGTCAATAAGCGCAAGGGCGGCAACCGTCGCAGACGAAGATGGCGCGATTTTGTCCCTGCACATAAGAGACAGCTTCACGGCATGCTCATACTTTTCCGAATGTGAATCATACTCGGCTAATAGGTCAGTGGTTGATGGGCGGATGTAGCTATTAAGCGACCCGAATGCAATCCCTCCGCCTTCTTTTTTAACCGTGATAGAAAGCGCCCTGCGATAATTGAGCACACCAGTAACGGCAGACGCGACTGTGTTAAAATTTGCAACCCCGTGCATTGCAAATACGTTTCCATTAGACCTTGGTTTTCCTCTGTCGATGGTTGGAAAACAGTCCGGGTTAATCCCGCGAACCACGACGAAGTCAGCTGTTACTCCTGTTTTTACTATCGCCCCAAGTCGATGTTGCCCGTCTGCTATGTTATGGTCCCAGTCGACAATAATTGATTCTCCGTTAAGCCTCCATTGGCCAGCTTTCATTTGCTGCTCCAAGTGCAGCGAGTGTGACATTGTAATATTGCGCTGCGAGCTATGAGTGTTTTCCAGCATTTGCTTTGCTTTCGCTGGAGTAATTGTTTCAATTGATACCGTCGGTTTGGTTTTCATCTGGTGCTGGTGTTATGGTTATGGGAAATTACTTCGCCGCCTCCTTGATTGCATCGACGGCGTTGTTGATGATTGCTGCGGCTTGCTTGGGTGAAACCTCGCCGCCTTCGATTTGCGCGAGGACGCGGGTTACGATTCGCGTCGCGCCGTCCAAGACGACGAGCAGGTCGCGCACTGCGGATTCGGTGATGGTGGAGGGGGTCATGGCTGGCCCTCCATGTAGTTTGCAATCGCCCGCTCGACGTATGCGGACAGGCTGAGGTTTTGGCGGAATGCGGCTTTCTTCGCCTTGGCGATTAGCCGCTTGTCGATAGTCAGTCCCGGCTTGGCCTTGGTCTGGCCGGTAGCGGGTCGGCCCGGTCGTTTAAGTGTCGTTGCGCTCATTGCTGGCCGGATTTAATCCGATAAAATCCGGCCGACAAGGATTTTTGTCCTACCTTAATTAAGATACGGATAAAATCTTACTGGACGGGTCCTAAATCTGATTTATCTTGACAACCAAATGAGCGCCAAACGCAAGGGCAAGCCGGGTCGCCCGAAAACGAAAAACCCTAAGAAAAAAGACTCCTTCACCATTTCGCCGGAGGCGCACGCGGCCTTGGCGGAAGTTGCCAAAAGGACCGGGTTGAGCCGCTCTCAAATCGTGGACAAGTGCCTGCGCTGCCAAATTCTCAAGGATTGCCCTGAGTTTTTCAGCGCGATAAGCTCCATTCCATCGCCATGAATGACGCCATGAAAGACGGTTCCATCGTCGTTAAATTCAGGACGGTCCAAGTCACGCTGTTTCCGGTGCAAACACCTAGCGGCACTTACTGGCGATTCCGGCGAGGCAAGCGACTGGTGACGCGTAGCACGCTGGAAAAGGCGAAAGCCGAGGCGCGGGCGTATGCGGAAAGCACCTACTTGGCGGGCGGAAAAATCGGGCTTTTGTCCGAGAGCCAAACCCGCGCCATCCAGCGGCTTCTGGAGGTTGATCCCACCTTGGCGCTGGTCGAGGATTTCATTCGGTGGCACTCGCAGAAATTCCCCAAAGTCACGGTTGGATCCGCCCGCGCCGAGTTCTTGGCTGCAAAGGTTGAGAATGCCGGTGCCAGCGCCTACAACATCACCAGGCTGCGCCAGCGGCTCGCCACGCTGCCCGGTGATGTCCTGCTGTCCACCATAACGCCGCAAAGCCTGCCACGCCTCACAGGTGCCCCCAGGACGCGTGCAAACCATATCGCCGCGTGGACAACGTTCTTCCGATGGTGCCGCCGCCGGGGCTACCTTCCAGCGGCTCAGGAAACCGCTCCGGAACTTTTAGACAAGCCATCGATTCCACGCGTCGCGCCTACCACTTGGACTCGGGCGGAGTTGGATGTGATGCTTGCCAACGTTGAATCAGAATACCTGCCGTGGCTTGTCCTATCCGCGTGGGCTGGATTGCGCACGGAGGAAGTATGCCCCGACCTAGCTAGCCGGAAAGACGGTTTGCGATGGGAAGATTTCCGATGGGACACCGGCACGATTGAAATCCGCGCTGAGGTTGCAAAGACCGGACGGCGACGCCTGGCGCCCATCCTGCCGTGCTTAGAATCCATCCTAAAGCCGCTGACGGGGTCTGGCAGGGTGTTTACCGGGCTTCCTCCCCATCGATCCCCACACGGCGGGCAAATCAGCGAGACAACCCGACTCGGGCGTCTAGTCGGCGGCTGGAAGCGTAATGCGCTAAGGCATTCGTTCATCAGCTACCGGTCTGCGGCTGTCGGCACGATGAAGACTGCGGCCGAAGCGGGCAACAGCGAAAACGTCACTCGCCGCAATTACCACGATGCGAAGTCTGAGACGGAAGCCTCGGAGTGGTTCCGTGTTGAACGAGCAGAAACGCGATAAACTGCCCACGCGAACGCTTGCCGCGCAGCATGTCGAACGCCTGCCACGCGTCCACCGGCATGGACACGGAGCGGGTGACGGCTTTCCTGCCGCTAGGTTTTCGTCCCGCGCC
>Ga0315907_10008255_pt1 | contig 10730 bp, 9 predicted proteins | sample LakEriMetagenome_3_FD_203525 | JGI IMG/M metagenome (GOLD analysis project Ga0315907, IMG submission 203525) | Freshwater fungal communities from buoy surface, Lake Erie, Ohio, United States - Buoy 12 MA123 | ecosystem: Environmental > Aquatic > Freshwater > Lake > Lake biofilm | place: USA...
GCTTGTTGCCTATTTACTTCCAACATGGGCAATCCCCGATGACGGAAAAATTCGGAAACACGGGCGAGTGATTGCTCATCCATGACTAACTCCGAATCAAAATATTCGCACAGTGTTTTTTTGGTAATATCATCTTTGGTAGGGCCTAAGCCGCCGGTAATAATGATCACCTCTGAGCGCGAAACGGCTTCATCGATGGAGCGAATGATCTCTTCTTTATTGTCCGATATAGAAGTGATGCGATGAACACGAATACCCATGGCGTTAAGATTTTCTCCTAGCCATGCGCTATTGGTATCTACGGTTTGACCGATGAGTATTTCATCGCCAATGGTGATGATTTCAGCTTGCATACAATTTCTTTAAGAATACAGACAACATCGAAGACCGTAGAAGGTTCGCTCAGCTTATTTAGCCCAGCGCGCAATCAAGGTTTCATTGCCTTTGGTTACATCACCAATTTTCGCAACGATGTCGGTGCCTAGTGGAAAATATAAATCAACACGACTACCAAACTTGATGAAGCCAAACTCATCGTTACGCTTCATTTTATCGCCTGGTTTAACGTAATAAACAATACGACGAGCAACAGCTCCAGCTACTTGACGCAGAAGCACATCTTGACCGGGCTTACGCTCAATAACGATGGATGTGCGTTCGTTTTCAGTGCTACTTTTTGGATGCCACGCCACCAAATAAAGACCTTCATGATACTTGGCATACTTCACTTCACCTTCGCATGGAACCCACTGTGCATGAACATTGATAGGTGACATGAAAATAGAAACTTGTATTCTTTTACCCTGAAAATACTCTGGCTCGTGTACTTCTTCAATCACCACCACTTTACCATCGCAGGGTGCTACTACATCATTTTCACCGCTCGTATTGGTACGTTTAGGTAAACGAAAAAACTGTGCAAATAAGATAAAGACAATTAAAGCCGCAGCGCCCACTAACCCATACACAACAGGATAATCGGGTAATAAATACTTGCATATAGCCGTGATAGTGGCACCAATCAAGGCTGTCACTAAAAGTATGCGGTGGCCTTCTTTGTGGAATGTCATAGGAAAAAGATAAAGTGGAGATATACATATACCACCGGAAGGGCAATCAATAATCCATCAAATCGATCGAGCGATCCGCCATGTCCCGGTATCAGATTACCGGAGTCTTTTACTCCAGCAATGCGTTTTAAGTGTGATTCGAAAAGGTCGCCAACGTTAGCCAGGACAGCAATAATTACTGCTACAACGATCCACTGCACCAAGCTCAATGAATCGAACCAATGACTGATAAACGCGCCTGCTACAAGCGAAAAAAGCATACCCCCTATCAATCCCTCCCACGTTTTGTTTGGAGAAATGGCAGGATACAACTTGTTTTTCCCAAAGGCACGACCGGTGAAGTAAGCACTAGAATCATTGATCCAAAGGATAACAAAAAATCCGAGTGGGGCTTGATAATCAAAACTTCCGGTAACCGTGGCCAGCGACATTATTAAAGAAAAAGGGACAATGACGTACATCCATCCCAATATCATTTTTGATAAGGCCTCAAATGCGCCATGAATGGGCTTCACTAGTTCTAAGCAAAAAACAACCGATAAATAAGGCAGGAGCAATAAAAGCCATTGAGTAGAACACTTATCCAAGGCAATCATCATTGAAGTGATGAAGATGTAAGCGCCTCCTACTAGACCAAATCCATACAATCGTGGACGAATTTTCACGAGTTGTAACAAGTTGTAAAACTCATGCAGCCCTACTAAAGCGAACACAAAAAACAAAGCGCCCATAGCCCATGGCCCCATAAAGGCCGAACCAATAACCACAGAGGTAAAGGTTAATCCAGCAATAGAACGTATGGCAAGGTTACTCAAGTGTGCGTATTAGAATGGTGCAAAGATAATCGAACAATAAGGCTATAAAAAAAACAGGTCGTTGGCAAATGCACAACGACCTGTTCTTATGTTCCATTTGATCAACTTCAATTATGCCTGTGTTGTAGGATCATCAGCAGAAGGAGTTTCTTCTGTTGGGGCTTCCGGAACTGCGGGAGCAACAGGAGCAGCGGGCTGCACTGGGCTTTCTTCCACATTTCTTTCCTCCCATTGACGGGCGCCTAACACCTCTTCCAAATCCGCTTTGAAAATAACCTCACGCTCTAGAAGTTTCTGAGACAATTGATCCAATTTCTCGCGGTTTTGTGAAAGAATATCTTTTGCTTTTTCATAAGCTCTCTCGATGATTTTGCTTACTTCTTCATCGATCACTTTGGCGGTATCTTCACTGTAAGGCTTGGTGAATTGAGATTCACCGCTGCTATCGTAGTAACTACGGTTACCGATTTTTTTATTCAAACCGTACACCGTTACCATCGCATAAGCCTGCTTGGTCACTTTTTCCAAATCGCTCAGAGCGCCGGTAGAAATGCGGCCAATAGCCACTTCCTCAGCTGCTCTTCCGCCCATGGTAGCTACCATTTCATCGAATATTTGTTCGGTGGTGGTAATTTGACGCTCTTCGGGCAAATACCACGCTGCGCCCAACGAACGACCGCGCGGTACGATGGTCACTTTTACCAACGGAGAGGCGTGTTCTAACAACCAACTAACGATAGCGTGTCCACTTTCGTGGTAAGCGATAGTTTTCTTTTCTTCAGGAGTGATGATTTTGTTCTTTTTCTCCAAACCGCCAATAATGCGATCTACCGCGTCGAGGAAGTCTTCCTTGCCCACTGTTTTGCGGTTTTTACGCGCAGCAATCAAAGCGGCTTCGTTACAAATGTTAGCGATATCAGCCCCACTAAATCCGGGAGTTTGTTTGGCTAAAAATTCAACATCCACTGACTCGTCGCGTTTCACATTTTTCAAGTGAACGTTGAAAATTTGAATACGCTCTTTCATGTCGGGCATATCCACATAAATCTGACGATCGAAACGACCAGCACGCAAGAGGGCTTTATCTAAGATATCAGCGCGGTTGGTGGCGGCAAGAATGATGATTCCGCTATTGGTTCCGAAACCATCCATCTCCGTGAGAAGTTGGTTCAAGGTGTTTTCGCGCTCATCGTTGCTACCGAAGTTCAAACTCTTCGAACGTGCTCTACCAATGGCATCGATTTCATCGATGAAGATGATCGCTGGCGCTTTTTCTTTCGCTTGGCGGAAAAGATCTCGCACACGGCTAGCACCAACACCCACAAACATTTCTACGAAATCAGAACCAGAAAGTGAGAAGAAAGGCACTTGCGCCTCGCCTGCTACAGCTTTCGCCAATAATGTCTTACCGGTACCTGGGGGGCCTACGAGCAAAGCTCCTTTTGGAATTTTCGCTCCTAGATCTGTATATTTTTTAGGATGTTTCAAGAATTCAACAATTTCTTGAATCTCTGTTTTAGCGCCTTCCAATCCTGCAACATCATTAAAGGTGATCTGAGTGCCCTTACCTTTTTCAAAAAGCTGGGCCTTCGATTTTCCAATGTTGAATATTTGTCCACCAGGACCACCTTGACCGCCAAGGCGACGCATAACGATCACCCAAGCCACAATGGAAATACCAATGATGATGATCCACCACAGTAGGTTTTCGGCCATTTCATTGGGTGGTTTTACACGAATTTCAAAATGATGTGCATCGGCTAAAGCATAGATTTCCTTTTCAAAATCTTGACCTTCAGGCATGCTAAACCAAAATTCGCTACTTGGGCTAAATCCGCGAGAAGCAGGAATATCGCCAATTTCCGACTTTAGAGAGTCTCTACCCGCTTGATTTAAGAAAATGCGAGCGGCTGATTTGTTGTATTCAATCTTTTCGATCCAACCCTTTTCAGCGATTTTTTTAAACTTCTGATAAGTCGTCTCTCTTCCTTCACCGCCACTGTTGAAAATCATCATACCAATCAGTATGATGGCAATCGCAGCATAAACCCAATAAAAGCTCATTGACTTTTTGGGTTCATCGCCGCCTTTGATAGGGCCTTTTGGAGCCCTGCGTTGTTCGTCTGACATATGTGTGTTTTCTATTCTTTAAAAATTAAGCGCTTTCTTTCACCATTCGGATATTGGCGTCGGCCCAAAGATCTTCGAGGCGGTAATAGCCTCTGGTGGTTTCATCAAAAATATGGACCACAGCACTGAAATAGTCCATCAAAATCCATTGAGCATTACTCACCCCTTCAATGTGGGCGGGCTTTTCACCAAGTTTTTCGCGTGTTTCTTTTTCAACCGAACGGCTTATCGCCTCTACATGCGTATTACTTGTACCATGACAAATAATGTAGTAATCGGTTACTGCAGATTTGATGTCGCGCATATCCAATATGGCTATTTCACGAGCCTTCACCTCTTGCATTCCATTGACAATATTCTCTACTAAAAGTTCAGCGGAGTTTATTTTCTTTACTATAGTTGCTTTTTTTCCCATTTAAAAATGAATGTGACAAGATGACAAATGTAAAACTTGTCACCTTGTTTATAGTTCGATCAATTGGTAATATTCTTAAATTAAGGAATAATCCTAAATTCGCCGTTGAAAACAAGCTCTAATGACCTCCTTCCGCGACCGCGCCTTTATACCACTTGACACGGTCGATTCGACGAACAACTATGCTGCCAACTTGCTAAAGATGACAAGTCCGCCTGACGGCACTGTCATAACGGCACTAGAACAGACACATGGCCGAGGACAGCGCGGGACTTCTTGGTCGAGTAAAAAAGGAGATAATTTACTCTGTTCCATGATTATCTATCCCACCTTTCTCAAAGGGACCGATATTTTTATACTGAGTAAAATCGTAGCCTTGAGCATTGCGGAAACCATTGAAGAGCTTGTGGGACAAGACACTTTGATCAAATGGCCAAATGATATTATTGTGCGAGAAAAAAAAATTGCAGGCATATTAATAGAGCTCAACTGGAGCGATCAATCCATTCAGAGCGCCATCATTGGCATGGGCATCAACTTGAACCAGCGCGTAATGGAATTTGCTCACTCCATTTCTGCCATTGGAATAAAGGGGAAACCGACTCCCCTTCAGGTTATACTCGATGCTTTATTACTTCGATTCGATTATTGGTACAGCGCACTTAAAAAACAGCAGTTCGACGTGATTCATCAATCCTACAGATCCAAATTATTTCGACTCGATCAAGTGGCTCATTATACTTATCAAGGTATGCCGCTGCAAGCGACAGTGCGCGATGTCGATTCGAATGGCCAACTTATTTTGGAAAGTACAACAGGTGAGCGATTTAGCTGCGATTTGAAAGAGGTGATCTTTCATTACTAATCAACAGAACGCCCCCCTTCTGCTCGTGTCTAAGTTCTTCCTATGAGCATAATTGCTTTAAATAACATACTTTTTTGACTTGTATCACCCAACTTTGTTAGGAACCACTGTAAATTCGAGCCGATAACCAGCCCGCCCAGAACTAATGGATTTTTTTGAATTCCTTAAAACCATTTCTGACCCCGCCAGTATTATTCATTACGGTGGATTGGCGCTATTGCTCATTATCATTTTTTCTGAAAACGGCATCCTCATTGGTTTTTTTCTACCTGGCGATTCACTGATCTTTTTATCTGGACTCCTTTGTTCCACCCAGCCACATTTGCTGCAGACGGACATATATCCCCTTACACTTTACATGTATTTCGCTGCAGTTAGTGGCAGTTTATTCGGTTATGGCTTTGGCAGAAAAGTCGGCCCTCCTGTCTTTGATCGCAAAGACTCTTTGTTTTTCAAGAAAAAACACGTGGAACTCACCCGAGAATTCTATTTGAAACATGGAGGAAAAACACTCATATTGGGCCGCTTTTTACCCATCATTCGCACCTTTGCTCCCATTTTAGCCGGAGCTATTAAGGTTGATTTTAAAACATTTATGATCAATAACCTTTTGGGAGGTGCACTCTGGATTGGAAGCTTAAGTTTTGCTGGTTATTACCTCGGACATCGCTTCCCTGCTATTGAGAATTACCTTGGCTACATCATTATTGGCTTCATTGGAGTCACTACTCTTATCCTCATTCGTTCACTCATGGCTCGCAAACGAGAAAAGTCTTCTACCAGCGACCAACCCTCTGAAAACGAGACGAACAGCTAAAATTTCATTTTTTTTCTTAAATATTATGCTTGCATAGTATTTTTTTGTTTATTTGATACGGTCATCCATTAAATGATCTATGAAACCGGAAGAAACCATTGACTTTCATCTTCGTTGGGCTTGGGCAAAAATGCAAAAGAACTACAACACCCAAGCCTCTTCTGTGGGCGGCACCATGGCTATGGGGTACGCTTTATTGAGTATCGATAAAGACGGCACACCTGCTACTGGTTTAGGGCCAAAGATGGGCATGGAACCCACAAGCATGACTCGGCTTCTCAAAACCTTAGAATCGGAAGGACTGATAGAACGAGTGCCCGATTTGAAAGACGGTCGTAAAGTATGGGTGCACCTCACAAAAAAAGGAAAAGAGTACCGCGAAATATCACGCGGTATTGTAATCCGTTTCAATGAACACGTTCAGGGAAAAATTGATCCTGAAAAATTAGCGATCTTTTTTGAAGTGATACAAGAGATCAATAAAGAACTAGATAAAAACGAACTACCAAACACATGAAGCGCATCATTAAAAAAGTAGCCGTACTCGGCTCAGGCGTTATGGGTTCGCGCATTGCCTGTCATTTCGCCAACGCTGGTGTAGAAGTCGTACTACTCGACATCGTACCACGCGAATTGACTCCAGCAGAAGCTGCTACCGGAAAAACACTTGAGCACAAAGCCGTTCGAAATCGCATCGTAAATGATGCACTTCAAACAGCCTTGAAATCGAACCCCTCGCCTATTTATCGCCAAGCTTTTGCGAAGCGAATTACAACAGGTAACTTCGATGATGACATGGCCCTTATCGGCCAATGTGATTGGATTGTAGAAGTAGTTGTAGAACGCTTAGACATCAAGCAAATCGTTTTTGAAAAAGTAGAAAAACATCGCAAAGCTGGTACTTTAATTACCACCAATACTTCAGGTATTCCGATCCACATGCTCACCGAAGGCCGAAGCGATGATTTCAAAGCCCATTTCTGTGGAACACACTTCTTCAACCCTCCTCGCTACTTAAAGTTGCTCGAGATTATTCCAGGCACACATACACAATCAGAAGTCATCGATTTTCTGATGGATTATGGACGTCGGATTTTGGGAAAAACAACGGTATTGTGCAAAGATACACCTGCCTTTATCGCCAACCGCGTTGGTGTTTACTCGATACAAGCACTTTTCAATATTGTAGAAAAGCTCGATCTCACCGTCGAAGAAATAGACAAACTCACCGGCCCTGTATTAGGCCGTCCGAAATCTGCCACTTTCCGCACGTGCGATGTGGTAGGCCTTGACACATTGGTACATGTGGCAAAAGGAGTAAAAGCTAATTGTCCTAACGACGAACAAAAACATCTGTTCGAAATACCGGGCTTCATTGAAAAAATGGTCGCCAATAATTGGATAGGTGATAAAGCCAAACAAGGCTTTTATAAAAAGTCAAAAAATGAAAAGGGTGAAAAAGAAATCCTTGCGCTTGATTTAAAAACGCTTGAATACCATCCTTCAAAAAAGGTAAAATTCGCTACGCTTGAGTTGACGAAAACCGTTGACAACCTTAAGCAACGGACTGCTATGCTTTACGCAGGAAAAGACAAAGCGGGTGAATTCTACAGAACAATGTTTCATCACTTGTTCGCCTATGTATCGCATCGTATCCCCGAAATTGCAGATGAATTGTACCGCATCGACGAAGCCTTGAAAGCGGGATTCGGTTGGGAGTTAGGTCCCTTTGAATCGTGGGATATTTTGGGTGTCAACAAAGCACTTCAAAATACAGAAGCAGAAGGTTTAGCCATAGCACCTTGGGTAAAGGAAATGATTGCTGCTGGTCACTCTTCTTTTTACAAAATAGAAAATGGTGTAGAGCTTTATTATGACATCAATAGTAAGTCATACAAAGCAGTTCCAGGTCAAGAAGAAACACTTCGTATAGCCACATTGCCTGAGTCCGCTATTGTTTGGAAAAACAGTGCATGCACTCTTCGACATTTGGGAGATGGAATACTTGGATTGTCGTGGAATACTAAAATGAATACGATTGGTGGTGAAGTTCTCAGCGCCATCAACAAATCAATAGATATCGCCGAAGCCGAATATAAAGGTCTTGTACTCTATAACGAAGGCGATAACTTTTCTGCTGGAGCCAACGTGGGGATGATCTTCATGATGGCCGTAGAGCAAGAGTGGGACGAATTGGACATGGCCGTTCGTCTTTTCCAAAAAACAACAATGCGCCTGCGCTACTCTTCTATACCGGTGGTGGTAGCACCACACAACCTAACTCTTGGAGGTGGTTGCGAAATATGTTTGCATGCCGATAAAGTAATTGCCCATGCTGAAAGCTATATCGGGCTTGTTGAATTTGGCGTGGGTGTTATACCAGGCGGTGGTGGCACAAAAGAATTTGCTGTTCGCTGCAGCGATGAAATGCGTGATGGTGATATTCGTATCAACACCCTACGCAATCGCTTTCTTACTGTAGGTCAAGCCAAAGTAAGTACCTCGGCATACGAAGCGTTCGACTTGGGTTATCTCCGAAAAGGAATTGACGAAGTATGCATCAGTCGCGCTCACCAACTCTCTCGCGCAAAAGAGGCCGCACTTGAAATGTATGTGAATGGCTATGTACAACCTTCACCTCGCAAAGACATTACTGTACTTGGCCAAGAAGGACTGGGTATTGTTTATGTTGGAGCAAACACCATGAAATCGGGCCATTACATCTCTAATCACGATCAACACATCTCCGAAAAATTGGGATACGTAATGTGTGGTGGAGATCTTTCTGCTAGCACAACAGTAAGTGAGCAATACCTACTCGATCTCGAACGCAAAGCGTTTGTAGAACTCTGTATGCAACGCAAAACATTAGAGCGTTTGCAAAGCTTAGTGAAATCCGGAAAAATTTTAAGAAACTAAAAATCCCTCGAAACATGAATGCATATATCGTAGCAGGCTATCGCACAGCTGTAGGAAAAGCACCACGCGGACTTTTCCGCTTCATGAGAGCGGATGAATTAGGCGCCGCTGTCATCAAACATTTAGTGGTACAATTTCCACAACTCGATCAAGAATTGATTGACGATGTAATCGTGGGTAATGCCACTCCTGAAGCAGAACAAGGATTGAATGTAGGCCGAATGATTTCCCTCATGGGATTGAATACGGTGAAAGTTCCCGGTATGACCGTTAACCGATACTGCTCATCAGGATTAGAGACGATCGCTATTGCCGCATCAAAAATACATGCGGGAATTGCAGATTGTATTATTGCCGGAGGTGTAGAAACCATGTCGCCAATCCCTTTTGGTGGATGGCGCATAGTACCCAATGCAAAAGTTTCAAAAGAGCATCCAGATTGGTATTGGGGTATGGGACTTACCGCAGAGGCAGTAGCGAATGATTATAAAATAAGCCGCGAAGACCAAGATCTTTTTGCTTATCACTCCCATCAAAAAGCAATCGCTGCCCTTGAATCGAATCGTTTTGCAAATGACATTGTTCCCATCGAGGTAGAAGAAATTTTCCTTGATGAAAAAGAAAAACGTCAAGTGAAAAAAACGGTTGTTACACAAGATGAAGGACCACGCAAAGACACTTCGGTAGAAGCCTTAGCCAAGTTGAAACCTGTATTTGATGCCATGGGCTCAGTTACCGCGGGCAACAGCTCACAAACATCTGACGGCGCTGCCTTTGTGATGATTGTATCAGAGCGCATGCTTAAGCAGTTGAATGTAAAACCCATTGCTCAATTGAAGAGCTATCACGTTGCAGCCTTAGAGCCACGAGTTATGGGTGTTGGTCCCATCTATGCCGTACCTGGTGCTTTGAAAAGAGCAGGTCTTTCTTTGAACGATATCAACCTATGGGAATTGAACGAAGCATTTGCATCGCAATCCGTTGCTGTAGTGCGCGAACTGGGAATTGATCCTTCGGTAGTGAATGTAAATGGCGGAGCCATTGCCTTGGGACATCCACTCGGATGCACCGGTGCGAAACTCACTGTGCAAATAATGAACGAACTTCAGAAACGAAATCAGAAATACGGCGTAGTAACCATGTGCGTGGGCACAGGACAAGGAGCTGCGGGTGTATTTGAAATGCTATAAACCACCATTAAAGAATCATAACGACCATGAGTACCGAAATAAACAAACCCCTCACCGGTGGCGAATTTTTGATTCGCGATGTGAAATCATCTGAAATTTTTACTCCGGAAGAATGGAGTGAAGAACAATTGATGATGAAAAAAATGTGTGAAGATTTCGTCAATCAAAACATTGTGCCGCGACTCGACGCATTAGATCATCAAGAAGAAGGTTTGATGGTGGAGCTATTAGATAAAGCTGCTGAGCTCGGCTTGCTGGGCATCAGTGCTCCAGAAGAATTGGGTGGCATGGGAATGGATTTCAAAACATCTATGCTGTGTACTGAAGCTTTAGGACAAGGACACAGTTTTTCTGTTGCCTATGGCGCTCAAACAGGCATTGGCACACTTCCCATTTTATACTATGGAAACGAAGAACAAAAACAACGTTTCATCCCACGCATCCTAAGCGGTGAATGGAAGAGTTGTTATTGCCTCACCGAACCTAGCAGCGGATCAGATGCTAACAGC
>Ga0315907_10008256_pt1 | contig 10729 bp, 30 predicted proteins | sample LakEriMetagenome_3_FD_203525 | JGI IMG/M metagenome (GOLD analysis project Ga0315907, IMG submission 203525) | Freshwater fungal communities from buoy surface, Lake Erie, Ohio, United States - Buoy 12 MA123 | ecosystem: Environmental > Aquatic > Freshwater > Lake > Lake biofilm | place: USA...
AGATCCAAAAAGTTTGCTGTATGGTCAATCTAAAACCAACAGGATATTCCATTTAAGCTTCTCTCGGTTTACGAGAGACAGGGTTTGAACCTGCAATCTTCCGCTTATAAGGCGGATGCTTTCCCATAAAGGTTTGCTGTAAATATCCTAAAATCAACAGGATCCCTTTGCTTTTTTCCAATAAAAAGTGCCTTACGGCGATGATGCTGGACGGATCCTAAAACTTGAAAACTCTATATTCTGATAGTACTATAAACTTAAACCATTGTACACAACTATTTTACAGATTGGTGGGGAAAACGCAGAGGAAGACCTCTACGTGGGCGCCAGCCCTACTCCCCATTAATGGCGGGGAGCATAGGAATCGAACCTATTAAGTAATTTTTTTGCTGTATCCAATCTAAAATCAACAGGCTATACACTTTCGTGCTCTACCACTGAGCTATAGAAGCGGGGAGCTCCTAGTGGGATTCGAACCCACGACCACGGCTTTACAAGAGCTTAAAGTTATGCTGTAGATAGCCTAAAACTATACAGGTTCACATTTCTTAGGACGTGCTGCTATTACACCAAGACCAAAAGGCCTTCCGGATTTGCACCGGAGTTTTCCCATTATCGTCGAAATGCTGTAGTGAACCTAAATGTTGGTGCGCATGGCAGGACTTGAACCTGCAAAACCTAGTTTCTAAGACTAGTACGTATACCAATTCCGTCACACGCGCAATTATTGGAGCGGGTAATCGGGATCGAACCGATGACAGCTTCGTTGGCAACGAAGTACTCTACCTCTGAGTTACACCCGCATTAAACAGTGCCGTCGGGCAGATTCGAACGGCGTCCTAGTGTTGTCCATCTGTACTTCCCATCAGTACTGACGACGGCATAAATGGAGGTCAGTGAAGGACTCAAACCCTCAACCGTCGGATTCGTATTCCGGTGCTCTATTCAGTTGAGCTAACTGACCGCTTCTTTGCATCCTCTTCAATGATCATTAATATTTGCATAACAAAATCTGAAACCAATGAGAAATGGCAGGATTGAGCTACTGTATCATAAACTTCTTCGTAAGTAGGTGGATTGCTCCACTTGCGAATTAGTTCTTTCGCAGCCTCGTCAATTTCTCTATCAGGACCATCTAGAAGACCTTGTATTAATTCTTTCATAGTATATCCATTATTTGGAGGGGAAGATCGGATTCGAACCGACATTCGAAGGTTTTGCAGACCCTGCTGTTGCCTCTCCAGCGCACTTCCCCAATTATTGGATCCGGAAGATGGGCTCGAACCACCGACACTCAGATTCAGAGTCTGATGTTCTACCGACTGAACTATTCCGGAATATTGGCGACCGTGATGGGGATCGAACCCACCTGAACTTGTTAGACAGACAAGTGATCTCACCAGAGATCGACACGGCCATGAATCTCGCGCTGGTTACTGCCATCCAGCATCTCCCTTTTCGCGGAGTAGGTTCTGAGAGTAGACGGATCAAGTAACCGAGACACTTCAGGCGGCAGGAGCCTATATCCATCCAATCGCTTGATCCCGAATGGACGGTGATGCAGAGGATCTCATCCCTCTGTATTGGTTGCGAGAGGTTGGACTTGCACCAACGGTCTCCAGTTTATGAGACTGGCGAGATAGCTGCTTCTCTACTCCGCAATAAACTTGCTGAGCCTCACGACCTTGGCTCGAATGTCGTCTAGCATTGTGACTAAGATTGATTGGTCCGGAACTATTAATCAGCCCGAAACTATTAATCAATCGAGAGTATCTAGATCGAACTCTGGTGCCGGCAGCAAGAATCGAACTCGCGACCTGATGATTACAAATCAACTGCTCTACCAACTGAGCTATACCGGCGAAACTGTGGGAGCTAACCGTGGCTCCCGTCGAGTCTATTTATCGCGACCAACCGCTTTGTCAGAACTTGGCTACTTGAGTCCCATAGGTGGGTTTACCGCGCCACTACTTTTCACCATTAGACAGAGTTCCCTATTTACGCCGTCTAGTCCTGATCTTGGTGGAGGTAGACGGGATCGAACCGCCGACATTCTGCTTGCAAAGCAGACGCTCTCCCAACTGAGCTATACCCCCGAATCTTTCATTATCTGAACTATCTTTTTAGAAGAGATAATCTCACATTTTGATTCTATTTCTTTTTGTCTTCGTTTAGGAATGTCGTAATGATCTTTATGAAACCAACAACGCTTGATACTCAGTTCATCTGCCATATGGTGTAGATTTTCTATAGAGTATGGTATGCATATCAAGTGTCGTTTACCATCTGTAACAAAGATCATTACGCACTCCAATAATGGTACCCGGTGACGGGATTGAACCGCCGACAATCTCCGTGTAAAGGAGGCGCTACTACCGCTGAGCTAACCGGGCAAATACGTCCAGACACTATCGTAGTCTGGCAACGGACAAGTATTTAGGTGTCTCCCATTATTCCATGGATAGGAGAGAATCATTTCTTGTCACCCTAGTCTGTTTCAACACCAAAGGGCATGTTTGGCTCGCTTGGTAGGATTCGAACCTACAGTGGCCTGATTAACAGTCAGGTCCCGATACCTATTCGGGTTCAAGCGAATAATTCATTTGGTAGACCGTGAGGGATTCGAACCCCCGTCAAGAGATTAAGAGTCTCCTGCTAAAACCAACTCAGCTAACGGTCCGTGTTTGGTCCCGTGTATGGGATTTAAACCCATGATCTCCACGCTTGAAAGGCGGGTATGTTGGATCGCTACACTAACACGGGTTATTTGGCGGAGGTACAAGGAATCGAACCATCAACCTTGCGGTGGCACGGTTTTCAAGACCGTTTGAGCACCTTGCTCGCATACCTCCAAACTATTACCTGCAGACGATACGCTCACGTGGACCATACGGTGTACGATCCCAAACCGTAAAGCAGTCTCTACGAGGTTGGCGTACATAGTATGGACGAGGCGGCGGCAGTGGTGCATAAACAGGAGGAACAGCTACTGCAGGACGTGGTGCATAGACCACAGGACGACTATCATACACTGTTGCGTTACAACCTGCCAAAAACAAACCACACGCACTTGCAAGCAAAATCTTCTTCATTACACTTCTCCATTATATGGTAGACCCTCTGGGATTCGAACCCAGCACCAACGGTTTAAAAGACCGCTACTCTAACCAAATGAGCTAAGGGTCCATATTGTCTCTACAAAGATACATGGAGTAGTTGTTTGTCCTACTACAGGGATCCCAGCCCTCAGTTCTTCGCGAAGAACTTACATGCTACCTGCTCGCGATCCATGTATCTATGAAGAGACAACCTTTCGATTGTCTCAACTTTCTTACCAACAATGTCAAACAGCGAGAGTATTACAACTCTGGAATCACTTTATTTATACACCAGAGTTGCAAAACTGTCAACTATCAGACATTATTTTTTTTAGTTGACGAGACCAGCACCCTGGACGCCGAGAAGAGCGAGACCAGCAGCGACGAGGCGCTTAGTGGGCTTGCCGATACGGTACTTAGAGACCGTTTCTCCGCGATGGTTCTTGCGGGTATTCGTGTAGATCACATGACCCTCGTTACGAAGGTTAGCGATCACAGCAGTCGGGTTAGCGATGTTGAACCGCGAGGCGATCTGCTTAGCAGTGAGCTCTTCACCCTTCTCGAGGGCGTGTACGAGCTTAGCGGACTGAGTATTACGCATTCAAGTTTTCTCCATAATGTAGTGGGTCATTCCACTTTCTTGATAGTACCACAACTCTGTGGCTTTGTAAACAGCCTTTTTAGATTTTTTTATCTTAGAGGATGTCTACGACACGGCCGTTTTCGTCTACGGCGCGGATTCTTGAGCCAGAATAGAACCGTGAGGCGCTTTTCATGGCTTCGATGATATAAGGGCCGTCGTTAATGCAGCTAGAGACGGTGTACCATGTGCCGGTAACGTCTTGATACTGGATATACACGTCCATGAGTGTCTCCTTTTGACTTACAAACCCTTTATACCATACTTATTCCTTGATGTAAACCCCTTTTGTGCCCCTGAGGAACTCTTCAGCGTCTCCGACGTACATGTAGTACCTCAGGAGGATCTCGATAGCGTCGAGATAGCGCTTGTAGTCCTCAATATCATCTTTTTGGTACTGTTCAAGCGTATATTCGAGGTTTCTGAGTTCTTCGTAGTCCTTTAGGATGCTAAGGTAGTCACCCTTTAGGCATTCTACGACGACTTCCTGTGACTGATCATAATCAAGTTCGATCTTTACGTTACCAGTGACGAGCATTTTCTGTCCTTTCTGTGTTAGAAATCGCCATAATCAACTTGGAAGCAGCGAATACCTTCTTCTCGCCACATCTTGACGACACGATCGCGGTCATCAAAAGAGAGTTCTGGCTCGTAGCCGAGGAACTTGATGGCCTCGAGCATCTCTTTCTTGATGAACTGGTCTTTCCGGTAGTCTTTTTCCTTACGCATGAAGAGCATGTCGTATGGAACTCCGTGCATCTTGAGCCAGTCTTCGGTGTCTTGCTTATAGAGGATCTCACGACCTGTGCAGACGATGACGTGGATACCCATTTTCTTAGCGATATGGGTAAACTGGATGATCTCTTCGTTGGGCAGGTCATGGATCATGCCTGTGTTCCAGGCTTTCCAGTCTTTCTTGATACCCATGAGATGGTGTTGTCGCCAGCGTGAGTCAGCGAGTGTGCCATCCATGTCGAAGATCCAAGTCTTGTTACTCATTTCTTATCGTACTCCATCTTCATGTTAAGATCACGAAGCGACATGATTAGGATTTCGTTTTCCTGATGAAGTATTTTAACCTGTTGTTTTAGGTCTTCGTTTTTCCGTCTCTGAGATACGATCTCGTCGATGGCTTTACCTAGTACAGGATCACGGAAGAAGCTATAAGCTTGTGCCAGTTCATCTAGCACATCGACGGGTGAGAATACCTCTACTTTACTATCGGGAATGTGTTTTGTCTCGGTCATTGCTCTATCCTTTTACGGCACATTTTTCCAGCACCTTACCGATCTTCCCAGAGCATCTCGAGGTGAGTGCCGTTAGAGGGAACAACCAGCACTTCCTCGTCGGGTTTGAAGAAGCCAGAGCGAGCGATCTCAGCCTTGATACGGAGAAGCTTCGCGCTCCGTGACTCGGGGAGAAAGATCCGGTTGAACCATCCTTGCTTACAATACTGCTCCACGTTCACATAGAAAACGAACCGGGCCGGCTTCTTCGCTGTAGTCTTTTCGCTTTTAGTAACCATTAGTCATACTCCCTGTTATGATAATCAAAGTCAGGAATAGTAGTGTAATCCTCCACTTTCCCTGAGATAAAGTCTTTCCTGTACACGAGGTCCTTACTATCAGTCATGTTATAGAGACGTGCCTCTATAAGAGACCTATTCAACGGGTCAGAGATACGCTCAACCCTCTCTATAGCCTCTGATAACGACTGAAAGTTAACCCAGTACTCTGAATCCACCCAATCATCACCATCTCGACTACGTGACCAATGAGTTACCTCTAACCGATACCGATAACCATACTTAGTCATCCTCGATCTCCACAACCTCGATCCGATCCTCAGCCTGCATATACCAGTCAGGTGCAGTAGCCGAAGTATTCCTAGAGTTAATCTCTAAGATCCGCTTCTTAGCTGCGTCATAAGTGGTAAAGTCCTCGGTCCAATACTCCTGACCCCAACCACGCTCGGACTCTACGATGAAAATACGGTAATAGATAGTTCCAGCCATCGTCTTTCTCCCTCTATTCATACTCTCAGTATACTACAGAGTCTCTCCGTTGTAAACAGCTAACTACAACCAATCTCAACTTTCTTGATATCCAACTCTGACATACGCCGATCATAATACCGATACATCGCCTGCGCCTTATCCTTAGACAGGTTAGAGACACGCTGAGTCTTATAGGGACCATCCGGACAAACACGCTTATACCACGTGACTCGAATCCAATGGTCACACCTCTCATCCTTATGCTTCCAATTCTTCAGATACATACTACCTCGCAGGCTGGGGAGCTAAAAAAATTTCCAGAAAAAATTTTCAGGTTCACTGAACGATAAGTCTTTTAATAGGAGACCGACGTACTAGGTCCGGTATAGTAAAAGGGTACCTAGAGCTTACCCTACTCACTGGTAGCTGGTCATTGCTCTAGGTCCCGTGATAGGTCGCACAGGTCACACGTAGTGCGTCCGGAAGTCAATCCAGTAGCGGTTGCCGTAACAGCGTTCGACCTCGTCAAGGCGGGACATGGCGAGCTCGTAGTCCTTAAATTCTTCCTTCATGATGATAAGGTTGCCACCAGCCTTGCCCTTGCGGACAATGATCGTGTAGCCAGTGGCAGGCAACGTGTCATAGACATCGTATGCTTCTTGGATGCTCATGGCATAACTCCCCAGCTGATTGAATCAACGTTCAGAAGGACCATCTCATATTCCATAGATTCGAACATGGACTTGGCGATCTTCTTGGAGACGTACTCACGGCGAATGTAACGGCCGTCCTTGAATGTGATCTCGTAGTAGTAATTCTTGTCCATGGAAGCTACTCCTTATGGCCAGACGTTCTTGGGAGAGTGATCACCGGTGGCGAATGCCTTCTCGATGCCACCACCAGCAGGGTACTCAGCAGCGAGCTCCTCGTTGGCGATGATCTCCTTAGAGAGCGTGTTCAGGACGACGTACATAGCTGTCGTCACTGCAATCTGCTCGGAGGAGGGAAGTCGCTGGATGACCTCAGTAGCGTAGTCAAACGCTTCCTTGAGGGTGGCGCGATCTGCGAACAGACCATGGCGGATGGCTTTCGCCAGCTCAACGTTCTTAGTCATTAGGCATACTCCTCTTCGTTCATCTCTTCGACAACTCGGTCAATGTAACGCTTACATGCACGAATGGCATGGTCGATGCTCTCTGGCTGGTCACACACTGTGAAACAATCAGAAGCATTGAACTCGCCCTGGATCTGCCAGAACACGTTGAAGGTGCAATGGCCGTTCCAGACGAAAAACAGGCCAAAGTCCTCGTCATGATAGACAAGCGAACCGTAGCCAAGGATGTCAGTGAGTGTATGGCGCATGTTAGTCTCTCCGTTGATCATGTCTAATAATACCACAGTCACCGTGTTTGTACATAATGCTTTAGTATTATTTGAACCCCTCGAAGTAGCGGACATCAGCCTCAGTAGTGTATGGATCCTCGGCGCAGATCAGCTCGACCAGCTTGTCTTGGAGAGCCCGGATCTGAGGGAGGAGATGATCAGCCACAGGATACGCCTTGAAGTCCATGGCCATGGAGTAGTTGAACTCCAACTCGTCGAGGGCGGTCCGGATCTGTTCGATGGTGTACATGATGCTCTCTCCTTGGTATAATCTAGAATACCACATCAGCAGGAGTTGTACATGCCTTTTTTCACTTTTTACGAAAAAAATAGAGGGGCCGGCGCGCTGTGGCAACCGGCCCCTACCGGTGTCAGGGTTAACGGAGGAGAGAGATCACCCCTGACGGAACTTGTTGAAGTAACAGCGAGCGTTGAACTCGGACAGGTCCGGGAAGTGGCCCTGAAGCATCTTGACAAACTCGTCACGAGTCTTGTACGTCTCGATGAGTCGCTGCGAGCAGGCAGTCTTGGATTCCTTCTTGATGCCAACTTCCTTGAGAAGCTTAGCAGCAGGAACTTCCTTGGTCATGCGCTTGGGAGAACGCTGCTCGTCCTTGAGCATCTTGGTCACGTCACGCATAGTCTGGAGGTTCTTGGCCTTGATGGCTTCAACGGTTGCGGTAGTCATGATTTACTTTCCTTTCACTTCGAAGATGTGTACGATGAGGAACCCGATGGCCATGACAGACCAGATAGCCGCGAACGGGGCCAGGACAATCATGATATCTGTGGTGCTCATGTGATGTACTCCAATTGCTTACTATCTGATCTTACCAAGTCCTGCAGGATTGTACATGCCTTTTTACGTCATTTTGTGAAATTTTTGCCAGGGGCTATCCACGGTGCCAAAGCCGGTGCCTGCCAGCAGGGTGTTCCACATGATGCGCTGGACCTCGCGGGAGGTACGGGCACGCTGGACGTCACGGACAAGGTTGTTAACCTTTGCCTGCTTAGTCTTAGTCTGCTGCAGGATGGAGATGGCCTGTGCCTGCGCCTGTGCCAGCGGGAGGGATTCGAGGTGGAGTTCGTTGTGGTTCATGGTTCAAGCCTCAAAGACGAAGATCGCGCAGTCGGTTGCCAGTACACCGTACTCGTTAGCATCGTGGTACGAGGTGAAGACAGGATCGTCCTTGACGCCCACACAGATGCACTTGCCATAGGTGCCAAGCATGTCGTTGACGAAGTTGTCGAGCTGCTGTTGCTCACGGTCATCGAGACCAGTATCGTCGTCGTTGACCAGCGGCGAAGCCCAGAACATGGGGAGGGTGAGTTCGATCATTGTCATGGCTCAGACCTTCTTACGTTCGACCAGGGAGTAGGTGAGATAGACATCGAAACGACTGCCATGCTCAGGACGAATCGTCTGGGCACTGTGTCGCTTGAGTGGACCACCGACTGCATACAGGTGTGCGTGCTTGTTGTTCTTGCCGAGACGAGGACGAACCAGCACACGATAGCGGGTGACGTACTTGCGATCACCATAGACAACGATCTTGTCAAGTCCCTGCAGCTCGAGCACACGCTTCTTAGCATTCAGGATGCTGGCAACTCGCTTCTGCTCGGCAATGAGCGGATCGTTTACGCTGTAGACTGTGGCCACGTAGGCCGGGGAACGTTGGTTGCTCATGTGTCTCTCTCCATGTTGACTATCTGATATTACCATAGTCACCGGGTTTGTACATGCTTTTTTTTAAAAAGTCACCTCTTTTTTCAGGCGGATGAGATCACGAATCTCATTGACGAGGTAGCTGGTGAGATCCGCTTGGAGGGACATGTGAAGTTCGTATTCCATCTCGTCGAGCTCGTCCTCGGTCCGGACGAAGTGGCTAAGCTTGATATCGGACTCATCGATCATCTCGGCCGCGATCTCCATCATGACTTCGAACATCGTGTCATCGTCCATCTTAGCATATTGACGGAAGTTGGAATTGATACGGGCCACGCCCTTGGCCAAGAGACGGGTGTAAGCGAGGGACTGAGTGAGCTGCATAACCATTCCTCCATTCGATAAGATCATTATACCACACTCACCGGGTGTGTACATGCTTTTTTTCGTTTTTTTTAAAAAATTTGACCCTGGATGAACTTTTCATCCTCACCCATATAATGCGCACTCAGGAACTTGAAGCACAATTCACGTGTTGGGAATTCCAGGATGACACATGGGTTGCCACCACCTGGCCCCTCTGCGACATACTCCACGATCTTTGGTGAGTCATACTTCTCGAGATACTCCATGAACTCTGCCAGCGTGCTGCTATAAGCAAAGTCTACTTCACACTTGAACGTCCTAACCATTATTCTCTCCTCTTTGATCATGATTCATAATATCACACTCACCGGGTTTGTACATAACTTTTTTTCGAAAAAAGTGAAAAAAATCGGTGTACATTCCCAGGGAACTTGATAAGATATAATAGAAGTCCGGGGAGAGCGGGGAGCTGGGAGTGTTGGTAGATCCCGTGTTCCTCCATGCGAAACAAGTCCTCATTTCATTATACCACACTCCCGCAACTTTGTACATAGCCCTCACGTTATGCTATAGTATAATGTACATTCCCAGGGCACGTGGTATAATGGAATCATAATGGATATCCGGTCCCACCGGAGGCCAGTCATGCGCGCATCACAACGCGGTGTTCCTCTATGCGAAACACTGTGAATTCAAAGTCGTGCCCGTGATTTGTGTTGTGTGTTCCTGCCTGTGGTTCAGTGTTCCATCCTCAGAAACACGGACCAGCGCGGACGTTAAGATTTTAAATTTCTCTGGTTTGTATTACCCGAATAAGCATGTACATGGTATATAATGCTCTGTATAATGGTCTATAAGGTAGCATATTATAACATAGGAGATACACATGTCGGCATACAGTGAGATGAAGACTCAGTCTTGGACTATCCATGATTTTATCGAGGAGATGATCTATATTGCTGAGGTTATTGAGGTACCGGGCATGCAGGCTAGGATGGCTGAGATCAAACTGGCTGTTACTAAGCGGTTTACTCATGAGGAACGTGAGTCTGCTGGTCTCATGTTCTAGGTAGGTTGATAGGTCTACAGGTTCACTGGTCTACAGGTTCACTGGTCCTCTGGTTGATAGGTTAACAGGTCTACAGGTCTGTTGGTCCTCTGGTTCTCTGGTTGACTGGTGGATTGGTATACAGGTCAATAGGTTATCTGGTTCACAGGTTTTTTCGAAATAAGCATGTACAGGCTGTGGGAGTGTGGTACTATCAAGATATAAGCTGGTTACGGAGAATCCTCATGAAGTTCGATCGTTCTATGTTTAACTATCACGGTGGCTACCTCACCTACGGGTCTGATAACAAGTTCGTGGCTCGGTTCAAGCATAAGGGTGGTGTTGGTAAGGCTGACTTCGTTCGCCTGCTCACCAAGTACTACACTGTACAGGATTACTTTGCTAGGCTGGCTGACCGTGCTCCCCTGCAGATCCTTATGGACGACGGCTACGTAACCTTCGACCTGACCAACAGAAAGATCATGGTGGCAAAATGACTCCGCTGTACGCCATCGGACAAGACATCACGATT
>Ga0315907_10008257_pt1 | contig 10728 bp, 11 predicted proteins | sample LakEriMetagenome_3_FD_203525 | JGI IMG/M metagenome (GOLD analysis project Ga0315907, IMG submission 203525) | Freshwater fungal communities from buoy surface, Lake Erie, Ohio, United States - Buoy 12 MA123 | ecosystem: Environmental > Aquatic > Freshwater > Lake > Lake biofilm | place: USA...
AGGCGCTGTAGCTGGACCAGTTCGTCGTGCGGTAGCGGGCGGGTGATGGCTTACTCATACGGCCTGTCTAACCACATGGATTCACGTTGTGAATCCTAGGCAAACAGAGTTGTGCAACAACGCCGTCATCATATAAAAATCTGCGCAGGCCCAACTTTCCACATCGATGCTTTCGGCGCGAGGTTGCGTCATCAGTGCCATCAAAACCCTTGACAAGTCAGCCCGCCGGGCGGATAAAAGCAATCACGTTGGTCAGAATAGTTGACTACTTTTTGGGTGATGATGACATGGAACTGGTTCTTCTTGCCGCATCGTTCGGCGTGTCACTTTTTGCCTTGATTTTTCCTTATCTGATTTATCCCAAAATTCTGGCCTGGCTGCCAATTCGACCGTTGCAGCCCAACGGATTGATGCCGGAATCGATGTCGCTGCTATTCTGCTGCTACAACGAATCTCGGGCGTTGCCAGAAAAGATAGAAAATATGCGCGCGTTGCGGACCCGGTATCCGTCGGTGGAAATCCTAGCATATGATGATGGTTCCAGTGATACCAGTTTGCAATTGCTGCAGGCACACCCGAAGGTTCTGACAGTGGTTCTTGGGACCGGACGGCGCGGGAAGGCGCATGGCATGAAACAGCTGGCCGCCCGAGCACAGGGCGAGATCCTGATTTTCTCTGACGCCAATGTGTTGCTGGATGTTGATGGACCGGATTTGATCCGGGGGTATTTTGCCGATCCTGAGGTTGGTGGGGTTTGTGGCGCGCTGCACTATACCGACATTTCCGCCACCGCCACCGCCACGGTTCTGGTCGGGGGGGCATATTGGCGGCTGGAAGAGCGCATCAAGCAACTGGAAAGCCGGTCGGGAAACGTGATGGGCGCCGATGGCTCGATCTTCGCCACAAGACGCGCCCTCTATCCCGATTTCCCTGACACCGTTCTTGACGACCTGACTGTTTCAATGGAAGTGGTGTTTCGCGGCAAGCGCCTGATCCATGCGCCGGATGTACGCGCATACGAACGCTTGGTCGCAGACCGGAACGAGGAATATCACCGCAAGATGCGCATCGCCACACGGGCACTGTACACCCATCGGTTTCTGCAGCCGCGGCTGCGCAAAATGACGGCGATGGATCGGTTCAAGTATCGGTCTCACAAGGTGATCCGCTGGGCCGGAGGCGTGTCGATGGCGGCGGCCGTGGCAAGCTTCCTCGGGATGATGCTGGTCATTTCAATTCCACTTGGTATGGCCGCCTGCACGGTTTTGGTGGGGCTGATTATCGCCATGCTGTACGTCAGATTTGGCCCTTTGGCAAAGCTACGGGAAATCCTTGGCGCGATCCTTGCGACGACAATCGGCGCCATGCGCGGCCTCCGCGGTCAAACTCTTGCCACCTGGGTGCCGGCAAAATCCCGATGACCCGCTACTCGACGATCGCTAGCTTACTGGCGTCGAAGTGATTGACTGTATTACCATCGCGCAGTCAATCATAAAACCGACCCGCATCAAGGTCATAGAGCGTTCCTTACAAGCGGCCAAAGTGGTGTTGGTGGCATTCAGCCATGGGTCGTCTTTGCCAGACGGCTCTAAGGAGCACACGATACTGATGACGCCGGAGGCATTTGCCTGAGATCGCCGGAATGGAATTCTCTCTGGATCAGCCTACGACTACCCGTCATAAACTTACGCTTGATATTCTGTTTTGGTTGTTGTACAAAAATGGCGCTTGGGGAATAGCGAGCCAATGCACCCTGATCGATCACATTCTGTGCCTTTGCGGCAATCCCAAAAGGGGGTGCTCAGTGAGTTTCACATCCAGGGTTGCGGCATTCCTGCGGGACAGTGCTCCGGAGTGGGCTTTTTCGCTGGTGAAGTCGATTTACCAATCGACGTTGCGACCAGGAAAGTTGAAGGGCGAGATGGACTACTGGCGTATGCAGGCGCTGCGCAACAATGGATCGCTGACAAACGATCACTACCGGCCAATAATGCTAAGAATGGCAGGCGGATTTGACGAAAGTTTCTTTGTCGACAAGATCGTCGCCGATTTTGGCTGTGGACCGCGCGGATCTTTGGCCTGGCTGTCAGACAAGTCTACGTGCATCGGAATTGATGTTCTTTCCGGTGACTATCTTGAAGAATTTGGTGGCGATATGTGTAACCATAATATGTTGTACGTTCAATCCACAGAGACCATCATTCCGCTACCAAGAAACTTCGTTGACATAATGTTCACACTCAACGCCTTCGACCATGTGCAGAATCTTGATGCAATGGCAAAAGAGATATTTCGCGTCATGAAGGTTGGTAGATTCTTCTTCGGGTCCTTCAATCTTGATGAGCCGGCAACAGTTACCGAACCAAACACTCTAACCGAGGAAAACCTGCGGGCCGGTTTGTTTTCATTGTTTTCAACCAAATCGATCAGGATCGAACCAAAATATGTATCAAGCCCCTATGCAGGACACATGGGTTTGTCATTCGATGACAGAGAGACCGACGCGCGGGTATTGTGGTTCGTAGGACAGAAGGGTGAAGGTGAACATCAGGCGGATAGCAGTAAACTCAGCACTGCGCATTGATTTCACTTCTTCGGAAATGATAGGATTCTCGAGCTTGAAGGAGGCGGACATGATCGCATTCGACCGAAATCCGCAACACACAGTAGAGCCACGGCTGCGGATGTCGGAACTGGTAAGAGGGATTTTCTCGCTGGCACAGCGACTGTTTTTCTTAATCCCAATAACGCGACAAAGTTAATGCAAAAGGGACTATTGCTATGACAACCGCTCAAGGTCCGTCGCCGAAGCTGTCGCCAAGTGGTGGTAGACCGTCGTTGCGGGCTCGCGGCAGACTGGGGCCGGGATGGTCGGCGAGTATGTCACGGCCGCGCATCCTTGCGGTCGCCCTTAAACAACTTCTGGTGCATATCGGCAAAGCCTTCGGCACATCGATACGGTCCTGTCCGGTTTGCGGCATGCAGGGGAGGTTTCTGGCCTTTGGATCGCCACCCCGGCTTGATGCAATCTGTGGCAATTGCGGATCGCTGGAGCGGCACCGTCAGATGGTGCTGTGGCTCAAGCGTAACGAGGCGCGATGGGCCGGGCGTCGGGTTCTTCATTTTGCTCCGGATGCATCGATCCAGGGGTTGTTGCGCCTGAAAGCTGGCAGCTACATCGGTGCCGATATCGTGGAGGCGCCGGGGTGCCAAGTACTGGATATCGAATGTCTGGCGCTGGAGGCTGGCTGTGTCGATGTCATCGTTTGCTCGCATGTGCTGGAACACGTGGACGACCGCAAGGCGCTTGCCGAGCTGCGTCGGGTGCTGGCGCCAGAAGGCGTGGCGCTGATTATGGTGCCAGTCATCCACGGCTGGCCGCTAAGCTACGAAAACCCGGATGCAACCAGTGCCGCTGATCGGTTGCAGCACTTCGGCCAGGACGATCACCTCAGGTTTTATGGCGATGACATTGATGACCGTATCGTGGCGGCAGGGTTCACGTTGAACAAATACACCGCGCAGGAGCCCGACTGCCAGCACTACGGCCTGATACGGGGCGACACGCTTTATGTCGCAACTCTGTGATGGTACTGCCCGACCCTACCTGTAGACGCGCGCATGATCCTTCCGGTTTGGGCGCGGCATCGCCTGTGCGATCGCGCGGGCGTTGGACCCCTGGCATTGGTCTTGCTGTACTCGCTGGTGGGTTGTTCGTCGTCAGCATGGCGCCCGGCATGTTTGGCGGGGAGACGGCGCTGAACTATGCGTGGCGTGCGGGCCTGGGTATCCTTATGTTTGGTGCGCTGGTTGCCACGCGCGGCCTTTACCTTGACCGGCAAACGCTTTTCATCTTCGGCCCATGGTGCGCCATGCTGATACTGAACACTGTTGCCTCGGGGTTCGAGTCGGAAACCATGTTACTGACGGCGCGCACTTTGATTCTGATGGCCTTTGTCTCCTTGCAGATCGGCGCTTCTGAAAGGGCCGGACCGGGTCGCGATCTCCTGCGGCCGTTTTTCTGGACCGTCTTTGTCGGTGTGATCATCCTGACGCTGATCGGCATGTTTAATGTCCTGCACGGTGGCTGGACCTGGGAGGCGGGGCGTCTGGCAAAAGCGCAACTTCAGCTAAGTGGCGAGCTTTCCCCTAACGGTGCTGTCTTCATTCTTGGGCTGTGCGTGTTTTTCCTGCTTGCCGGTTCCCGGCGCCTGACGATCATATCCCTGACGGCCGTGGCGGTGGTCGGCGTCATTCTGGCAACCCGGACACCGATTATTGCGGTATTTCTGGCCTGGACACTGGTCGGGCTGTGGTCGCTGACGAAGCGGCTGACCAGGCCGGACATGCAGCGACCGACAGCGATAGCCTTCAGTACGGTTCTGGTTCTTGGGTCATTCGGGCTTGCTGTGTATGCGACCCAGGTCGATAGCCCGACGATTGTGCGGGCGCTTGCGGGGCGTAGCTATCTCTGGACTGCGGCTCTGGACCTCTGGTCGGCCTCGCCCTTGTTTGGAAATGGTCCGGTTTCCGTGACCGAGTCCGTAGCGCTTAGTTACTCGATCCTGAGTTTTTTGACCAGTTGGGAAGTAGACAGTCTGCTGAGCTTGCAAGGCGGCGGGTTTCACAGCGTCTGGTTCCAGACCTTGGTGACGTTTGGCATTTTCGGGTTTGTCGTGCTGACATGGTTATACCTGCGCCTGGTCATCCAGGCCCTGACCCATTCCAATTCCGGCAGTCTGGCTTTGATCACCATCTACATTATGGTGCGCAGCCATCTGGAGTATTCCGGGTTGTTCGCCAACGCCAATAGTCCGCTTGATTTCCTGTGCGCATTAGCGGTTTGTCATGCGGCGCTGACCGCACGGCGAAACGCAGACACGGGCACAGCAAACTGATGTTCCGACGGCTGGGGTCCGGCATGCTGATCCTCATCCTGTCGCGGGCGATCGGGGTGGCGAGAGATTTGGTCATTACCTTGGCCTTTGGCCTCACCCTGACGACCGACCGCTTCTATCAGGCGATCTTTCCAATGACTTGCGTCATCGCAATCATGTCGGGCCCGTTCACCACTGCTTTCGCAGCGCGGCTTGCCGCGCAGCAGATTCAGATGCGTCGGGCGCACCTGAAGCAGATTGGCAGCCGGATAGGGTGGGTTGCCGGGATCAGTTGCGGTTTGTCAGGGCTGTTTGCCCTCGTTCTTTGGTGCTCGCCCTTTGCCACCTACCAAGCGCTGGCCGTGCCGATTGCACTGTTGTCGCCTGCGATCGCGGCTGCGATAGTTGTTGGCTATGTCGCAGCGGTGGCCATATCGGCCGGGCGCGTGGCAGCGGCCGCCATCGGAAACTTGACAGCAAATGCCGCATTCCTCCTTCTGGCGGGCTCGGCCTGGCTTGTGGTAAGCGATCCGCAAGATTGGCTGTTGCCGTTGTGCTATGGCCTTGCGATGGTCTTCGCCCTGTGGCCGACCTGGGCAATCTATACCGCTCTGCGCCGCAATCTCCCGGCACGGTCCGACGGCACGCCGGAGAAAATACCGATTCCAGGGTTTGTGCGATCGTTTTCCTTTGCATCGGCAGAAAGTTGCGTGTTCTTTGCGACTCAGTTGGTTGTCTTGGTCATCGCTTCGTCGCAGGGTGACGGCGTGGCTTCGGCTTCAGCACTGTCGCAGAGGATTTGCTTTTCGGTGATTGGACTGTTCGTGCTGCCATTTGCCAGCTTGGTGATGCTGCGAATAATTGGGGATATTCCCGTCGCTCGGTCAGTTTTCATGCAAAACCTGGGCTTGCTTGTGCTGGTTCTGCTTGCGATGGGCGGCGTAGTTCTGCAGGTCATACTGCCGATTGTCCAACGGTTCATTGCGCCGGACTTCGGAGCACTGCTTGGCAGTTTTCTGCCACCTTTTGCCTTCTGGGTGCTTCCGTTAGGAGCAAATGCCTTTCTGTGTCGGGTTATGTTCGGCTTGGGGCTTGACCGGCCATACACAGTGATCACCATCTTTGGCTATCTGGTCGCCAACGTGGCTCGGGTGATCGCCGCTTCGTTCGGTGGCCTTGGCACGGCAATCCTGGCCGGTGCCGCCGTTGAGGCTGGACTGTCACTAGTTCTGGTTCTGATCACGCTGCGGCGCCTGCCAAAGAAAAATCGGCCAAAATGAAAACTCCTGACATTATTGTGTACACGCTGTCTTCGCAATCCGCCATGGGACAGTTCGCATCGGAACTGGTCCGGGGCACCACCCGTATTAGCGACACTCACGTCATTTTAATTGCGCCACCGATGGAGCATGAACCGGATCATTGCCAGCGAGTGGTGCTGCCGTTGCCGTGGTCTAAAAAATCGCGCATACTAAAGCTGGCCAGCATGGCATGGATGTCGATTGCAGGAAGTCTTGCAGTTTTACGCCACGCCCGGCGCGGCAAGCCCTTCGTCATGGTCGAACTCGGCAGTACCGTGCCGGTTTCCGCTATGCCGGCACTGGTGGCGCGCCTGCGGGGTGCGGTGACAGTCTTGAACCTCCACGATTTCTATCCGCATGCCTTTCGGTTTGGGCCGTATTTGCGTGGGTTCGAAAAGGCACTGTATCGGTGGTGCTTTCGTCGATTCGATTTGATCGCCGCCATGAAAGCGCCGCAGCTTGACCGCTTGCGCGATGAAGTCGGCATCAACCCTGACCGCGTTCTAATCATTGATCACGGACCTTTTGTGATTGCGGACGTAAAGCCGCCGACGGCAGAGACCGAACTGGTCAGGGTTTTGGTTTTTGGTACGCTGCGCAGCAACAAGATGCTGCTAGAATCGATCCAGGCAATAAAGCAACTCCAGTCAGAGGGAGTGAAGGTCACGCTGCGGATCGCTGGTGCACCGAGCCACCAAGAACAGGCCTATTGGGCAGCGTGCCGGGCAGAGCTTTCAGGCGTTGAAGGGGCTGAAATCATTGATCGCTATATTGACGACCGCGAACTTCCCGCGATCCTTTCCGGCATAGACGGTATGCTTTGTCCCTATCAGAACTTTGATTCGCAAAGCGGCGTCAGCATCGTTGCGGCGAGCAATGGTATTCCACTGCTTGCAACCCAGTCGGCGTCGATCACGGGGGCGGACGATGGACTTTTCCCGATTGCGTCACCAGTAAGCGTGCAAGCAATCGTAGGAGCGATCTCGCGGTTCGTAGCAGTGCCACGCTCCGACCGGCAGTCACGTGCCCACCTGCTGCGGATCAATTTCGAGAAACGCGCAATTTGGGATGAGGCGGCAAAATCGATCCTTGCCAAAGCCACCCAGTTTGCCTCCCGTTCACAGTATGGGGCAATCACAGCACCGGCAGCAGTTGAAGCCTGCGCAGGCATGGGCGGGGGCGGGGATGAATCTTCAGCGGACGGCGTTACCAAGGAAGCCACCGAATGAGAGTCCTCTATATCACGAAAAATCTTCCCTATGGAGCGGACGAGGCCTTCATTTATGCCGAGGTCGACGATCACCTGAATGCTGGTTGGGATGTCGCAATCGTTCCAGTTCGGAAGATGGCGCTAGTGCATGATGACGGCCGCAAACTTCTGTCGCGCACCTGGGGGAGGGGCCTGATCGATCCGGCAATTGTTGCTGGATTTGCTGCTGAACTGCTGCGCCAACCGGTTCTGGTGTTATCGGTGCTTGGGTCAACGATCGACCACCGCCGTCCAGGGCTTTGGCCGCGCAACATGGCAGTTTGGGCCAAGGGGGTCTGGCTGGGGCGACAGGCGAGGCGCTGGCAGGCAGATCATATCCACGTCCACTGGATCGCAGTTCCAGCCACCATGGCGCTGATTGCAGCAAGGGTTTCCGGAATTCCATTCAGCATTACCGCGCATCGCTATGATATTGCTCAGGGAAATATCATCCACGAGAAATCCCGACACGCCAAGTTCATCCGTGCAATCGACCGGGTCGGCGCTGTCGAAATCACTGCGAAACAGGCCGCCGCTCAGTTTGCGCCATTGCTTTTGCGCATGGGGGTGAACTTTCCAGAAGCGCCTGCGGTCCTGCAAAGTGGACCGCTGCCGCGTCTGCGCGCTTTGATCGCGGCGCGTATGATCGCCAAGAAGGGCCATGAAACACTGTTTCGTTCCATCGCCGCTGCCCGGCACGACGGCATTGAGGTGATGCTTGATCTTTTGGGAGAAGGGCCGCTGGAAGGCCATCTGCAGCAGCTTGCAGGTAAGCTTGCGATCGCCGATCTGATCACTTTCGGCGGCGTAGTATCCCATAATGCGCTGATGCGGCGGCTGTCGTCGGGCGACTACGACCTTGCGGTGCTACCTAGCGTTACGGCGTTGGATGGTGATAAGGAGGGCATTCCGGTGTTTCTGATGGAGGCGATGGGTGCTGGTCTGCCGGTAATTGCCACTGACAATGGCGGCATTGCCGAGCTTGTCATTGAGGGAAGTGGCTTACTTGTGCCGGAATACGATGTTCCAGCATTGTCCGAAGCCTTGGTGCAGCTGGCGCGAGATGGTGAGCTGCGAATGAGACTTGCGGCCGCTGGGCGCGCACAGGTGATCGAGAATTTTGACCTTCGCAACACCGGTCGGCGACTGAGGCAGTTGATGTCGACCGAAACTGCCCCTAGAGTGGATTTTTGAATATGAAACGGTATATTCTAGCTTTGCTTCCACTTTCCCTTCGAGTTGCTTTGCGCGCAAGATTATACTACGCCCGTGGCGAACCAGAAGTGCGTTGGTTGGCTCAATTGATTGATCCATCGCGGGCTTCTATTGATGTTGGGGCCAACAATGGAGTTTATAGCTGGTGGATGTCTCGCTTGTCCTTGCACTGCTATTCCTTCGAACCCAACCCGGTTTACCTAAAGGACATCAGAGCCAGCGGCCGCAACATTACCGCAAGTACTGTTGCGCTCTCCAATGTCGGCGGTGTTGCGAATCTATTCGTTCCGACCGACCTCCGAACTGGTGACGATCTGGCTGGTCTAGCAACTCTTCGTAACGGGCAAGAGAAGGCGGGCCGAACGTTCGCCGTGGACCTCGCTCCCCTTGACTCGATTGCGATGCCGCCGATCGGCTTCATGAAAATCGACGTCGAAGGCCACGAAATGGCGGTTCTGGAAGGTGCGCTATCTGTAGTAGAGCGCGACCGTCCGATCATTATGATTGAAGCGGAAGAGCGACATCGGCCTAATGCAGTAACATCGATGGTGGACTGGTTCGGACGTATTAAGATGACTGGTTTCTGGCTTAAAGATGAGCGCTGGTACCCTGTGTCGAAGTTTCATTGGCAAGTCCATCAGAACCCCTGTGATATTGACGAAAGGCGCCAGAACAGTAGCAATCGCTATTTCAACAATTTCATTTTTGTACCAGAAGAACGGGTAACTATGTATCCGTTCTTGTTAAAAGCCGTTGATTCTCTTGCAGAGATTGGATGATGCCGAACTTCCCCGTCTACCGGACAGACTTATCCCACGACTTGGCTCTGATGATGTGACCGCTCCCCTATGTGGATCCTCGCAGACCCGCTTGAGCACATCGTAACCGTCTAGCGAGGTGCGCGGGCTTTCCCGCGCGGAGATGCCAGAACCTTCGACTTAGTCTCGGAGACCCGAGGCGTCGATCCGTGTCCATGGCGGCCCGGCGCGGATGCAAAGCGCGAGGAATAGTGCCGCAAACGAAATGGTGCCGAGGCAGCCTTGAGCCTGTGGCCAAGCCGCCAGTTCGGGCCGTCAGGCCAGATATCGTGCCGATCGGGGAAGAACGGTAGGGTCAAACCAAGTTCTTGTGACAGGGCCGGTCTAAATCCAGCCCGCGACGCGGAAGCCCGGGCAGGCTTTCGCGGCATAGGCATTGTGGCCGGTGACCTTGGTGATCTGCGTCCGGCTCCGGATGTCGGCGATCAGGGCGCGCAGAGTTCGCGCCTGCGGCGCGGTGAAGTGATCGCCGAACTGGTCGTCCGCATCGGCGCCGTGTCCGCCGATCAGGCAGATGCCGATCGTACCGCGGTTGTGGTCCATGACATGCGCGCCGATGTCGGTCTCGGCGCGGCCCGCCGCGCGCTGGCCGTCGAAGTCGATCAGCCAATGATAGCCGATGTTGCGCCAGCCGCGATCCTGCATGTGCCAGCGCCGGATTTCCGCAAGCTTAGCGGCGAGGGAAGAGGCGCCCAGCCAGTCCGGCCTTGTGGCGCTGCAGTGCAGGATGATCTCGCGCACGGGGTAGCGGGCGGTGCCCTGGAGGATCATCGGGGGTCCGGTCATTGGCATTCTCCATGAAAAAAGCCCGCCAAAGGGCGGGCAGGTTGATCGGAAGGCGGGTGAGGTTCAGAGGATCAGGAACAGCACCACGCCGCAGGCGATGGCGACCAGCCAGACCCGGCCCTCGCGGCGCAGGAGGGCGGGCAGGTCACGGCTGTGCATCGTCGTCCTTCCGGGCCGGATCAGCGCGACCGGTTTGCGTACTGGCAGTATCGGCCCGCCGGGCGCGGAAGATGTCGATGATCAGCCCCGAGATCGACATGCCGCCGATGCCGACGACGAAGCTCGAGAACCCGGCGCTGTCACCGCCCGGGGCCAGCTTGCCGATCACCGGCTCGAGAATCGGGGCGACCAGCGGACCTAGTGGATCGAATCCAACAATTGGAACCCCCGATTTCTGGCGGCGATGATTTTGTCTGGGTCTGCACGCCAGGTGAAAGGCCTGGCTTCGCTGGTGTTGTGCTGTTCGATGAAACGGGTGATCG
>Ga0315907_10008258_pt1 | contig 10727 bp, 12 predicted proteins | sample LakEriMetagenome_3_FD_203525 | JGI IMG/M metagenome (GOLD analysis project Ga0315907, IMG submission 203525) | Freshwater fungal communities from buoy surface, Lake Erie, Ohio, United States - Buoy 12 MA123 | ecosystem: Environmental > Aquatic > Freshwater > Lake > Lake biofilm | place: USA...
GAACCATTCTGTGGGGAAGGAGCATTTTATAACCAGTTTCCTGAGGGCATACCTAAATTTAAAAGCGAGATTGAAGACGGTGAAGATTTTAAAGATTTTGATATTGAAGCAAACCAAATTCATACGATTATATCTAATCCGCCGTTCAAATTAGATGGTAAAAATTGCTTCTTTCAACTTATAATGTATTTTTTTAATTATAATAGTATTCAAAATGTATATTTTCTTTGTAACGACGCTTGTTTTGGAACTCTTACACCTTCACGTAGAAAAGTAATGGAAGAAGAGGGAATATTTATAAATGAGATTACCACTTGTGCTGTGAAGAAATGGAGAGGCAGGTATTATTTTGTCTTGTTTAGCAGAAAGAAGAATGATAATTTTAAATATCTTTTAGAAAATTATGAGTATGTATTATAAAACGAGTACATAACTTAATTTATTTAGGAAATTATAAAAAGTTTATAAAAATTTTAGAAAAATAAAGTTATGTACTCGTTTTAGTAATCATTAATTTCTTCAATAACTATGTTAAGATGCAACTCAATCGGTTGTAATGTCTTCACTAAGCCTTCGCCAGCCTCATTATATACTTCTAAGCGTAAATTGACTATATCTTGGTTTTCTAATTCTAAAGCAAAAAGCCCATTTTGGATAGTGTATTTAGTATCAAAATTAAACATAGCTATGGTAGGGTCGCCTGACATATCGCTGTTATAATATGATGTGTTATTGTACTGTACGTCTAATAGTTTAATAGTCCAATTATGACCTGTCGCATTTTGATGGCCTGCACCTGATAGCGTGATGCTATTAACTTTTAAATATGACTTGTTTCTTACTTGTATTAAAGGCAATCTCTGAAACTTAAAAATCCTACGAGTTGCGTCAGTCCCTCCATTAGCAATAGTACAGTCTTTGGTGTTTAGCCATATATTTTTATATTTTTTAACTCTTGTTATTTCCATTAATTATCTCCTATATAACATCAATATATTTTTTTTTAGATAAAAGCAAGCATACGCTAAAATTATCACCAACACCTGTTAAACCGAGACCTTCATCTTCGCTCTCAATTGATATTTTAATACTTAGTATAAGTTGCGGAACTAATGTTAATATATAATTAGCCTCCTTTAATTTTGTAATTGGTTGATAATTATGTTGCATAAATGCTAACCTTGCCACATAATCCCCGTTATTACTACAATAATCATTTGGTTTATGGAGTATATTATCAATTTTAAGGCGATATTTGCGACCCATAGATGGCTCTACAAGAACTCTTATTTGCGTTGCGTTAGTTGTAAAATTAGTCGCTTTGCCCCAAATAAAGTTTGCACCTAATTCATTATGTAATAAAGAACCACCAGCAATAGCCCAAAATGGAGGCGAGGGTTGAAAATAAATAGTAAATTGACCGTTAAAGTAATTCATATTATAATTAGTCGTAACTGAAAGCAATCTTGCTTGTTTAGTTCCTGCATTATCATAAACTTCAAAAACTAATGTATTTGTTGCATCTTGTGAATAAAATGTATAAATGCCGTAAGATGTATTGCCCCAGTCGCTATTGTTATTACTAACAAACATATCTTGAATAAGGGGGGCAGATACCACACGGGCTGAGGTAGTATAAGTACTATCCACTAATAATTCTTTTAATTGCATTACATACTCATCTTTTAGTATCATAGGCTTTCTTAAAAAAAATGTGTAATCTTTTTTATTTGCCGAAATTATATCTGCATTAGCACTATTTAACCTAATTATTTTATAATCCATCTAATATATTATCATATAAAAATTAAGATATTAAATTAACATCTTGATTATGTTCTGATTCTTCTTTTTCTAATGGATGCGTGCCTTCTTCAAATAAATTTTCAGGAGTTTCGTGTACCATTTGATTCATTGCTTCTTTATGACCTATTCTTAATTTTTCCATCTCTTCTTCGGTCATCTCGTTTTTAAAACCTTTCATTTTATTAATAGTAGCTTTGGCGGCCAAATCCAGTAAAAAAGAATCAGCGTGAGCCACTTTATTACCGAGAAGTGATTGTGCTTGTAGCATTAGTGAGTCATACATCGCTTTATCAATATCATCATAATTATCAGGGTAAGTGACCTTAGGAGGCATTATAATATTCTTATCTATTAATAGATATACATTTTTTTTTAAAATGAAATTACGAAAGTTAAAAGTTAATAATAAAATGCGTGATTATGACGCCTATGAACCACCGCAACCTATCAATAAACTTTTACCACCTACATATAATATTATTTTAAGTTGCAGCCCGAAGGGTGGGGGCAAAAGCTATAACTGCGTTGAATTACTGACAGCATATGAAAACTCGGGATTTAAAAATAGCAAAAACGAGAAAGTCCAGATGAGAACCATCTGGATATCTGGCGGTACTTCTCAAAGTAAGCAAAATAATATATTAAATACTCTTAAATCCCTTCATAAAGATGATCGGATTGATATTGATTCCGATATTGATGGTAAGATGAAAGAGATATATGATGGGTTACTTACCGAACGCAATGAGATTGATGCTTATAATGATTATCGATTGACATATAAAAAGTTTTTAAAAAATAAAACGCTACTTAATATGACCGACGACGAACTAAGAATGTTAGAGTATAAAAATTATATTGACCCAAAAGATGACCCAGAAGTGCCGAAAGATGCCGACGGTAATATCCTTTATAATCCAAGAATGGTATTCCTTATTTTAGATGATTTAATTTCTACTGATGCGTATGGTAATAAAAAAAATAATTTTTTGAATAAACTTGCGGTAAAAAGCAGACACGAGAGCGAGCATCTATGTGGTCTGAATCTGTTCTTTATCGCTCAAAATTTTCGCTCGATTCCTGCATTAGTTAGGAAGCAAGTCGATATATTCGTACTTTTAAAAAGTGCTTCTCGTAGTTATATTATTGATGCTATAAGCGATGAAGTCGGCAGTCATTTTTCAAAACGAGAACTTGAGAAATATTATGACGAGATAATGTCAATTGATTACGCATCGCTGATACTTTCAATTCATAAAAAAGAGCAAGAGCAAACACGAGTGCGTGTTGGTTGGGACAAAGCGGTTATTCGCAGTCCTGAATATTTGATGTAGTATTATTTAATACTTCCATACATTTTTTAGTTCGTTGATGTCGTGGTAAATGACTTTTTGTTGAAAAAGTACCGCATATATTACAGCATACTTGTTCGCTTCTTTTTTTGGCGATTTTTTCAGCATTTTTTTTACAATATTCCTTATCTTTTTGTGATTTATGCTCTTTATTATTTTCACGCCATTCTTTATGTTTTTGTGATATTTTTTCTTTATTATCTTCACGATACTCTTTTACTTTTTGTATTATTTCTTCTTTATTGTTTTCATAATATTCTTTTTGTGTTCTTCCTGCGATATTCTTATTAATAGTTCCAATCTCACGAATTACCTGACCCTCCCTTCGGCATAATTCCTTTTTATTATTACACGGATACATCTCGTAGAGCTCAATATACCAGTCGCTCCAATCGTTATTCTCAATATGTTTATATAAAGTAACCTTAGATTGTTCGCTTTTACATTCTATTTTATGCTTATGAAATCTTTTACTTAAACTATTAATCGTGCTACCTACATATATCATCTTATCATCTTTAATATTCCTGATAGTGTATATTTGCCCTCGTTTATATCGTTCATCTTCCATCTCTTTTATTCTCTTTACTCACTTTATGTTTATATCAATTTTTAATATTATATATTATTAGATGACAATTTATAATTTTTTTATAGACAAGATTGATAAGAATAGCTCAGAAATAATTTTGAGGCCTCATTATCCTATCATATGTAGTGATAAAGAACGGTTAATATTAAAATTAGTAGATTTTCAATATTTAAACTCTGCTTATAACATCAGTTCTGCTCTTAATAATAATATATTTAGCGTAAGCAGTTATATACCAGAATACAATACTAACAGTTTAGTTAATGTAGGTTTGAATTATGGATTACCAGCCCATAATATAGGTACTAATATATTTTTAAATGTCGCAACACGTGGGGCATCACTTGAAACGATGGAAGAAAGCCTTGTAGGCATTGACTATTCTGTATATTATGGTACGCCAAATATCATTTCAGGGTATACACCTGAAGGTCAAGCGATTTTTGTTAATAAAATGCAAAAAACTAATTTTCGCTCAGGTTTTAATAACAATTATTTGCAGTTCGAAGAGAGTTCTCCAAGTGCTATTTATTATATTAAAATACATAAAAACACGACTACAAATTGGGTTGATGCATTCATATTACAAAAAATATCCATTAATATGTCCTTCACTACAGCACAAGGATTTAATTTTGATGTTAGTATAACTTTTGCGGTTGAAGGCAGTCCCGATAATATCACTTATACTAATTTATCTGTTAGCGATAATGTAATGACCTTTCTTGCGAATACCACCAGCAAAAGCATTATATTAAATGTTTTAGGAGATGTCCCTTATAAATACTATAAAGTTAAAATATTATCCAGGTCTTACCCATACGGAGATAATGTTATAAGATTAGATAAAATGCAATTTTATAAAGCCGAGACAATCACTACGACTACATCTCAAAGTTTAACGACATATTATGTCTCCGTCGCTGATGGTTTTTATAACGTTGATAATCTTATTACTACCATAAATGCTAATAGCGCATCAACAAATGCTAAAATAGCTTTTGCAAAACAAAATTATACAAATAAAATTATTATAAGTAATTCTGTGCCTATCCAAACATTTACAAATCCAATTCCTTATAATAATGATGGGGCGACTATTACTGAGATACGTACACTAATATTTCCTAATCTAACTACGGCAAATATGTATGGGTTTAATGAAAGATTAGTACCGATGGCAAATGCTCCTGTTATTAGCGCTACTTATGTAAATATTATGAATTTTTCTAAAATTATCATTAGTACCGATTTAGCATTTAGCATTAATACCCATAATGAACTTATTATGAATGGGAATGATAAGACGAAAGGAATAGGTAATATAATCACATGGGTTTCGAGCGATGAACCCCCAATGACTGTTATAAAATATAAGAATCACGAAGGTTTAAATCATAAGATTGATAATAGTCATATAAATAATTTTAAAATATCTTTCTATACTGATAAGTCTTTACCTTTACCTATTGATAATGCCTTGATACACCTACAAATTATAAAAGTTAAGAAATGATATAAAGGTTTTAGTATAAACTAATTTATAAATGAAAAGTGGAAACGATAATTATTTATTAAAAATAGACCCTTTAAGATTAGTTGGCGTTGTTACTGAAGTTAAATGTAAAAAATGCAAATATCATTACAAACCTGATAATGAAGACATAAGTCTAAATGGGAGTATGTACTATAAATTATGCAAACCGTGCAGAGCATACCTTTATACTTATTATGCTAAAAAGAGAGAAGCAGAAAAACTTAAAAAATTAGAAAATCCGTAGGTAGTAGTATGCGACATCTTCATTTTTTTAAAAACTGATAAGGATTATTAACAATACCTTATTATTTTATTAGCATTTTATGATTACCTAAATTATTTTTTAAAAATCTTTAAATGTATTTGCATCTAATGAATATACTTTAAATAATAATAATATTATAATATAATTATATAATATATGTAGTTTCTTATCTCTTCAGTAAGGGAGGGACGAGTAGAGTAACGAGAGAGTGATAATAAGACGGCAGAAGACGGCAAAACCGGTTTATAAAAAAGTTTTCGCATGAAAAGAAAAAAATTCTGAAAAAAAAATATTATAATAAAAAAGTTTTTTGAAAGGTGGTTTTGCCGTCTTCTGCCGTCTTCTGCCGTCTTATATTATCATTTTAATAAGACAATATTACTAAAACCTTTAAAATACTTACCATTTTTAAATATGTTACCATTTTTAGCTCTTGTACCTACTCCCCACTTAGTTTTTTTTTTAGAATTTTTTTTAATTTTAGTAAAAAACACATTGTTCCTTTTTTGGGTAGCACGTCATAATTTATTTTTTGTGATAAGGTTTTATGATATCTTCTCTACTTTTATTATCACATTTTTAAAAAAGACGGAGTGACCCCTTTGAGTTGCTTTTCAAGTCATTAGGGGTATAAGCAAGGGGTAGAGAGTGTTGTACTAAAATTTTTTTTTATTTATATTTCTAAGGGGTATCTTTGGGCATCTAGGGCGTCATACGTCATTCTATATATTATTATTATTATTAATATTATTAATATAAAATAGTAATAATATAGATGGGAATGGTCGCCCTATACACCAATGATATATATGATTTTTTAAGGCCCCCCACCAATGACGTGACGGGCATTTTTAGAGCATAAATGAGTTTTCTGAGTTTATACTAACGTTGGTATGTTTCTAGATAGTCCGTATGTATTAGTAAAAACGATATAAGAATTTCTGAATATAATAATATAACAATAGAATATATGGCATCTTTAAAAGAGTTGGAAGGTTTAACTTATACTGAATATATCAACAAAGATAGGGCTTACATGGTTCTTCAAAATTGGGATAAAATATTTGCATCATTACCTAAACAAAGACAAAATAAAATTAACAATCAAAAAGAGAAAGGTATTGACCCCTTATTTTACCTTAAAAAAATTGTAAAAATGGGTAAAGAGGTAATTCATACAAAATATAATTTTTCTAAACAATTAGTGAATTATGGTCGTTTATTTCCTCAAAATCCTTCTTTAGCATGTTTGCCCAAAGAGATACGTAATACTATTTCTAAAGATATATATTATGATGTAGATATGAAGAATTGTCATCCTAATATTTTATCACAATATTGTGAAAAAAATAATATTAAATGTGAGTTAGTAGATTATTATGTAAATAATAGGGAAGAAGTCATTAATAAAATTTGCGAAGAGAATAAATTATATGATGTATCGCCTTCTCAAGTTAAAAATAGTATTTTAACTATTTTAAATGGAGGTAATGGTGGAGATTTTAAAATATCAAAGTTACCTGATACATTTATTTATAAACTTAAAAATGAAATTAAAAACATTCATTCTTTGGTTTGTAAAATAAACGCTGAAGAATTTAAAAAAGTGCAAAAACGTAAAGATTTTAATCCTGAAGGTAGTATGATGAATATTGTATTATGTAAAATAGAGCATCAATTATTAATAAATGCAGTTGCTTTTATGAAAAATGAAGGTTATAATGTGGATGTTCTCATTTTTGATGGATTTATGATAAGAAAAAATAAAGAATTAGGAGATGTTTTATATCGTCTTAAAAATTATATAAAAGAAAAAACAGATTATAATATGGAATTTATAATTAAAGAAATGAATGATGTAATAGATTTGTCATCATTTTCAGGACCAGTAAAAACATGCGAAGACATATCAACATATTTAAAAGATAAGGAAGAATTCGAAAAAACACATATTAAAATTATGTACCCATCATTATATTTATCAATGTTAAATGATAAAAGCATTGAAATGCAAAATGAAACAGCACTTATAGCGTCACATCGTCATATGAAAACAACTATTAAAAATCCTAAAGATGAAATAATAAAAACAAGTTTTATTAATATGTGGTTAAATGATGAGAATATTAGATTATATCGCCGTTTAGTATTTGTACCGAATGATTATGATTATGATAAAGAAGATTATAATAGTTGGCGTGGTTTTGCTCAAGAAGAAGTAAAATTATCTGACGATTTTAATATTAATGATAATAAATATATTAATGATTTTAAAGCATTTTTAAATAATTTATGTAATGGTGAGACAAAATGTATAAATTATTTTATAGCATGGATGGCTAATATTATACAAAATCCTAGCGAACGTGCATGTGTTTGTTTAATTCTTTATTCGTTAGATGAAGGTGTAGGAAAAAATATGGTAATTAAAACATTAGAGAAATGTTTAGGTTCTGGATATGTAAATTATATTACAGATGTCGCTAATCAATTATTTGGTAAGCATTCGTCGGCAGAAATGAATAAACTTTTAATAGTTATGAATGAGGTAAAAGGTAAAGACACTTATGCAAATACTGACATATTTAAATCAAGAATTACCGATGATAAACGTGAGGTAGAATTAAAAGGTAAAGATACTATACAAATAAATAATTATGCTTCATATATCATTAATACTAATAATTTAAATATGGTTAATGCTGGAGAAAAAGACCGAAGATATTGCGTTATTGATTGTAATAATCCTAAAATAAATAATAAAAAATATTTTAAAACTTATGAAAAAGAAATAAATAATAGTCCTGTAGCGATAAGATGTATTTATGAATATTTAAAAACATTTGATATCGTTAGTGTTGTACCTGATTATATATTTAGTGACAGCCGCCCTAGAACGGATTTATATGAAGAATTATTAGAATGCAACCGAGAAAAAGAATGGAACTTTTTAGAACATATGATTAAACATTATGATGCTAATGATGAGGATTTATTATTATTTAATAATACAATTTGGGAGTTATATGTAACATATTGTAGAATTAATCATTATGATATATCTAAATTATCATCTAATAGGTTTTTTTTCATATTTAATCGTAGTATTATTCAATCGCTAAACAGAAATGTAAAATATGTAAATATTATTAGACCATATCGAGAAACAACTAAAAGAGGATATCATTTTAATATTAAAAAAATAATTGAATATTTTACAGAAAAATAAAAATTAAATAGGATTATTAGTTGCTTTCATCCGTTCTCGGTATGCACGTTGGTATTCGATGCGTTTTTGTCGGTATTCTTCATTATTTTTATATTTATCATTTAAATATGCTTTTAGTCGGTTACGTTCTGTTTCCATCTTCTCAGGATTATTTTTAGTGTATTTTTGGTAAGCGTTCATAATTATATAATATACGTAATTAATCTTTATATCAGTAAAAATTCTAAAAATGAGTACATAATTAAATTTATTCTAAACTTTTATAAACTTTTAAAAATTTCTAAATATTTTTTAATTATGTACTCATTTTTAGAATTAAAAAAAAAATATTTAAAAAGATTAATACTTACTAATTTAATTATGGAATTTTACAAAGTTAATTATATTAAATATAAAGAATATTATAAAGAATATTATAAAAGATACCGAGAAGAAAACAAAGAAAAAATTAAAAATTATAGCAAAAATTATAGCAAAAATGATAAGAGCAAAGAAAGGAATAATAAAGAAGAAAATAGTAATAAAGAAGATAGGAAAATTTATATGAAAGAATATAATAAAGAATATAAGAAAAAAAACAAAGAATTATTAAAAATCAAATATAATGAATATTATCAAGCAAATAAAGATAAAAATAGGGCGTATTCTAAAAATTATTATCATAAAAATGCTAATAAAATAAAGGAAAATGCTAAGATTAAATATCATATAAATAAAAATAAAGAAGATACTGCAGGTTCGGTGTCGGTCGAACAAAAAAAGGTAACTTTATTTTTTAATTAATAGCAAAAATAGCTCGATTTCGATGGGCATAACTTAGGTTGTTTATTAGATATTTGTTTTTTAGTTTTTGATTTAGGTGGTTGCTCCACGGTTTCATGTATTTCTTCTTCCTCTTCTTCATCATCGCTCGAATGGTCTTTTATGATAGTCCTTATGATTTTCTTCTTTTTCTTCTCAGGTTTGGGACGATATACGATGCGTTCCTCGATTTCAGGTTCATCGTCACTAATTGGTGCAGGTTCAGGTGGAAGTTCTAAAGTTCTGCCTGATGGTGGTTGCTTTTTAACACGTGTTTTTACTGGTTTTGGAGCTGGTGCTGGTGCTGGTTCGGGCTCAGGTTCAGGTTCAGATTTTTTATTTAATCCTGCTCTTTTGGCTGCTTTGGCAGCCCTCGCTTTCTCTAACAAAGCTATCCTATCGCTATATGTCATAACCATTATATTATATCTCTATACTCTATACCATAGAAAAAAATAATTATAATTTAATTTAACGCACTCATACATTTTTTACTTTTTTGATGTGATAGTAAATAATATTTTGCTGAGAAAGCACCGCATATATTACAACATACTTTTTCTTTAAGTTTTTCCTTATTTTTTTCATACCTTTCTTTGCGTTTTTGTAATATATATTCCTTATTTTTTTCATAATTTTTTTTATTCCATTCTACGTGATGCTCTTTCGTATCATTATAATATTCCTTATTAGTTCTACCAACAAACCTGCGATTATTAATTGCTTTAATTTCTCTTATAATTTCTCCTTCTCGTTTTTCTAATTCAACCTTATCATTACACGGATAATTTTCATATAACTCAATATACCAATCGCTCCAATCACTATCAATAATATATTTAAACAAACTACAATTTTGTTTTTTCCCTTTATATTTTGAACGGTGTTGCGTCATTCTTTGTGATAATGTTTGAGTAGTACTACCGACATATATTAAAGTATCGTCGTTTCGGCATCTAATAGTATAAATCTTTCCATTCGCATAATTAACCATATTGTTTTTTATTGTTTAATGTTGTTTAATCCTTATATCAATTTTTACTAATTATATTATTATTATTTTTTTCTTTCATATTAATTAGATAATAACTAAATAATGCTAAAGAATAAAGGTGGAAGGCCTCGTGCAAGTGATGAAGGCGTTG
>Ga0315907_10008259_pt1 | contig 10727 bp, 11 predicted proteins | sample LakEriMetagenome_3_FD_203525 | JGI IMG/M metagenome (GOLD analysis project Ga0315907, IMG submission 203525) | Freshwater fungal communities from buoy surface, Lake Erie, Ohio, United States - Buoy 12 MA123 | ecosystem: Environmental > Aquatic > Freshwater > Lake > Lake biofilm | place: USA...
TCTTCGCTATCATTGGAATGGTATATGAGCGAACACATACTAAATATGTAGCTGAAATGGGGGGATTGATCAAAGTAATGCCGTTCATTATGACTTGTATGTTTATTGCTGGTTTTGCGTCACTAGGGTTACCGGGATTGAGCGGATTTGTAGCTGAGATGACCATTTTTATTGGATCATGGGAATATCCTGATGTATTCCACAGAACAGCAACCGTTATCGCAGCCATGTCGATAGTGGTCACAGCCGTTTATATTTTACGAGCTGTGGGTAAAGTATCTATGGGTCCTTTAGGGCCGCAGGTTATTGAACGTAATGATGCTAAATGGAATGAGCAATTAGCTGCGGGTTTATTAATAGCAGGAATTTTAGCTATGGGGCTTGCTCCTTTTTGGTTAAATGAGCTGATAACTCCGGGAGTAAACATCATAACAAATAAATTGGCTGGTAAATAAAGAAATATACCTATGAGCGAATATATAGTACTGATGAAATCGGAGTTAATGGTGACTATCATCATCTTTATGCTTTTATTCATCAAGCTTGGAAAAGGGATGCAGCTCGAAAGATGGTTATCGCTATTGCAATTATTATTATTGATTAATGTAGCAGTTGCTTTTGGTTTTAATGATACCGGGCGAATTTTCGGCGGCATGTATGTTCATAATTCATTATTAGGGTTTCAGAAAGGTATATTGGCATTAGGTGTATATCTGATTTCATTGGTAGGAGCTGATTGGTTTACTGAGAATGATAACGGCATTGAATTATTTATCTTAATGTTATCCTCTTTGTTAGGTATGAATTTTCTGATTTCCAGTGATCATTTGTTAATATTCTACCTATCATTGGAATTGACGAGCATACCTGCGGCCGCCATGGCAAATTTTGACTTGCAGCGTCGTAAATCATCGGAAGCAGCAATGAAAATGGTGATGTCATCGGCATTAGCCTCCGGTATTTTATTATTTGGAATCTCCATTATTTATGGTATTACAGGTTCCTTGGATTTCGCTGTAGTATGGGGGGGATTGACCAATGAACCATTGCATGTGGCAGCCTTTGTATTTATATTCAGTGCCGTAGCTTTTAAATTATCAGTAGTTCCTTTTCATTTCTGGACGGCTGATGTGTATGAAGGTTCTCCCGTTCCTGTTACTGCATTTTTAAGCGTAGTCTCAAAGGGGGCCATTGCTTTTGTATTAACTACTTTGTTGTTACAATTGTTCCCAAATCTAAATCCTGCCTGGTATCCGATGGTAGTTGGCTTATCCATATTAACGATGTTAGTGGGAAATATTTTTGCGTTGAGGCAAGATGATCTTTTACGTTTCGTAGCCTATTCTTCTATTGCTCAAGTAGGATTTATTCTACTTGCATTAAGCGGACAAACAATAGAAGCAAAGAGTGTGATTACTTATTTCGTTTTGATCTATGTTTTTTCCAATTTAGCCATAGTGGGTGTTGTATCTGTTTTACGTTCTCAAGTAAGCATTCTAAAGATCAGCGAGTTAAAAGGGTTGTATAATCGTTCGCCATTATTAGCTTGGACTTTTGCATTAGGGTTATTTTCATTAGCGGGCATTCCTCCAGCTGCAGGCTTTTTTGGAAAGTTCTTTTTATTCATGGAAGGAGCAAAAAAGGAGAATTATATTTTTCTGACGATAGCCGCGTTGAATATGATTGTATCATTATATTATTATTTACGCATAGTACGATTTGCATTTGTTTCAGTAGATGGAGTTGTTCAAAAAATTACATTAGCTAGTTCAGTTAAACTTGGATTAGTCGTTTGTGCAATGGGTATAATAATTACAGGCATATGGAGTTGGATATTTGATCATATTCGTTCATTGGTATAACAATTTTTATGGCAATAAATCAAAATCATCTTTTTGAAGAATTAGATGGAATTAAATGCGGGATCGTGGAGAAGAACGTTTCTCCTGAACGTGTACAATTTTTAAAAGAGCTTTTGGAAATAAATAAGTATGAAGTGCTGGTAGTGGCATCACCGCCACCTAAGGCTGCGGTTTCTGTTCCGGAAGGGGAAATTGACACTTTACCCGTTACTCCTGAAACGTTTACTGTTGGTGTTACCGATTATACATTCAATCCCATAAATGCTATTTTCGGCCGTTTACTGAAAACAAAAGATGGACATGTAGTGACAAAAGATTTTTGGGATCAAAAAAGTGAAATTTCTTTTGATGACGTGCCTTATTTTAATCATTCAAATTCCTAAAAGCAGGGCTTTTATACTATAAGCATTAGTATCGCTGCTACTGACATGATAATTAGTGTAATAACGCCAAAAAAATTGCTCATCTTATTGTTTGTATAATCTCCCATGATTTTTTTGTTATTACAGATGTGTAATATAATGGCTATGAGTACAGGTGCAGTTATGCCATATCCAATTGCCGTGTAGATAAGAGCCTTCATGGGGTTTATACCTGCGAAATTTATCAGCAAAGCAAGGAAAATGGATAGTGACATGACCATATAAAATCCTTTCGCTTCATACCATTTTTTACTAAGGCCTTCTGGCCAATTGAAAACTTCACTGATCATATAGGAAATTGAACCCGTTAAAACCGGAATGGCTAAAAAGCCAGTACCAAAGATTCCGATCGCAAATAGTATATAGGCTTTTGAGCCTAATAATGGTTTCAAAGCGAGTGCAGCCTGATCAACAGTTTGTATATCTCTTATTCCAGCAGGGAAAAGTACGACTCCTGCGGTGAGCGCGATAAAAAAGAAAATTAAATTAGAGAAAAACATACCCACTTTAATATCATTATCTACTATACCTAAAAGGTGCTTATTTACCATGATGTGTCTTTCTTCTGCCTCTTCTACTTCCATAGATGTTTGCCAGAAAAATAAATATGGAGAAATGGTTGTTCCCAAAATCGCTACCATGATCGAAATAGAGCTTTGATCAATATTAAAATCTGGAACAAATGTGGCCATTAGAACGTCACCCCAATTAATATTTACAAAAAATGGAACAGCTATGTAGCAAATAAGGGATAGGCAAAGGAATTGTAAGATATTAGCAATTTTTCGGTAGGGTAAGCGAATCATCAAAAATAGCAGAAGACCACTGATCAGAACAGAAAATCCATTTGCAGGTATTTTTGGGAAAAGCATATTACCTACTGCTCCCATTCCGGAAAGATTAGCACTAACATTTAATATTATCGCAGGAAAACTAAAGACTAACATCAATCCCATTACCCAACGAGGATAATATTTTTTGAGCAGGCCAGTTAAGCCCATTCTGGTAACTAATCCTATCCGAGCACACATTTCCTGAATAGTCACCATCATAGGAAAAGTGACAATGGCCATCCATAACATTTGTAGGCCATATCCAGCTCCTGCCTGTGAATAAGTGGCAATTCCCGAAGGGTCATCATCACTGGCACCCGTGATGATGCTCGGGCCAATAATTTTTTTGATTTTTTTTAAAAGCGACACTAAATTCTATAATAATCTGCTCTCCATTTTTGAATGGATTGTTTGATATCTTTTCCACTCATTTTTTCCTCAGCTGCTTTTGATGCTAATCCCGGAAATTCTTCATCAGAGGCAAAACGTAGTGCAATGATCTGACCTAAGCGTAAGCGGGAATCCAAAGCTTTTCCCGTCAAAATAAAATGACGTAGATTTTCTTCAGCACGTATAGCACGATCCTGTGCTTTTAACGCATAAGTTCTGGTGAGCGCCCCAATTAAAAATAATAGAATAAATGCTATGGTTATCAATGCTGCATTGTAATGATTTTCTGGTTTCCCTGTTAGCAGATGTACAATACTCCAGATTAATCCAATTAACCCCAAAGGCGCAATTACAAAATGAAATGTAGCATGATAACGGGTGTGGTTCGAGTAATTTTGCGTCATAATTTATAAAATTCAATTTTTCGAATTTACGATTTATATAGTCTGGCAATCGATTAATTATTTTCCAACTACTGATTTTGCAAAAGCTAAATTTATTTTCATACTTTCCAATGCTGACATACCCTGATACGATTCCTGCTCTACAATAAATTGATTCGGACCACCAGCTTTCATGGCAATCTCCAATACATTTTTTACAGGAACAATTCCTTTACCCAATAAGGTACTTTCATATTTCTCATGACTACCAGCTGACGGTATTTCATCTTTTACATGCCAGGATTCAAATCTACCCGGATAGCGTTTTACTATATCCAATGCATCTCCCCCTCCATTGTACATATTTCCCATATCCAGTTGCTGCATTACGAGTTTTGGATCGGTTTCTCCTAAAATAATATCAAATAATGTCCGATCTCCATGTTTTTCACTGAACTCAAAATCATGATTGTGATATCCGAATTTCATTCCATATGTCATACACAGTTCTCCATTTTTATTAAACAGCTCCATGAATCGTTTCAATTCGTCGGCATCTCTTCGTACATGATTTTCCATAGATGGGCTGATCACATATTGCTGATCGAGTTCTGCTGCATCATCGATAGTGTAGCGCCATTCATTGGTAAAGGAATTATTATTTTTATTCCAGTGACTTGATAAAAAAACAGTATGACCGCTCGGCATATTAAGGCCAAGGTCTTTTAGTATCTTTTTAAATTCTTTTGCGGTATATCCATAGAATTTTCGATTGATATAGTTTGCATGTTCAACATATCGGTATCCCATTTCCGATAATGCCTTCAATGTACCCAATGGATCCTTTTTCATGTCTTCGCGAACTGAATACAATTGAAGTCCAATCAGTTTTTTAGGATATCTCGGTCCTGCAGATAAAAATTCTGGCATCAAAAGTGTAGTAGCCGTTGCCAGTGTTGTTGTTTTCAGGAATTGTCGTCTTAACATAGTATTTCAATCGTTGATGTATTGAATTTAGGACTAATTTCTTAAATTGGGTATATGAAAAAATGTATTTTACTGCTGATTATTTGCTTCTCTATACATTCTTTGTATGCTCAAGATAAATTAACTGGAGCATGGGAGACAAGGCGTGGAGATACATCATATACCATGATCATTGTAGATGATTATTTAGCAATATCGATGTACGATACATCAGGGAAACATTTTTTCAGAACATTAGGTGGAACGGTTCATTCATTTAAGGGTCAATTGAGTGGAATTATTGAGTTTGATAGTCAAGATAAAACATCAGTAGGTTTGGAGTACCGATTTCCATCCAGGCTAAAAGGCAATATATTAGAATTGGATCGTTATGGCAAAATGTCCTGGATTAAAGTGGATGATGCTGATCAACATATTGCGGGTAACTGGAGAATAACGCAGCGGGAACAAAATGGTAAACTTTCTGCTATTCATACATCAGGCCCAAGAAAGACAATCAAAATTTTATCGACAACCCGTTTTCAATGGGCAGCAATAAATACGGAAACAGGTGAGTTTTCTGGTACTGGAGGCGGCACTTATACTTTTCAGGATGGGAAATACACCGAGCATATTCTTTTTTTCTCACGAGATGCATCTCGTGTAGGCATGTCACTCACTTTTAACGCAAGAGTTGAAGGCAAAGATTGGTATCACAGTGGTAAAAGTTCAAAAGGCGACCCAATAAATGAGGTATGGAGTAGAAATTAGCTAATTAGCTAATTTTAATGCTAGTTCAATAAGTTGCTTTTGATCAATTTCTGAAGGAGCATCTAACATCACATCTCTACCTGAATTATTCTTTGGGAAGGCAATAAAATCGCGAATGCTCTCACTACCACCCAAAATTGCACAAAGTCGATCGAAGCCAAAAGCTATACCACCATGAGGTGGAGCGCCGTATTCAAAGGCTCCTAACAGAAATCCAAATTTGTGTTGAGCCTCTTCTTTACTCATGCCCAATGCATCGAACATTTTCTCCTGCAACTCTCGCTGGAAGATTCGAATGGATCCACCACCGATTTCATTCCCATTCAACACCATATCATAGGCGTTTGCTTTGATCTGTGCATAAGGATGTTTGAGATAATGCTTTGCATCTGCAATGACCGGATTGTTTTCAATCATCAACGGAATATGATCTGGTTTTGGAGAGGTAAATGGATGGTGGCGGGCTACCCAGCGATTTTCTTCTTCTGCATATTCAAATAATGGAAAATCCAGGACCCATAGAAGTTTGAACTCATCATTTTTTCTTAATCCTAATCGCTCTCCCAACTCTAAACGCAATTCGCTGGTTGCCTTACGAGTGCGCTCCTCCGTTCCGGCGAGGATAAAAATCATATCCCCTTTAGCCGCACCAGCTGCTTCTGCGATAGAACGTAATTGATCTTCGGAATAGAATTTATCTATACTGCTTTTTACAGATCCGTCTGTATTATAACGTATATAAACCAGACCTTTCATTCCGATCTGCGGACGCTTAACCCATTCGGTTAGTTCATCCACTTGTTTTCGTGTATATTCAGAAATTCCAGGTACAGCAATAGCCAATACGGTTTCAGCTTCATTGAAAACAGCAAAATCAGATCCTGATAGTAATTCTCCTTTAGCGGTGATTTCTCCATTCAACGTGAAGGCTGATTTGATATTTAGGAGCTTCATGCCAAAGCGGATATCTGGTTTATCATTTCCATATGTCCACATAGCTTCTTCCCAACTCATGCGCTGAATGGATTCTGTGTAATCCATTCCTTTAACGGCTTTGAAAATATATTTGATCATTCCCTCAAACATATTTAGAATATCTTCCTGTTTTACAAAGCTCATCTCACAATCAATCTGTGTAAATTCAGGTTGGCGATCTGCCCGAAGATCTTCATCACGGAAACATTTTACCACCTGATAATATCGGTCATATCCGCTTACCATCAGTAATTGCTTGAAGGTTTGCGGAGATTGAGGAAGGGCATAGAATTGACCTGGGTTCATTCTGGATGGCACCACGAAATCACGTGCACCCTCAGGTGTTGATTTGATCAGGAATGGCGTTTCAATATCCATGAAATGATTTTCATGGAGATAATTTCGTGCAGCCCGATTTACCGCGTATCGTAGTTCTATATTTTTCTTAACGGCGTTTCTGCGAAGATCAAGATAGCGATATTTCATACGCAGATCATCTCCACCATCTGTATCATCTTGGATGGTGAAAGGTGGAACCGCAGATTTATTCAAAATAGTAAAAGCGGTAACACCGATCTCAATATCACCCGTTGGAATATTGGTATTTTTATTGGAACGTTCTAACACAGTACCTGTTGCTTGAATTACAAATTCGCGCCCAAGGGGTTGTTCATCTAATTGTTCGTTTAATGATTCATTAAATACCAATTGGGTGATCCCATAACGATCCCGTAGATCTATAAATGTAATGGCCCCGAACTTACGAACAGTTTGCACCCATCCGGCAAGTGTAATTTCTTTTCCTTTATCTGCAATGCGCAATTCGCCACAAGTATGAGAACGATACATAATTAGTGATTAGTAATTGATGATTGGTGAGTGGTATTTGTTGCCTGGTAACTGGTTTCTTTTTCGATGATCTCATTTGTCCGCTGAAACATTTTCTCACGGAAAGATTTTTTTCTTGCCAGGAAAACATAATAGAATAACAATACCATCAAGCCCATTAAAAATGGTATCAGGGCAAATTGTCTGAGGCCATAGCCATTGATCAGATTTTCATCCCAGCCGTAAAATTCTCCTATCATCCAGGTAGTATTTGCCGTGATCCAAAGAATTACGGCCAAGTTGTGGATGAACTCTGAAATGATGAAGCGGGTTTGCCAGCAGATAACCATAGCCACACCCATGGTAGGGATGATCATCAACATAGCAGGTACATGAAGATTGATGGCCCAACAGGCATCTTTGATCAGCCAGAACAGGATATGCATATTTTCGATACGTCGAAAACGGGCAGGGATATAGTAGATTTTTTCGTGGTCCATGGTGAACTATCCCAACAAAAATAACATAATTCAGAGGATTTGGGGTATGTGGCCTTTTATTTCTGAATCTTAATGATGGCCTCTTTTGAAATCATCTTCTGGCCAACATTAACTACAACCTTACATTTAACGGGTGTTGATACATTATAGGGTACATGGACATCAAAATTCACCAATCCTGATTTGTCACCTTCTATGGTGAAATACTGTTGAGGAAAGATGTTTTGAAACCACCCATCAATAGGCCTTCCATTCTCCGTACTGATGATCTCAAGTACTGCCATCCCGCTGAATTCCTTACCCGATATATTCTTGATCTTGGCGGACAAATTTCTATGCTCTCCCTGTTTTACCGATTTAGGCATCTGTAAAGTCACTGAAAATATCGCATCTGCCTTGCTTTGCCCTAGAGCACTCCCCACAAAAAATACCAAAAAAGCAATATGTAAAACGATTTTCATATCTATCTGCAAATTCATAAAAAAAGGCGAATCAAATCGGATTCGCCTTCAAATATTATTAGCCAATTCGTTCATTATTTCATGACTTCGGCCATTGTCTTTCCAATATCCGCTGGGCTATCCACAACATGAATGCCACATTCACGCATAATGCGCATCTTCGCTTCAGCAGTATCATCTGATCCGCCAATTATGGCACCCGCATGACCCATTCTGCGACCGGGAGGTGCAGTTTGTCCAGCGATAAATCCAACAACTGGCTTAGTTCCATTTGTTTTGATCCAATGAGCCGCCTCTGCTTCCATACCTCCGCCTATCTCACCGATCATGACAATACCCTTAGTAGCGGGATCATTCATAAATAGCTCAACGGCTTCGCGTGTGGTCGTACCGATGATTGGATCACCACCAATACCAATAGCGGTGGTAACACCTAAACCTGCTTTGGCGATCTGGTCTGCAGCTTCATACGTAAGCGTACCAGATTTGGAAACGATACCTATATTTCCAGGTTTGAAAATAAAACCAGGCATGATGCCTACTTTACATTCACCGGCAGTTATGATACCAGGACAGTTTGGCCCGATCAAACGGGTATCCTTGCCCAGCATATAGTTCTTCACTTTGACCATGTCTTGAACAGGAATACCTTCGGTAATACATACAATAAGTTTGATCCCTGCTTCAGTTGCTTCCATGACTGCATCACCTGCAAAGGCTGGTGGAACAAAAATGATACTCACATCGGCCCCGGTTTCCTTTACTGCAGATGCTACTGTATTGAATACAGGTCTGTCGAGATGCATAGTGCCCCCCTTTCCCGGAGTTACACCCCCTACAACCTGAGTTCCATATTCGATCATCTGAGAGGCGTGGAAACTTCCCTCAGTACCGGTAAAACCCTGTACAATTACTTTTGAATTTTTATTTACTAAAACTGACATAGAAGCTGTTTTTTAGTGGGGCAAAGGTAGGGTATAATTGGCTAATTAGCGAAATGATGCAAAGACAAATTATGGTTACAACTTCACTATTTACTTGGGATTACGCACCAAGTAATTTGTCCATATCTCTGTTGTCATCAATCTTCCCTTTAGCTTCCAGCATCCGCATATCTTTAGCATCTTTCAGGAAGGAGGAGGCGAAAATAAAATCGTTCAATCGCTCATTTTTGGAGAAAATAATCTCGTTATTAGACCCTTCCCATTCTTTATAGCCCTGGTACATGTATATGATCTTATCTCCGATCTCCATTACAGAGTTCATATCATGGGTATTCACTACTGTTGTTATATTGAATTCCTGTGTGATTTCCTGGATCAGTTTATCAATAACCAAAGAAGTCTGTGGATCTAGCCCGGAATTCGGTTCATCGCAAAATAGATATTTTGGATTGAGGACGATGGCCCGAGCAATTCCTACCCGTTTTTTCATACCTCCACTGATCTCTGCAGGAAATTTTTTATCGGCATCTTTCAAATTTACCCTGTCTAACACTTCTCTCACCCTTTTCTTTTTTTCTTGATAGCTCATGTTTGTGAACATATCTAGTGGGAAGATAACATTTTGCTCAACGGTCATGCTATCAAAGAGTGCAGAGCCCTGAAATAACATGCCGATCTGTTGTCGCATGTTCTTTCTTTCTTTTTGATCCATGTTCGTAAAATCCAACCCATCATAAAGTATGGCGCCGGAATCGGGTTCAAATAAGCCAACAATGCATTTCATCAAAACAGTCTTACCGCTCCCACTACTACCGATGATAAGATTACATTTACCCGTTTCAAAACGTGCACTGACATCATTGATAACCGATTTACCACCAAAACCTTTTTGTATGTTGTTTACTTCAATCATTTTATAGCAATATGGCTGCAAGAATATAATCGGCCAATAAAATCATGATGCAGCTGGTCACTACCGACTGTGTACTAGCGCGTCCAATTTCCAATGCTCCACCTTGTACATTATATCCATAGTATGCAGGAATACTGGAAAGAATGAAGGAGAAGGTATAGGCTTTTGCCATGGCAAAAAATACATTGTATGGAACAAAGGCCATATTTAAGCCTCGGTCAAACATTTCAGCAGAGAGAATACCGGATAAAGAGCCAGCCAATCGGCCTCCCCAAATTCCCAAAACGGCAGCTATGACCACCAGCATTGGAACAACAATCAGTGCTGCCAGAATTTTTGGCATTACCAGATACGCTTTTGAATTAATCCCCATGATCTCTAAAGCATCGATCTGTTCACTAACCCGCATATTGCCTAATTCACTGGCTATTTTACTGCCCACAACACCGGCCAATACAATGCAAGTTAGGGTAGGTGCA
>Ga0315907_10008261_pt1 | contig 10725 bp, 14 predicted proteins | sample LakEriMetagenome_3_FD_203525 | JGI IMG/M metagenome (GOLD analysis project Ga0315907, IMG submission 203525) | Freshwater fungal communities from buoy surface, Lake Erie, Ohio, United States - Buoy 12 MA123 | ecosystem: Environmental > Aquatic > Freshwater > Lake > Lake biofilm | place: USA...
GCCGTAGCGGGCCACGAAGGCGCCCACCGCCTCCAGCGCGTGATCGTAGGGGGGGCGGCCGGCCGCGGCGACGACGTAGGAGGGCGCGCGCACGACGATGAGCCGGCTCGCGAACACGTCGAAGCGCAGCGCCGCCTCGTCCCACTCCGCCTCGCCGTGGCGCAGGCGGCGCAGCGCGTCCACGAGGCGCAGCTGCTCGGCCCCCAGCTGGAAGCCGGCCCAGGCGATGCTGTCGCGTCCCGAGGAGGCGAGCGCGTCCCGCCGCTCCACCGCGCGCGTGCCCAGCAGCAGCAGGACCACGAGCGACGCCGTCAGAAGCACGCCGACGACGACGAGCAGGGCGAAGGGGGCCCGATTCCTGACCACGTGAGGGCAACCGATCAGATAGTTAGAATTAAAGCGTTGATCTACAGGCCGAGAAGCGCTCTTGCCAAGATGTTGCGCTGGATCTCGTTCGAACCGCCGTAGATGGAAACCTTGCGCCAGCCGAGATAGTGCGGTGCCGCCGGGGCGGCGTGGGCCGGGCCGAAGGGCTCGCCGTTCCACCCGGGCTCGAGCGCGTTCGGCTGGAAGGGCAGGGCGGCCGGGCCGACCGCCTCCATCGCGAGTTCGGTCAGCCGCTGCTGGATCTCGCTGCCGCGGATCTTGAGGATCGAGGGCCCGGCGCCGCCCGCCGCCCCGTCGCCGTCGCCCGATCCCGCCGTCGCCATGCGCAGGGCGGTGATCTCGAGTGCCATCAGGTCCGTCTCGACCGCCGCCACCTTGGCGCGGAAGCGCGGCTCGTCGATCAGCTTCGTCCCGTCCACCTCCTCGGCCCGGGCGATCGTCTTGAGGTGCTCCAGCCAGCGCTTGGACTGGCCGACGCGGGCGATGCCCGTCCGCTCGTTGCCGAGCAGGAACTTGGCGATCGTCCAGCCCTGGCCCCGTTCGCCCACGAGGTTCTCCGCCGGGACCGACACGTCGTCGAAGAAGACCTCGTTCACCTCGTGCTCGCCGTCGATCGTCACGATCGGGCGCACGGTGATCCCGGGCGTCCGCATGTCAACCAGCAGGAAGGAGATCCCCTGCTGCGGCTTCGCCGCGTCGGGTTCGGTTCGGGCGAGGACGAAGATCATGTCGGCGTGCTGGGCCAGCGTCGTCCACGTCTTCTGGCCGTTCAGCACCCAGCGCCCGTCGACCGGCTCCGCCCGGGTGCGCAGCCCCGCGAGGTCCGATCCCGCGCCGGGCTCGGAGAAGCCCTGGCACCACCAGTCCTCCGACGACAGGATGCGCGGCAGGAACCGCGTCTTCTGCGCCTCGGTGCCGAAGCGGACGATCACCGGGCCCACCATGCTCACGCCGAAGGGCACCGGCGGCCCGCCGCCCGCCGCCGCCATCTCGTCCTCGAAGATGTGGATGCGGACGGGGTCCCAGCCCGTCCCGCCGTGCTCGACCGGCCAGTGCGGCGCCATCCAGCCGCGCCCGTGCAGCGCCTTCTGCCAGGCGACCTGCGTCGCCTTGGACAGGCGCCGGCCCTCCACCGTGGCGCGGCGCATGTCCAGCGGCACGTTCGCGTGCATCCAGGCCCTCACCTCGGCGCGGAAGGCGATCTGTTCCTCGGTCCAGCGCAGTCGCATCGGTCGAATCCGGGCACGGGAAAGGCGGAGGTCGACCCTACACCCCCGGCGCCCGCCCGCGCATCCGTTCCGACGATGGTGAAGCGGCCGGTCCGGCACGCTACTGTCGGACAGGATCGGACGACGGAGGGTGGGGGTGATGGCGCGATTCGCGACGGTGGACGATCTTCTGGCCGCCGTGGGCCGCGACCTGGGCGAGGGGCCGCCGGTGACCGTGACGCAGGCGACGATCGACGCCTTCGCCGCCGTCACGGGCGACGACCAGTGGATCCACGTCGACCGGGCGCGCGCGGCCCGCGAGGGTCCGTTCGGCGGCACGGTCGCCCACGGCTACCTCACCCTCTCCCTCTTCCCGCGGGCGCTCTACGCCGTGTTCGCGCTCGACCCCGCGACGGGATCGCTCAACTACGGCCTCGGCCGGGTACGCTTTCCGGCACCCGTGCCGGCGGGCGCCGTGCTCCGCCCGCGCTTCCGCCTTCTGGCGGTGGAGCCCGGCCCGGCGGGCGTGCGCTGCGCCATCGAGGCGACGATGGCGATCGACGGCGGGCCGAAGCCCGCCTGCGTCGCCGAGATGATCGTGCTGCTGATGGTGCCGGACGGGGCCGGCTGACGCACCCGGGCCGGGCCATTCGGAGACGACGGGCGCGGCATCGCGAAAGGATCTGGGAATCCGCCCGCCGGGCGGCCATACTCGCGTTCAGGCTTCAACAACGGAAAGGAGGTGATCGCGTGTCTCACCATTCTGAGCTGCCGTCCACCGCGACCGCGTCCGGGATCCTCCAGGGGTTCCGTATCGGCTGACGCCGGTCCGCGGTCCGGATGGACCGCAGTCGGATGCGTGTTGGGGGCCGTCCCTCCCTGCGGGGAGGGGCGGCCCTTTTCACGTCCGGGCGGGCCGCGATCGTCCCCGCGGTGCCGACGGCGTTCGATGTCGCGACCGGTGCGCCCGGTGGCGTGATCGCGATGGATCACGCAGGATGCCGGGGTCGGCCTGCCGCAGGACCGGAGAGGGTGCATGCGCCCACGTGACGGGATGATCGGCTTCGCGCTCGTCGCGCTCGGCGTTCTGATCGGTGGGACGCTGTTTTCCCGCAGCATTCCGCGATCCGTCATCGCGCTCCCCGACTGCGGGTCCACCTGCTACCGGCCGCGGGATCTGGCCGGACTTGTCGCATCGGTCGGCATCCGGATGCTGCCCGGGTGGGTTCCCGGCATCGTGGCCGAGACGGATCGTTGTCTCGCCCTCCGCCATCCGCAGCCCGAGGCTCGGGTCCATCTCGTCCTGGTCCCGAAGCATGACGCCCGCGACATCGGGGAACTGACCGCCGACGATCAGCCGTTCGTCATGGATTGCTTCGCCATGGTGCCGGCTTTGGCCGCGACGTTCGACGCCCAGAACTATCGGCTCGTCACGAACGGCCCGGCGCTCCAACACGTGACGTACCTGCATTTTCACCTGATCGCGCGATGACCGCGCAGCCGATCCGTCCGTGGATCGGTTCGCCCTAACGCTCCGTCGCGGCCGCCGGGTCGGCCGGCACCTCGGCCAGGACGCAGCGGTTCCGGCCCTCGTTTTTCGCCTGGTAGAGCGCCCGGTCGGCCCGCTGGAGCCAGCTGTCGAGCGTGTCGATCCCCGGGCGGAAGGTGGCGATGCCGAAGCTGGACGTCGCCGCGATCGTCCCATCCTCCACCGGCGTCCGCACCCCCTCGACCGCGACGCGGCAGCGTTCGGCGAGGTTGCGGGCGGCCAGCGTGGGCGTCTCCGGGAGGAGGATGGCGAACTCCTCGCCGCCGAGGCGACCGAGGGTGTCGGAAACGCGGAGCATGTCGCCGATGGCCGAGGCGACCGCGCGCAGCACCCGGTCGCCGACCGGGTGGCCGTGGGTGTCGTTGATCCGCTTGAACCGGTCGATGTCGAGGGCGACGAGCGACAGGGTCCCGCCGTGGCGACGGGTCCGCGCCACCTCCTTGTTCGCGACCTCCATCCACGTCCGGCGCGACATGACGCCGGTGAGCGGATCGACCGACGCGATCTCCCGCAGTTCCAGCGCGTCCACGATCAGGCGGGCGAAGTTCGACAGGATCGCCACCTCCTTGTTCGCGAACTGGCGCGGCCGGACGTCGATGGCGCAGAGGCTGCCGACGTTGTAGCCGTCAGGGGTGGTCAGCGGCACGCCCGCGTAGCTGCCGATGCGCGGCTCGCCGGTGACCAGCGGGTTCTGGGCGAACCGGGGGTCCTGGGTGGCGTCGGGTACCAGCATCGGTCCATAGTCGCGGATCGCGTGGGCGCAGAACGAGAAGTCGCGCGGCGTCTCGCCCACCCCGATCCCGCGCCGCGCCTTGAACCACTGCCGCTGGTTGTCGATCAGCGTGACGGCGCAGATCGGGACGGCCAGCACCTGCTCGACGAGGTCGACGATGGTCTCGAACGGCGGTTCCTCGGCCGTGTCCAGCACATGATAGCGACGCAGCGCCGTGAGCCGCCCGCTCTCGTCCTCCAGCCTGTCCGCCGCGTGCATGCGCCCGTTCCCCCGCCGTCCGACCGTCGGGTCGCGCGGACCCATTCGATAGTTTACGACTAGTTAACCCGATCCACCGGGCGGAGGGAAGGGGAAGGTTGGCGATGCCGTCACCCTCACCCCTCCAGCGCCGCCACCCCCGGGAGGGTCTTGCCCTCCAGCCATTCGAGGAAGGCGCCGCCGGCGGCCGAGACGTAGGTCATCGCCTCCTCCACGCCCGCGTGCGCCAGGGCGGCGACCGTGTCGCCGCCGCCCGCCACGCTGACGAGGCCCTTCGTGCGGGTCAGTTCGGCCGTCGCCTTCGCCACCGCCACCGTGCCCGCGTCAAAGGGCGGGATCTCGAACGCGCCGAGCGGGCCGTTCCACACCAGCGTCCGACAGCCGGCGAGTTCCTTCGCCACCAGCGCCACCGTCCCCGGCCCGACGTCGAGGATCATCCGGTCGGCCGGCACGGCCGAGATCGCGACGGTCGCGGTGGGCGCGCCCGCCTCCAGTTTCGCCGCCACGACCGCGTCGACCGGGAGCAGGATGCGGCAGCCCGTCTCCTTCGCCCGCGCGGCGATGGCGCGGGCCTGCTCGTGCATGTCCTTCTCCTGCAACGACGCGCCGACCTGGACGCCGTCCGCCGCCAGGAAGGTGTTGGCCATGCCGCCGCCCAGCACCAGAAGGTCGACCCGGGCGACGAGGTTCAGCAGGAGTTCCAGCTTGGTCGAGATCTTGGCCCCGCCCACGACGGCGGCCACCGGCCGCTCCGGATGCTCCAGCGCGCGGCCCAGCGCGTCGAGTTCGGCCTGCATCAGCCGCCCCGCCGCCGCCGGAAGGAGGCGCGCGATGCCCTCGGTCGAGGCGTGCGCCCGGTGGGCGGCCGAGAAGGCGTCGTTCACGTAGAGGTCGCCGAGATCCGCCAGCCGCTTCGCGAAGGCCGGGTCGTTCGTCTCCTCCCCGGCGTGGAAGCGCGTGTTCTCCAGCAGCAGCACGCCGCCGGCGGGCAGCGCCGCCACCGCCCCCTCGGCCTCGGGGCCGACGCAGTCGGAGGCGAAGGCGACGGGGGCGCCCAGCGCCGCCTCGAGCGCCGGGAGCACCTGGCGCAGGGAGTTCTTCGCGTCCGGCCCGCCCTTGGGCCGCCCGAAGTGCGAGAGCAGCACCACCTTCGCCCCGCGCCCCGTCAGGTCCCTCATCGTGGGGACGAGGCGCTCGATCCGCGTCGCGTCGCTCACCCGCCCGTCCTGCACCGGCACGTTCAGATCGGCGCGCAGCAGCACCGTGCGGCCGGCCACGTCGAGGTCGTCGAGGGTGCGGAAGCGGGGCATGGGGCGTCTCCGGTCGGCGGGGTGGGGTGTCGCTCAGGCGAGATGCCACGCGGGCGCCCGCCGCGCAACCGGCCGGATGGGCCTGTCCGGGCGGGGCGGTCGCGGTGTCGTCCGCGCCCTCGACGAGGTGCTGTCGCGCGCGTGGCCTTGAGCGGCGGGGCGGCGACCGGTAGAACGGCGCCACCCTCTCCGCCGGAATCCCGCCCCATGTCCGAGAAGCTCCACGCCGCCGCCCCGGTCACCGACGACGCGCAGCAGACCAAGGCGCGCATCCTGTCGGAGGCGCTGCCCTTCATGAAGCGTTACGCCGGGCGCACGGTGGTGGTGAAGTACGGCGGCCACGCGATGGGGGAGGAGAGCCTCTTCCACCTGTTCGCCCGCGACGTCGTGCTGCTCAAGCAGGTGGGCATGAACCCGGTCGTCGTGCACGGCGGCGGGCCGCAGATCGGGCGCATGCTGGAGCGCCTGAAGATCAAGTCGACGTTCGTCGACGGGCTGCGCGTGACCGACAAGGAGACGGTGGAGATCGTCGAGATGGTCCTGGCCGGGGCCATCAACAAGGAGATCGTGGCGGCGATCAACAAGGCCGGCGGGCGCGCCATCGGCGTGTGCGGCAAGGACGGCGGCCTGATCCGCGCCCGCAAGGTGACCCGCACCCGCAAGGATCCGGGCAGCCGGATCGAGGAGGTGCTCGACCTGGGTTTCGTGGGCGAGCCGTCCCACGTCGACCCGACGCTGCTGAACACCTTCGCCGCCTCCGACCTGATCCCGGTCATCGCCCCCATCGGCCTCGGCGAGGACGGGGAGACCTACAACATCAACGCCGACACGGTGGCGGGTGCCGTCGCCGGCGCGCTGAAGGCCGAGCGCCTGCTGCTGCTGACCGACGTCAAGGGCGTGCTCGACAAGGCGAAGCAGCTCATTTCCGACATGTCGGTCGCCGATGCCCACGGCTACATGAAGGACGGCACCATCTCGGGCGGGATGATCCCCAAGCTGGAGACCTGCATCGCCGCGGTGGAGCAGGGGGTGGAGGCGGCGGTCGTGCTGGACGGGCGGGTGCCGCACGCGGTCCTGCTGGAGATCTTCACCGAGCACGGCGTCGGCACCCTCATCCACCGCTGACGGCCATGCCCGCCCCGCTCGCCGAGGTCCGGACCTGGGTCTTCGACCTCGACAACACCCTCTATCCCGCGTCCTCCAGCCTGTTCGACCAGGTGGACCGGCGGATGGGGGCGTTCGTGGCCGAGCGGTTCGGCCTGCCGTTCGAGGCCGCGCGGGCGGAGCAGAAGCGCCTGTTCCGCGAGCACGGGACGACGCTGCGCGGCCTGATGGTGGAGCACGGCGTCGACCCGGTGGCGTTCATGGACCACGTCCACGCCATCGACCTCACGCGGCTCGACCCCGATCCGCGGATGGACCGGGCGCTCGCCCGGCTTCCGGGGCGCAAGGTCGTCTACACCAACGGCTCGGTCGCGCATGCGGCCCGGGTGACGGCGCGCCTCGGCATCGACCGGCACTTCGACGCGACGTTCGACATCGCCGCCGCCGGCTGGGTCCCCAAGCCGGACCCCGCACCCTACCGGGTCATGCTGGAGCGGTTCGGCATCGATCCCGCGGGTGCCGCCATGGTGGAGGACATCGCCCGCAACCTCGCCCCGGCCGCCGCACTCGGCATGGCGACGGTGTGGGTGCGCGGCGACCCCGACCGGGCGAAGGCCGGCGCCGCCGCACCCCATGTCCACCACGAGACCGACGACCTCGCGGCCTTCCTCCTCGCCGTGACGGGGGAGGGGGACGCTGACACGGAGGGGGCGGGCTGACGCCCGACCGCGCCCGTCGTGCCGCTCGTCGTGCCGCTAGGCCCGGCCGTCGGCACCTCGCTGCGGCGGTCGCGGCGAACCCGGGGGCGATGGTGCTCTGGGACGTGGTCGTGATGGGCGTGCTGGCCCTCGGCTGCCTGCCGGCCCTCGACCCGGCAGAGGATCAGATAGGCGCCGGCCGGGAACATCCGAAGCCGCGGAAGGATCGCGCTCCTGTCCGTGCCGAGGCCCGGATGCGTCGAGATCCGACGACGTGTGGCGCGCAATGACGCGAGCCAGCGCTTGGCTGCCCGCGGATCGTCGCCCGCGATGGGGGTGACGATGTCTGCGACGTCGCCCCGGGCGGCGGACGTTAATCGATAGCTCACGCCGCCGGGCGCGACCGAATGACCGCGACCAGATCCGCCTCGATCGCATCGAGGGCGGCCTCGCCGTCCATCGGCGGCCCGCTCGCATCCGCCTCGCCGCAGAGCCGGCGCACCTCGGCGACGAACGCCGGATCGTCGAGATTGCGGAGCGTCCACTCGGCGATGGCACCCTCCGTCGCGGCCTCGATCGTGGCATAGGTGCCATCGGCCACGCGGGCCTCCAGCATCGCGGCGGTCGGCGCGGGCAGGGTGACGGCGAGAGTCCTGGGCGTGGACATCGTGGCCTCCTCGGCTGAGCGCCAGTCCAGCCGCCGCGACCGACCGCGGACAAGGGCCGGCGCTCTCCTCCCAACCCGGGCCCCGCGGCCCCACATCCAACGGCGACCGCCACGCTTGCGCGAGGAACCGCCCATGCCCGCGCTCGCCCCGAAGCTTCGCACCGGCGGCTGCCTGTGCGGCCACATCCGCTGGGAGGCGACGGGCAAGCCGTCGTTCCCGCACCTGTGCTCGTGCGGCCAGTGCCGGCGCTGGTCGGGGGCGCTCACGGTGGCGTGGGTGGATGTGCCGCTCGACGGCTTCCGCTGGACGGGGCCGGGGGGCGAGCCCGCCTTCTTCCGCTCGTCCGACCGCACCCGGCGGGGCAGCTGCCCGGCGTGCGGGTCGGCGCTGTGCGCGCTCGACGACGGCTCGGACCGCATCGCCCTGACCATCGCGACGCTGGACGAGCCCGACCCCATCATGCCCGGCCGCCAGCACAGCTTCCGCGACGACGTGCCCCCCTGGTGGCGGGTGTCGATCGAGAAGCCGCCGGGGCGGCGGGGGAAGGGGGGCGGGACGGGGGCGAAAGGTGCCGGCCCCGGGGACGCCTCGCCCTGAGCCTGTCGAACGATCACGGACAGGGGGCGAACCCTGACGATGCCTCACCCTGAGCCTGTCGAAGGGTGAGGCGTACCGCGGAATCGCAACGGGTCGCCTCCGTCAGACGAGATCGCCCCAGCGGCGCGCACCGTGGACGATCCGCAGGATCACGACCGCAGCGGGCTCGATGCGGTAGAGGACGAGATAGCGGCCGACCGGGAACAGCCGCACGCCGGGCGCCACGTCCGATCGATCCGTGCCGATCCGCGGCAGACGTCGGATTCCCGCGACGACCCCTTCCATCCGGTCCAGCCAACGGGCCGCCGCGGCCGGATCGTCCTCTTCGATGTGGGCGGCGATCTCGGACAGGTCGGCCTCGGCTGCCGGCGTGACGACGACATTCACGCCGCCGACGGATCCTTCCGACCCGCGCTCAGCCGTGACCGGACGCGATCGAACGCGACCGACGCCGGCACCGGCGGCCCGCTCTCGTCGGCCTCGGCGCACAAGCGGCGCAACGCCGCCACAGAGGCCGGGTCGGCGTCATGGCGGGCGGCCCAATCGTCCATCACGCCTTCCACCGCATGCGCGACATCGGGGAACGTTCCGTCGGACACCATTGCCTCCAGCATCGCCGCGGCGCGCGGAGAGAGGGTGACGGTCAGAGGTTTCGGCTCGGACATGTGACCTCCTGAACGTGGACAGGGTAGCGAAGCGGTTCGACCGGGTACAGGCGGACCGTCACACCCGCCCGTCGTCGCGCGCGTCCCGCCACTCCTCCCAGGCGAACGGTCCCAGCTTCGCGTCGCGCGCCAGCGCGCGGATGCGCTCGGCCGCCGCCCGCGCCCGCGCCGCCCGATCGCCGCGGCCGGGTTCGCGGACGATCCGCGCGACCGGTTCGCCGTGGCGCGTGATGACCACGTCCTCACCCTGCTCGACGATGTCGAGGAGGCGACCGAGGCTGGTCTCGGCTTCGATGGCGGCGACTTTTCGCATAATGGGTTTCCGCAGCGACCTGCATTTAAGCCTAAGGCACCCGTACAGAGGTTGCGAGTATGGCGTTGATAGAGACGGGTCTATATCTTCAGCGGCGGATTATATGGAGATCGCGATATCCTGCAGTGCGAGGACGATGTTAACCGAGACAGACCGACGACCGCTTCATCGTACTGAGTTCGGGGGAAATCGGTGACGGTTTACAGATTGGGGGAAACCGGTGGAAACCGGTGACGGTTTACAGATTGAATAAGCAAGGGGCATCAATCCGTCACAACCGTCCTCATCGCGCCCCACAGCCTCCCCATCATCACCGCCCTCCCCCCCGCCCGAAGATCACCTCCGGTGCCGCCGCGTCGAGCCCCAGGCGGGAGGCCAGCGCCAGGGCCCGTCGGTCGAAGGAAGCGAAGAGCGTGGCGCCGTCGCCGGCCCCGAGCATCGCGATGGCAGCGTCGGCGAAGTCGTCGCCCTCGCGCAGGGCGCGGATGCCGGCCTCCACCGCCGCGCGGTCGCGGACGACGGCGGTGGCCGCGTCGATCAGGACGGCGACGGTGTCGGCGATGTCGGCGCGCGCGATGCCGTAGACCGACCGCAGGACCCGGGTGAGTTCGCACAGGACCGGAACGGTCAGCACGAAGGCCTCCGCCCGTTCGAGGAGTGCGGCGGCGGCCGCCGCCTGATCGGGGTGGTCGGCGACGACGAACCGGACGAGGACGGTCGCGTCGGCGGTGATCCTCACCGCTCGCCGCTCCAGGCCCGCGCCACGGCGGCCTCGATCGCCTCGATCGTCGCCGCGGGGCGGTCCGGTCGCCGCAGGGCGCCGAACAGGCGGCCGATGGGCTCGCCCCGCCGCGGCGTGACCTGCACGCGCCCGCCGGGCAGCAGGTCGACCTCGACCCGGTCGCCGGGGCCGATCCCCATGTGCTCCAGCACCTCGCGCCGAAGCGTGACCTGGCCCTTCGCGGTGACCGTCAGTCGGATGCCCATGGGCCGTTCCCTCCAATCCGGTCACGGGAGATAAGGCGGGATCGCCTTACGATGCAAGGGCGGGTGTCTGGCGCCATCCGCTCCCGTCTTCACGATCTTGCACGGACGTCGCCTCGGATATAGGATGATATGCCTATTTACCCGGGAGCCCTCCATGCCCCACCCCACCCCGCCGAAGCCCCTCTCCCACCACCGCATCGACTGGGCCGCCGCCGCCGAGATGCTCGCGGCCGGGCTCTCCACCCAGG
>Ga0315907_10008265_pt1 | contig 10723 bp, 8 predicted proteins | sample LakEriMetagenome_3_FD_203525 | JGI IMG/M metagenome (GOLD analysis project Ga0315907, IMG submission 203525) | Freshwater fungal communities from buoy surface, Lake Erie, Ohio, United States - Buoy 12 MA123 | ecosystem: Environmental > Aquatic > Freshwater > Lake > Lake biofilm | place: USA...
CAGCTTGTTTGATGATAATGCGATGGTGAGAGTATCGCTTGAATCCGATCCGGACTTCAAGAAGGCGATGCAGGTAGCGCTGGACTATAAGCAATATGCGGCCGTGCGGAAGCCTTAGTTCTTGCAAACGTTAATCAGCCATTCTAAAGCGGCGTCCTTACATTCAATATGACCCATATGCCCGGCGTTGTTCTCGACATGTATGTTGGCATTCGGCAATGACTCCAACTCCGATTTGATTTGATTAATAGGTATGGACTTGTCTTCCAGACCGAGGAAATAGTAAATTGGAAATCGTGCAGACACTAAATTAGAAATGTTATCGGGTCTCTCAATCATGACCTCATGCGCTGCCGCAATGCAATCTGCCGTAATATCTTTTTGAGCAGTTTCAATCATTAAATCCAACTCTTTCCGAAATAGCATGAGATTCTTTTCGGAAAGTGTATTGCGCAGCATTGCAGCGAGATATAAATCCTTGTTTTGGGACGCGGCTGATATGGCCCTTCGGCGGTCTTCGAGTTTCTGAGCGTTATCGGCACCGGCTTTCGAGTGAAAAAACCCCAATGCCGCGATTCGATCGGGAACCATGCTGACTAGGCTCGACGCCAAGTAGCCTCCCATCGAATGACCAACGACTATCCAAGGCAAAGAGTCGTGAGGGATTTGCGCAATGAGTGCCTCACAATATGCTTTTGCGGTAAGCTCATTTGTAAACGAAGGGTGGAATCCATGGCCTGGAATAGAAGGAGTGGATATGGCTAGGGTGTGGTCATTCAATTCTCGTATTAACACATCCCACATGGAAGGATGTTCGGTGAAGCCATGAATGAGTACCAATCTACGAGTTATGCTCATACGGCTTCCGCAACAACTTCTTCAACAACATCGGGCATTTTAGCCTTCAATAAATTCTCGATTCCACCTTTGAGAGTTGCTGTTGAAGAGGGGCATCCACTGCACGATCCTTTGAGTTGCACATACACTTTTTTATCGCGGTAAGCCATGAAGTCTATAGCGCCTCCATCACTTTCAACAGCGGGTCGAACATACTCGTGTAAAAGGAACCGGATCTCATCATCGTACTCGGTTGGTTCAAATTCGCTGTAATCCAATGCTTCTTTACTGGCTACACCGATATCGTTTCCTGCGGCGGCCTCGCGTGTGCGATTCACTAATTCAGCAGGTATTGCGCTTACTGCCACTTCGTTTTCCATAAGCCATTCACGGATGTATTCGCGAAGCTGTTGCACAATCATTTCCCAGCCGAGCGATTCATCTTTGAGCACTGTCACGTAGTTGCTGCTGATGAAAACACTGGTGACAAATGGAAAGTTGAACAATTCTTCCGCGAGTGCCGATGATCCTTTTGCCTCTGCTTTGCTCCTGTATTCAACCTGAAGCCCACCGGTAATGAGCGCGCGATCTGCAACAAACTTCATGGCTGAAGGGTTCGGAGTCATTTCAGCATAGAGTGAGGTCGGTATTTTTTTGGGTGTTTCCATGGGGTTGAATTCTATTGTTGTGATGCGCAGCGGCACGCGATGGCAAACTGTGCGTTGCAAAATTATTGGAATATTATTTCATTAAGCGGAATTTATTCAGCTCTAGAATCTTTTGTGATTCGAGAAAGCAATGAACGTATGGCATATCAGCAGGAATATGGCTGCTTAAACTGAGAATGCTATCAAATCTGTTGAAGGATTTTTGGCCCATGACAGAAAATGAAATTTCACACGAAATAATTGGTGCTGCTCTGGATCTGCATGGTCATCTTGGCCCTGGGTTGCTGGAGTCGGCATATGAGTGCGCACTCATGTTTGAGTAGATACAGCGTGGTTTGGACGTTAGGTGCCAGGTGCCAATGCCTCTCATGTACAAAAGCGTAAAACTCGACCAAGGTTATCGATTGGATTTGCTGGTTGAGGATAAGGTAATTGTCGAACTGAAATCGGTCGAGTTTCTGGCTCCGGTGCATTACGCCCAGTTATTAACGTATTTGCGGCTTTCGGACAAACGACTGGGATTGCTGATCAACTTTAACTCAAAACTCTTGAAGCACGGTATACATCGGGTTGCAAATGGGCTTTAGGTAGCATTGTCTAATTTTATTCGCAAAGACCACAAAGCGAGCTTACGCAAAGAGGGCGATTATGAATATCTATGGCCTATCGTTGTTGCAAACGAGATGCACAGGTTTCCCCTCTGCGCCCCTTTGCGTTCTCTGCGTGAACTCCCTCTGCGTAAGACCCTCCTAAATCATCATAATCACTTTTCAGTATCTTGCCCCTTCAATTAAACAAATCACCTATGCGTCTCCTCTCGGTTTGGCTTGCCCTGCTTAGCGTTTTGATTACACAAGCACAGCCTACTTTTCCTTACAACGGAATCCTACCAAAGGATGTAACTTCAGTTGCATTTACCCACGCAACAATTTTCATCGACTACCAAACCCGACTAGAAGATGCCACCTTGCTGATTGAAAAGGGAAAGGTAACTGCCGTCGGTAAGGCTATTCCGATTCCTTCCAACGCAGTAGTTGTCGATTGTAAAGGAAAATACATTTACCCTTCATTCATCGATTTGCATTCCGATTATGGCTTAGTGGATGCAACTCCCGCTAAGGGCAATGAGGGCGGACCACGCATGCGCGGTGGAAGCGGAAATGAATCACCGAAGGGGGCCTTCGGTTGGAACGATGCCATCAATGCCGACTACAGTGCTGCATTGAATTTTACGTGCAAAGAAGAAGTAGCGAAAGAAATGCGCGGCGTCGGTTTTGGTGCAGTGCTCACGCATAAAATGGACGGTATCGTTCGTGGTTCGGGTGCATTGGTTGCGCTGGGCAGTCAGCCAAACCAGTGTTTGTTGAACCCAATGGCTTCAGGACACTACTCGTTTAATAAGGGCACAAGCACAACCGGTTATCCTTCCTCGTTGATGGGCTCCATTGCGTTGTTGCGTCAGTCCTATTATGACGCACAGTGGTATGCCAACGGGGGCAGTTCGGAAGAGCGGAACCTCTCGCTCGATGCAATGAATACGCTTGCACTGCGACCATCGTTTTTCGATGCCGGTGATAAGTGGAATTTGCTTCGTGCCGACAAAGTGGGCGATGAATTCGGAGTTCAATACATCATCAAAACCAATGGAACCGAATACCAGCGTCTGAATGATGTTGCGGCATCGAAGGCTTCGTTAATCGTGCCATTGACTTTTCCTGATGCCTACGATGTGAGCGATCCATATGTGTCGCGCTTGATTAGTCTCGACGAAATGAAGCACTGGGAAATGGCACCTTCGAACTGCGCGATGCTTTCTGCCAACAAGATTCCGTTCGCTATTACCGCATATGGCCTCGGCGAGCGCACCCAGTTTTGGAAGAATCTGCGGAAGGCTGTGAAGCGAGGGCTTTCAGAGCAAGAAGCATTGAAGGCGCTCACCTATACTCCTGCGTTTTGGATAGGTGCAAATAATGAGTTGGGGACTTTGAAAGAGGGCGCATGGGCCAACTTTTTCATTGCCTCCGACAACATCTTCAGCGAGTCGGCAATACTGCATGAAAACTGGGTACAAGGCGAGCAGTTTGTGATAGAAGCGGCGAAAACAATTGATCTCGTTGGCAACTATGAATTCAAACTGCCCCAGCACACGTATGAGTTAAAAGTGAAAGAGGTAGAGGGAAAAACGAAGGGCTCCATTCAACACGTGAAGGCAGGTAAGAACGATGACGGCACGGCAAAAATGGATACGCTCAATTACAATGTTTCCATTTCAATGGTGAATGAATTGCTCACGATCAGTTTCGACGCATCGGATGAATTCTATGCGGGTATGATTCGTTTGGCGGGCGATATTGCTACTGATCGCGCAAGCTGGAACGGACGCGGGCAAGATGCCGCAGGGAATTGGATGGAGTGGAGTTCTGTTATGAAGGCGAAGGAGACTAAGAAGGAAGCAGACGATAAAAAGGAGAATGGAGAAAAGAGAAAGGAGAATGATGGAAAGGAAGTGATTGGAGAGGTTATCTACCCTTTCACCGCATATGGCTCGAAGGAAAGATCCAAAGCTGAGACAGTTTGGATTAAAAACGCCACACTATGGACTTGCGAAGCCGAAGGAAAAATTGAAAACGGTCAGCTACTAATCCATCAAGGAAAAATTGTTGCAATCGGGAAAACGGTGGATGCATCGAAATATCCGGGGGCGCGTGTAATCGATGCGCAAGGCAAACATGTAACGCCCGGCATCATCGATGAACACAGCCACATTGCGCTGGCCAGTGTGAACGAGGGCGAACAAGCCTGCAGCGCTGAAGTGGAAGAAGCGCGCGTGGTGTGGCCTGAAGATATCGACATCTACCGACAACTTTCGGGCGGAGTAACCTGCGCTCAGTTGCTCCATGGAAGTGCTAACCCTATCGGTGGACAAAGCGCATTGGTGAAACTTCACTGGGGTGGCAATGCCGACGATATGCTCATTGACAATGCTCCTGGCTTTATCAAGTTTGCACTAGGTGAAAACGTGAAGCAATCGAACTGGTACAACGATGGTACACGTTTCCCGCAAACACGCATGGGTGTAGAGCAGCTGTATTACGATTATTTCATACGCGCTCGTGAATATGGTGTTAACAATATAGTGGCGTTACAAGAAATCGGGAATAATAGAAGTACGAGACAGAATAGTTCATTGCCTAAAGTGAATTCTCCAAGGGTTGATTTGGAAATGAAAACGCTGTGGGAAATTCTGAATAAGAACCGCTTTGTTACCTGTCACAGCTATGTTCAAAGCGAAATCAACATGCTCATGCACGTGGCAGATAGTATGAATTTTACACTCAACACATTCACCCACATTTTGGAAGGCTATAAGGTGGCCGACAAAATGAAGGCGCATGGCGCCGGTGCCAGTTCGTTTAGTGACTGGTGGGCTTACAAATACGAGGTGAAGGATGCTATTCCACACAACGGAGCACTGTTGCATGAGCAAGGAATAACAGTGGCCTTCAACAGCGACGACGCTGAAATGGCGCGACGCCTAAATCAGGAAGCTGCCAAAGCAGTAAAGTACGGAGGCGTGAAGGAAGAAGAAGCCCTGAAATTTGTAACCTTGAATCCGGCGAAACTGCTGCGCATCGATAAGCGCACAGGAAGTCTGGCGGCCGGCAAGGATGCTGACGTGGTTATTTGGACCGATCATCCTTTAAGCATTTATGCAAAAGCGGAGAAGACGTTTGTCGATGGCATCTGTTATTTCGATACAGAGCGAGATGTGGAGATGCGCAAGAGCATGAACACCGAACGTGCACGACTCATTCAGAAAATGCTCAACGCAAAGGGTGCCGGAGAGCCTGTGCGCACCCCGGGTTTCAAAGACAAGAAGCATTTCCATTGCGATACGCTCGATCAAACTTCACAAGGTGTTTCATTTAAATAAACAGTCACCATGAGAACCATTCTCTTCCTCATATCACTCGCCATAGCTACAGTACTGACAGCTCAGCAGAATCCTACCGTTGCACCTGCGCAAACGCGCTCGGTGCTCATCATGAATGCGACTGCGCACCTTGGCGATGGCAGTGTCATTGAAAATGCAGCCATCGGCTTTCGTAACGGCAAACTAGATTTGGTAGCGGACGCGCGCACGATACGTCTTGCAGCGAATGCCTATGACGAAACCATTGATGCATCGGGCAAGCAGGTTTACCCGGGCTTCATTGCAACAAACTCAACACTGGGGTTGCATGAGTTGGATGCCATTCGTCCGGCCAACGATGTTGCAGAAACAGGTGCCTACAAGCCCGGTATTCGGTCAGCGATTGCTTACAACACCGACTCGGAAATTATACCGACCGTGCGTCTCAATGGTGTTTTGATGGGGCAGATAACCCCGCGTGGAGGCGTTATAAGCGGTACCTCATGCGTTATGCAATTCGATGCATGGAACTGGGAAGACGCGCTGATAAAGGCCGACGATGGCGTGCACCTCAACTGGCCGGGCGTTTTCCACAAGCACTACGACAAGGGCAAGGTCAACGTTGAGAAAGTGAAAACCTATGACCAACAGCTGCGTGAAATACACACTTTCTTCAATGAGGCTCGTGCTTATTGTGCTGTGAAGGAACCAGCATTGCGTGAACTGCGTTTTGAGGGATTACGTGGAGTTTTTGACGGCTCGCAGAAGTTGTATGTGCATGCAGACGATGCAAAGTCAATACAAGAGGCGCTCAATTTTAAATCAAGCCAGAGTGTAAAGTACATGGTCATAGTAGGTGGGTATGATGCTCATCTTGTTGCCGATCAACTCAAGGCCAATCAAGTTGCTGTCCTGCTGCGCAGATTGCATGAATTGCCGATGTATGCCGAAGATGACATTGATCTTCCTTACAAGTTACCGATGCTGTTGCACCGGGCGGGTGTAGATTTTGCTCTTCAAAACGAAGGCGATATGGAACGCATGGGATCCCGAAACTTGCCATTCTATGCGGGCACTGCGGTAGCTTATGGCTTGCCTTATGAAGAGGCTGTTCGTTCACTTACTCAATCACCAGCGAAAATTCTCGGAATAGATAGCACCTGTGGAACACTCGAAGTTGGTAAAGATGCAACGCTGTTTATTTCGAATGGAGACGCCCTCGATATGCGCACCAATGCTCTCACGCACGCGTTCATTCAGGGGAGGAGCATTGTATTGCGAAGCAAGCAAACAGAACTCTATGAAAAGTATAAACAGAAATACGACTCACAGAAAAAGTAAGATATTGGGTTCTGTGAAAATATCAGTCATTCCCGCGAGGGTGATTAACGACTAATTTCGCTGCAGAGAATTTCCACTTGAAACTACGCGCAGAACATATCATCAAGCAATACGGTCAGCGAACCGTTGTGAAGGGGGTTTCCTTTGAGGTGAATCAAGGTGAAATCGTTGGTTTGCTTGGGCCGAATGGAGCGGGCAAAACCACCAGTTTCTACATGGTTACGGGCTTGGTGAAACCCAATGAAGGACATGTGTTTCTCGATGACATCGACATCACACGCGAGCCGATGTATCGCAGGGCTCAGCTGGGCGTGGGTTATTTGCCGCAAGAAGCCAGCGTATTCCGTAAGTTGTCGATTGAAGACAACATTAAGGCTGTGCTCGAAATGACGAAGCTGAGCAAGAAGGAGCAAAGCGACAAATTGGAATCACTTCTCGAGGAGTTTGGTCTCACGCACAAACGCACCTACATGGGAGGTACACTTAGCGGAGGTGAGCGCCGGCGCACGGAGATAGCACGCGCATTGGCTACCGACCCCAAGTTTATATTGCTCGATGAACCTTTCGCTGGCGTGGATCCAATCGCCGTTGAGGACATACAGAAAATTGTATATCAACTAAAGCAGCGCAACATCGGCGTGCTCATCACCGACCACAACGTGCAGGAGACGCTCTCTATCACCGATAGAGCGTATCTGTTGTATGACGGTCAAATCTTGAAGGCGGGCACTGCCGAGGAACTTGCTTCAGACGAGCAAGTGCGTAAGGTTTACCTCGGACAGAACTTCGAATTACGTAAAGTGAAAGTGGGCTAATGTCCAAATAAAAAGGCCTCCCCGTTGGGAGGCCTTCTTACTTAACCAAATCCATTAATTAACCAAAAAAACAAATCACACCTTTAGTACGGGGGGTGAAGTTGTATGGTTACGTTTTGTAATTTTTCTTACCGCAGTGCCACAGATAAAAAGCACTTTACTCCGCTTTCACTTGGCCTTTGCGGGAAAAATCAATTGACCTCCAAATAAAAAAGCCTCCCCGTTGGGAGGCCTTTTTACTTAACCAAATCCATTAATTAACCAAAAAAACAAATCACACCCTTGTAACGGGGTGAGAAAGTGGAAGGTTACAGTTCGATGTGTTTTTTTTACGAATTAGGAACAGACTTATAGGAGAAAGGAGAATGGAGACGCAATTTGGGGGCTCCATTCTCCTTTCTCCATTCTCCATTCTCCTTATCGCAGGGATTCAAGTACTGAGGAGGATCACACCACCTCCACCCAATCGCCGTGTTCTTTTATGAGAGAAATGAGTTCCTCAACCGCTTGTTCTTCAGGAACGTTTTTCTTGACGACGTTTTTCTCTTTGTATAGAGTAATCTTACCCGGTCCTGTGCCTACATAGCCGTAATCGGCGTCTGCCATTTCACCGGGGCCATTCACGATGCAGCCCATGATACCGATTTTCACACCCTTCAGATGTGAAGTGCGTGAGCGAATCTTGGCGGTGGTTTCTTGTAGGTCGAACAAGGTGCGTCCGCAGCTGGGACACGAGATGTACTCTGTTTTTGAAATGCGGGTGCGCGTGGCTTGAAGAATACCAAAGGCAGTGCTATTCACCCGTTGCATCGGAATTTCCGGTGCGCTGATGAATATACCGTCACCCAATCCATCAATGAGTAAAGCGCCCAAATCGGTTGCGCTATACAACATGAATTGATCCTCGTTAAGTGCGCTATAGCTGCGCCACGCCATCACTGGAATGTCGCATGACGCATTCATCAGTGTAAAAAACGCGGCACGCTGCTCAGCCATGCCGTGCGCATGCGAAGTCGTGAGCACCAACACAAGGTGGTTATGTTTCTTTATTTCAGTGATGTGCGTTTCAGTGAGATCACTTAAGGAAGCATGCACAAACACGGCTTCGGCTTGCGGCAGATTGTGCAATTCATCGATGGCGATGAGCGGATAGCAACGGTCTTTTGCGGCGTGCTTTTCCCAGGTTGCGCGATCGAAGATGAGTCCGAGTGTTCCCGGTATTTCAAAGTCTACTGCATTTGATCCGCAATAGATATAGTCGCACGCCATATCGGTGAGGTTCCACTTATCGAGCGGCACCGAATAGTTGCAGCCAACAGCGAACAGACTCGCAGCGGTTATTTCATCGCGGTGTGAGTAATCCATCACAACGCGAGGAACATTTTTACCACCGATGTTGAGCACAGTCGAGCTATGTCTGCGGGTGTATTCAAAGGGATTGATGGGTACAGCAACTTCCTGAATAGGCGAATGTCCTGCGCGCTTTTCGTAACGTTCGGCGAGCATGCGTGCCACGGGGATTTCAGCCTCCGGGGCTTCTGTAAGCGACACACGAATGGTGTCTCCAAGGCCGTCTTCGAGCAGCGTGCCAATACCCACTGCGCTTTTGATACGACCGTCTTCACCATCGCCGGCTTCCGTTACACCCAGGTGCAACGGATAGTTCATACCGGCATCCATCATGTGGTTTACAAGTAAACGGTAGGCTTGTACCATCACTTGCGCATTGCTGGCTTTCATGGAAATCACGATTTCGTGGAAGTCATGATCTCTGCAAATGCGCAAAAATTCCATCGCGCTCTCGACCATTCCCAGCGGCGTATCGCCGTAGCGTGAAAGGATGCGGTCGCTAAGCGAACCGTGATTGGTGCCTATGCGCATCGCAGTTTTGTTTTGCTTGCACAACAGCACCAATGGCGTGAATCGTTCGCGAATGCGCTCCAACTCTGCCGTATAGGTTTCGTCGGTATAGTCTATTTCTTCGAACTTCTTTTTGTCTGCATAGTTGCCCGGATTCACCCTCACTTTTTCGACAATACCCGCCGCTATTTCTGCGGCGTTGGGTGTGAAATGGATGTCAGCGACGATAGGTGTTGCATACCCTTTCTCACGCAGCCCTGCCTTGATATTCGCCAAATTCTCTGCTTCGTTCTTGCTCGGCGCCGTAATACGCACAAGCTCACAACCGGCATCAATCATGAGGATACTTTGGGCAATTGTGCCCTCCGTGTCCATGGTGTCGGTAGTGGTCATGCTCTGCAGGCGAATGGGGTTGTCGCCTCCAAAGCCAACAGTACCAATCATTACCTCACGTGTGCGAAAGCGTTGATAGTTGAAAATAGAGGGGCAGTAGCGGGGGGAAGTCATAATCCAATAAACAGTTTATCCATACAAAAGTTTTGTAGGGACGCACTGCTGTGCGTCCATGCACTGCTGTGCGTCCATGCACTGCTGTGCGTCCATCCTAAATTGGGACGCGCCGCAGCGCGTCCTTACACGTAGGTATTCGTTTGGGTTATCTTTATCGATTTGCCTCGAATTTCTGCCCAACAATATCCCAGTTGATTACATTGAAAAACGCTGTGATGTAGTCGGGACGGCGGTTTTGGTAGTGCAGGTAGTAAGCGTGTTCCCATACGTCCATACCGAGAATAGGGAAGCCACCGCAGCCGATACCGGGCATGAGAGGTACGTCTTGGTTGGCTGTAGAGCAAACGTCAACTTTGCCGCCTTTGTGAACGCAAAGCCAAGCCCAGCCTGAGCCAAAGCGGGTAGCGCCTGCCTTAGCAAACTCTTCTTTGAACTTCTCAAAGCTCCCGAAAGCCGCGTCGATAGCGGTTGCCAGATCACCTGTTGGAACGTTGGATCCACCCGGTGTCATGATTTCCCAAAACAGATTGTGGTTGTAAAAACCACCGCCGTTGTTGCGCACAGGCATTTTGTCAAAACCTTTCACGAGAATTTCTTCAATGGTGAGGTTTTCAAGGTCGGTGCCTGCAATGGCAGCGTTCAGGTTGTTGGTGTACGCCGCATGGTGCTTGTCATGGTGAATTTCCATGGTGCGAGCGTCGATATGGGGCTCCAGCGCATTGAATGCGTAGGGAAGGGGTGCAAGTGTAAATGCCATAAGTGTAAAATTTTACCGCGAA
>Ga0315907_10008268_pt1 | contig 10720 bp, 5 predicted proteins | sample LakEriMetagenome_3_FD_203525 | JGI IMG/M metagenome (GOLD analysis project Ga0315907, IMG submission 203525) | Freshwater fungal communities from buoy surface, Lake Erie, Ohio, United States - Buoy 12 MA123 | ecosystem: Environmental > Aquatic > Freshwater > Lake > Lake biofilm | place: USA...
GTAATAAGTTTACCTTCAGGACTTTGGGCATGGGTTACACACTTCTCAATAAATGCTAATGTTAGCATGAAGGTGGATGTGGAGCTTTACAAATGTGACTCCACAGGTGGAAGCGTGGTTTCCTTAGGAACCACCAACCTTGACACTGAGGTGATGACCACCAATACCATCAAGGAGTTCTTTACAGACCTGTTCCTACCTCAAACAGCAATGCTCACTACAGACAGGCTCTATTGCCAAATCTATGCTGAGCACACAGGAGGCGGAAGTCAAAACATTACATTCTATACAGAAGGAACAAGTAACTACTCCTACGCACAAACCACATTCACCCCTCCTTCTGGTACATCAGGTACAAGCGGAAGTTCAGGGTCCTCTGGATCATCTTCTACATCAGGTACATCTGGTACGACAGGTACATCAGGTTCATCTGGAACCTCTGGTGTTAGTGGATCAAGTGGTACAAGTGGCACTGCAGGAACTAGTGGAACTACAGGTACCTCTGGAACCACAGGTACGTCTGGTACCTCTGGTACAAGTGCAACCTCTGGAAGCTCAGGCACCAGTGGTAGCTCTGGTTCATCAGGCACGGCTGGCACATCAGGTACAAACGGTAGTGCTGGTACAAGTGGCTCAAGTGGAAGTTCTGGATCTTCAGGATCTTCTGGCACTAGTGGTACAGCAGGTAGCCCAGGTACATCAGGTACGTCTGGGTCTAGCGGTACAACAGGAACCAGTGGTACCAGCGGCACTACAGGTACCAGCGGTACAACAGGTACGTCTGGAACTAGTGGCACCCCTGGTACAAGTGGTACAAGTGGTATAAACGGTACTAATGGTACGTCAGGCACTTCTGGATCATCAGGAACTAGCGGTAGCTCAGGCACAGCTGGTAGCAGTGGAACAAGTGGAACAGCAGGTTCAAGTGGTACTAACGGATCTCCAGGAACTAGTGGCACTAGTGGGTCTAGTGGCTCCTCTGGGTCATCAGGTACATCTGGGACCAGTGGTGTAAACGGTACATCAGGCACCTCAGGAACAACAGGGACTAGTGGTACAACAGGTACCTCTGGTACAGCTGGTTCTTCAGGTACATCAGGCACTAGTGGATCAAGTGGTACAGCTGGAACAAGCGGAACAGCTGGTACGTCAGGTACTAGTGGTATAAATGTAGGTTCTTCTGCTGTCATCATCCTTGGTGCAGGTACACTATCATCTGTTAGATGTGGTGTAAGTAACCAATCTACTGCTGCTTTTAGTGCAGCTTTAGGTGGTCAACTCAACTGTGCTACAGGATTATATTCAGGTACAGTGAGTGGATATACCAACGTATCAAGTGGCTATATGTCATTTATAGGTGCAGGTAGAAACAACACTTCATCAGGTTACTATTCTGTAATTTCAGGTGGTGCATACAATGGAGCTTCAGGTTATCGTTCAGCAATAACAGGAGGTGGTTGTAACGTAGCTTCAGGATGTTATGGTTCTATAGGTGGTGGTATTTCAAATACAGCATCAGGTAACTGTTCTTTTGTTGGAGGGGGTCAATCAAACACAGCCAATAATGGATGGGCAGTTGTAGGAGGCGGAATAAATAACGTTGCATCAGGAGGATATTCTGTTGTTGTTGGTGGTAATTGTAGTACTGCTTCAGCAAACTATACCTTTATAGGTGGTGGTAGAACACACACAGCAAGTGGTGGTTGGGCTACAATATCAGGAGGATATGGTAACCTTGCAAGTGGTCAAATATCTGTTGTTGCAGGTGGATATGGTAGTAGTGCAACAGGATGTCGTGCTTCAACTTTAGGCGGTCAATCGAATGGTGCATCAGGTGCATGGGCAACAGTAGGAGGCGGAAATGGTAATGTGGCATCAGGACAATATTCAGTTACAGCAGGTGGAAATGGTAATGCAGCTACTTGTAATTTTGCATTTTTAGGAGGAGGTAATAGTAATACCAACAGTGGTTATTACGGAACATTAGGAGGAGGTAAGCTTAGTACAGTAAGTGGAGCATACGGATTTGTTGGTGGTGGTTTATGTAGTGTAGCATCAGGTGGTTACTCATTTTCGGGTGGAGGTAGATGTACTCGTACTACAGGTTCATTTTCAGCAACTGTTGGAGGAGCAGACAACCTAAACAGTGGATACATAGCATTTTTAGGAGGTGGCTATGTAAACATAATTTGTAATACTGCTGACCAAGGCACTTTATCAGGAGGTTATACTAATATTGTTTCAGGCGTTGTTGCTTCGTTAGTAGGCGGTAGGTCAAACTTAGCGTCAGGTAACTGCTCATTTGTGGGTGGTGGTGCAAGTAACTGTGCTACAGCAGGATTTTCAACAGTAGGTGGTGGTGCAAGTAACTGTGCTACTGCTGTATATGCTACGGTAGCAGGTGGTGACCAACACGCTGCCACAGGTAATAGGTCATTTGTTGGTGGAGGTTATGACAATACTGCATCAGGTGGATATGGAAGTGTAGTTGGAGGATTCCAAAACACAGCCACCTATATGTCTATTGTAGGCGGTGGTAGAGGTAATACAACCTCAGCAAACTATGCTACAATATCAGGCGGTCAATCCAACGCTGCTTCAGGAACTATTTCAACTGTTTCAGGTGGTAATGGAAATACTGCTTCAGGCTATAGGTCATCTATAGGTGGAGGTCAAGCCAATACTGCTTCAGCAGCTTGTTCAAGAGTTGGAGGTGGATGTGGTAACACAGCTTCAGGGGCTTCTTCTGTAGTTAGTGGTGGAATTGGGAATACTGCATCAGGAGGTTCAGGAACAACAGTTGGTGGAGGACAAGGAAATTCAGCGTCCACTTATAGAAGTACAGTGGCAGGGGGTATGTTAAATAGTGCCTCTCATAACTACGCTACTGTTGGTGGTGGATATTGTAATAGATTAGCAGCAGGAAGTTATGCATCTACAATTAGTGGGGGTTACATAAACTGTATTTGTGCGCCATCAGCCTTTATTGGTGGTGGTGTATGTAATATAATTTGCACAAATGCCAATCCTAACGCAAGCGTAGGAGCAACTATTTCAGGTGGTATCGGTAATAATACATCGGGTGGAACATTCTGTTGTGCAGGATATTTTTCTGTTGCTCCTACATCAATATTTGCAGCAGGTCAGTATTCTACAATAGGAGGTGGTTTTCAGAATAGAGCAACAGGCTCAATTGCCACAATAGCAGGTGGCGGCAGCAATATTTCATCAGGTGCAAGTAGTTTTGTAGGAGGGGGTTCTTCAAACACGGCAAATAATGCATTTGCAACAGTTGGAGGCGGTATTTTAAACACAGCAGCAAATAGAGCAACAGTAGCTGGTGGTGAAAGTAATACTGCAAGTGGTGATTACTACTCAACCGTAAGTGGTGGGTATGTAAACACATCTTCAGGAAGAGGTGCTTTTATTGGTGCAGGAAGAGGAAACACATCTTCAGGATTTTATTCAACTGTTGCGGGAGGAAGGGCAAATATTGCTTCATCGTGTGCATCATTCGTAGGTGCAGGTCAAAATAATACAGCATCAGGCTATATGTCCACTATTGGTGGTGGATTTAGTAATTTAACTGCTAATCAGTTTTCAACTATTGGTGGTGGTTATGATAACACAGCTTGCGGAAATCAGTCAACAGTTGCGGGTGGTCAAGTAAACACCGCTTCAGGAACTGTTGCTACAGTGGGTGGGGGTTGTGGTAACACAGTAAGCAACTGCTATTCAACAATTGGTGGAGGATGTGGTAATTCTGTTTCAGGAAGAGCGGGCACAATAGCAGGTGGTTGTGGTAATAACGTAACTAACTATGGTAATGCTATAGGAGGTGGATATGGTAATACATCATCTGGAGCTTACGCATCTACAATATCAGGTGGTGAGAATGGAAATGCATCAAGTAGTCATGCATCAATAGGAGGTGGTTGTGCCAATACAGCAAACGGTGGTGGTTCAAGAGTAGGAGGAGGTTTTAGTAATGTGGCTTCAGGTAGTGTAAGCACTATTGCAGGAGGTCGATCTAATACAGCTTCAGGTGCACATTCAACTATAGGAGGTGGATGTAGTAATACAGCATCAGGTAATCAATCTGTTGTAGCAGGTGGTATTATTAATTTAGCTTCAGGTGCTTGTTCATTTGTAGGAAGCGGTGAATTTAACTGCGCAACTGGTGCCTATGCAATAGTTTCTGGTGGATTTAATGGAAAGGCTACAGGAGGTCAATATCCTACAGTAGCTGGCGGCTATTGTAATACAGCTTCTGGTAACTATGGATCATTTGTAGGCGGAGGATTTGCAAATACCGCCAGTGATTACATGGCTGTTGTATCTGGCGGTTTCAGAAACTGTGCTACAGGATCACAATCAACAGTGGGAGGTGGTAGATGTAATATTGCTACAAACTCTTATTCTACTGTATCTGGAGGTCAAAGCAATACAGCATCAGGTGTTAGATCATTTGTTGGAGGTGGTTGTGTAAACCAAGCAACAGGGGATGTAGCTTCAGTTTTAGGAGGTTGGAACAACTTAGGTATTGGAATATATTCTGCTGTAGGTGGTGGTAGAAACAACACTAACTGTGGTGCTTATGCCACCATGAGTGGAGGTTATGCGTCATTAGTATCAGCTACGGGTTGTTTTGGGTTTATTGGAAGTGGATTTGGTAACTCTTTATCGGGATGCGTAGCTACCATCGGTGGTGGACAATCAAATGCTGCTTCAGCAATACACTCAACTATAGGAGGTGGAACAACTAACACAGCATCAGGTAGTGTTTCTACTCTTGCAGGTGGTCAGCAAAACACAGCATCAGGCGCATGTTCATTTGTAGGAGGTGGTTGTCTTAATACTGCTAGTGGAAGTTATGTTTCAACTGTTGTTGGTGGAACAGGAAATCAGGCAAGTAATGGATATTCTTTTGTAGGGGGTGGTTATTACAACTGTGCTCCAGGATATGTAGGTGCTGTAGTAGGTGGTGATAATAATAAAGCCTTAGGTGCGTATTCATTTGTGGGAGGTGGTATTGTAAATTCTGCTTCAGGTAATTGTTCCACTATTGGAGGAGGTAGGGGCAACTCAATAGTAGCCTCTACACAATGGAATACAATAAGTGGTGGTTATGCCAACTGTATTTGTGGGCACAGAGCATTTATTGGTGGTGGACAAAGCAACACAGTAAGTGGAAATTATTTTGGAACTATTGCAGGTGGGGTAAGTAATACAACAAGTAGTTATGCAGCAACAGTAGGTGGTGGTCAATCAAACGCAGCTTCAGGAAATAGGGCTTCAGTAGTTGGTGGATTTGCAAACATAGCTTGTGGTGCTTGTTCTACAATTGGTGGAGGTATTTGTAATAATGCTTCAGGTGGAAGTTCTAAGGTGGGTGGTGGTAGACAAAATACAGCTTCAGGTTATGCAGGAGTTATAAGTGGTGGTTACGAAGGTCTTAATAACCAAGATTATGGTTTTATAGGAGGGGGTAGTTTTAATTCAGTTTGTCATAATTTAGGAGTTGTTTGTGCTTTAGGTGCAACAGTGGGAGGTGGAGCAGGTAATAATACTGTTGGTGGAACATTTAGTAACTATTTTGTAGTTGTTCCTACAAGATGTAATGCAGGTAGATTTTCAACAATAGGTGGAGGATTTCAGAATAGAGCAGGAGGAACATATTCAGTAGTAAGTGGTGGACAATGTAGTGTTGCATCAAGTAATAACACATCAATTGGTGGTGGTTTATGTAATACAACAAGTGGGTATTTCTCTACTGTATCAGGAGGAAGATTTAATGCAGCAACAGGAAACACTTCATTTGTAGGAGCAGGTATGCAAAATACAGCTTCAGGTTCTTTCTCCGCTGTATTAGGTGGATGTAATAACTCTGCAAGTGGTTATATGGCTATGGTTGGTGGTAGACAAAACTTGGCATCAGCAGCTCATAGTGTTGTTTCAGGGGGTGTTGTAAACGTAGCTTGTGGTGATACATCAACTGTAAGTGGTGGTTATAGTAATTTAGCTTCAGGTTCATGGTCATTCATTGGAGGTGGTTATGATGTCACAGCTTCAGGTAGTGATTCTGTAGCAGCAGGAGGACGTTCTAATACAGCATCAGGAGCTTGTTCTACAATAGCAGGAGGAGCAATTAACACTGCTTCAGGATTCCTTTCCGCTGTTGTTGGTGGTGATTCAAATAGTGTAAGTTCTAATAGAGGATTTATAGGTGCGGGTTATCAAAGCACTGTATCAGGAAACTACTCAGCAGTTGTAGCGGGTTACAACAACTGTGTTGTGACCTGTAACATGGGATTTGTTGGCGCAGGTAGATTAAATACAGTTTCTTCTGCTTATAGGTCAAGTATTGTGGGAGGTTTTTCTAATACTGTAAGTGGTGGGCATAGTTTTATTGGAGGTGGTATTTCTAATACTGCATCAGGTGCACATTCAACTATAGGAGGTGGATGTAGTAATACATCAACAAACACTGCATCCACTGTATCAGGAGGTAGAATCAATGATGCTACAGGAACATATTCTTTTGTAGGGGGAGGAGACAACCAAACTGCATCAGGAAATTATTCAGTTGCAGTAGGTGGTAATGATAATATTGCCTCAGGTTGTATGTCAACGATTGGTGGTGGTCGTGCAAACACTGCCCAAGCATTTAACTCCTTTATAGGTGGCGGTCTTTGCAACTTTGCTTGCAACTCAACTTGTGGCTGCAACTCGTTTGGTGCTGTTGTAGCAGGGGGTGTGGGTGGTAACACTTGCGGAGGAACATGGTCAGGTTGTGCATTTACTGTAGCCCCCACTGCTCAAAACGCAGGAGAATACAGCTTTATTGGAGGAGGAAGACAAAACAGAGCAACAGGGGCTTGTTCATCTGTTGTTGGAGGTATTGTCAATCTTGGCTCAGGAATACAATCAGTTATTGGCGGTGGTAATGCAAACACAGCTTCAGGACTCGCAAGTACAATATCAGGAGGTGCCTTAAATACCACTTCAAGTTATTGCTCTACAGTGGGCGGAGGCTCTTATAACACTGCCTCAGCAATAGCATCAGGTGTATTTAGTGGATGCGCAAACACAGCTTCAGGTGGATGTTCTTCAGTCCTTGGTGGATGTGGAAACACTATATCAGGAACAGCGGGAGGTGGTGGAGGCTGCAACATATCAGGCTCTTGCGGATGCACCTTCTATTGGAATAACTTCTGTGCTACATCCTGTATGTGGGCAGTAGCCTATTTTGAAACCTCTGATGAACGCCTCAAAAATGTACATTGTCGTGTTTCTTCTTCTGACTGTGTAAGTCCTATTTATTACAACTGGAAAGAGGGTGATCCTAGTGTTATCAACATAGGCTACTCTGCACAAAATATCAAAGAGGTGCTACCAAATGCTGTAAAAACAGACGAACGTGGCTACTATAATGTTGATTATCACCAAGTTCACATCTATAAGATGACTAAACTTGAAGAAAGGATTGCTCAACTTGAAGATATTATTAAAAAGCTTACACCATGAGTTGGGCAGGTTTAGCAAATAACCAAACTGTATCATTTAACAACCTTCAGAACGCTGTAAACACTGGTGTTTTCACAGCCCTTACCACTATTCCTGTTAGCAGTGAACAGATAACTAAGTCAGACGCAAGCACTTATGTGAGTATTGACACTTCTTATGCTCCTTATGCAGCAAAGGCTTCTAATCAGTTGGTTGTTAAATCTGATCTAGTTGCTTCTGGTACGACAACTACCACCACTACCGCATCTCCAACAACTACTACCACCACTACAGCTGCACCAACAAGTATTACATTACATGGTAGTGGAAGAAATAAAGCTATTACAAACGGCTGGACCTCTTCCACTGATGCTTGTAATAATGGAGCAACAGCAGCTACAGCAGTGTACTCTTATACAGGAACTCTTACAACAAATACCATCTTGACAATCAATGGTTTCTATCAATTGAGCACAACAACTTCTTGGTACTGGTATTCACCTAATAATGCTGTCGAGGTGGGATATAATGGAACTGATTGGTATGTAGTTAGCTTCCCTGTAACTTGCTAAGATAACTTTGGAATAATCATAAATATTTATTAATTTTGTAAAAACTAGTAACATGGCGCAAACTTGGAACACCCTCCACATCTTTGGATTTGGAACTGTACAAGCAATCTCTGACACACAGAATGTACAAGCTCCTATTTCAGCTTTTCAAGCTGAGGTGGATGCTGTAGTGGATGATGTATGGGCTAACAGACCTGAAGGATATGCAGGTCCTAAAAGCTTCCATGCGATCAACAACTTTAACACCCTTTTCTCAGACTGGTTACCTAACCAACCTAATGCTGAATCCTTCAGAGTGCAAGCAGAAGATCTGGATCAGGAGTTGTTGAACAATCTTGCTGAGGCAGTGTTGGCTTATAGTCCAACTACCACCACTACCACCACTGAATAATAATTTGGAATTATCATAGGTAGGAACTATCTTTGTAGAAAACCTACGTATGAACATAATATTCTCAATTAACGGTGGTATAGGTAAGTGTGTTATAGCTACAGCTGTATGTAGAGCTATTAAGAAACAACATCCTGAGGATCAACTCATTGTTGTAAGTGGATACCCTGAGGTTTTTCTCAACAATCCTTATGTAGATAGAGCGTTTGCCTTTGGCAATATGAGCTATTTCTATCAGGATTTTATTGAAGACAAAGCCTTCAGGGTATTTGTGCATGATCCCTACGTGGAAACAGACTATCTAAAGCAAGATGAACACCTATCTAAGACATGGTGCAGAATGTTTGGAATAGAGCATGATGGCACAGAACCTGAAATATTCCTTACAGAAAGAGAAAATACATTCTTTGCTAGCAAGTTTAGTTCTGACAAACCCATCCTACTACTTCAAACAAACGGAGGAGCTCCTAACCAAGATCTTAAATACTCTTGGGCTAGAGACATTCCTTCTGTTGTTGTGTCTGATATTATACGAGCTTATGAAAGTGAGTACAACATTGTGCACATGAGACGTGAGGATCAAATAGCATATAATGGCACCACGTCTGTAACAGATAACTTTAGAGCTCTGTGTGTTCTTATATCTCTTAGTGAGAAACGTCTACTCATGGATAGCTTTGGACACCATGCTGCAGCAGCTTTAAACAAGCCTTCTACAGTGCTGTGGATAGCAAACACTCCTGTAGTGTTTGGTCATGAGGTGCACAATAACATTGTGTCCAACCCATTCACTAAGAAACCTGAGCTCAGAAATGCATATCTACAGAAGTTTGACATATCAGGAAACCTATTAGAGTTTCCTTACAATAACGAAACTGAGATATTTAACATTCAACAGATTATTGATTCTCTGAAATAAACCAACATGGAGAAGATATTTTATCAATCCTCCCTGCCAAGAGCAGGATCTACACTGTTACAAAACATCCTAGCCCAGAACCCAGACATCTATGCCACCCCTACTAGTGGTGTGTTAGAACTTGTGTTTGCAGCTAGGGCTAATTATACAGACAGCCCTGAGTTTCAGGCTCAAGACCCTGAGGTGATGAAGAAAGCCTTCCAAGCTTTCTGTAAACACGGTATGGATGCGTATTACAATGCTATTACAGACAAGAAATATGTTGTTGACAAGTCTAGAGGATGGGGTATACACTATGACTTTTTGAATTTCATACAGCCTGATCCAAAGATTATATGCATGGTGAGAGACCTGCGTGATGTGTTTGCTTCTATGGAGAACAATTATAGAAAGCATCCTGACAAAGCAAATGCTATTCTCAATTGGGCACAGATGAGTGGTACAACAGTTCCTAAACGTATAGACATCTGGGCACAGAGTCAACCTGTTGGTCTTGCTATTGAAAGACTTGGTGAGCTGTTCAGACTAGGATATGCAGACAAAATACTGTTTGTCAAGTTTGAAGACCTCTGTCTCTATCCTAAATCAGAGATGATTAGGATATACCAATACCTTGGCATACCCTATTATGATCATGACTTTGACAACATTGAACAAGTGACTAAGGAGGATGATGAGGTGTATGGTCAGTTTGGTGACCATGTGATTAGAAAGAAGCTTGAGCCTGTACAGTCTAAGGCTAAACAGCTCCTTGGTAAGGATGTGACAGATTGGATTTACACAAACTACAAATGGTTCTTTGATCAATTCAGATATAGCAAATGATAATCGTACTCTTTGGACAGCCTCACAGTGGTAAGTCCACCATCGCTAATGAGATAATAAAGCAGACATCCACATTTGTAAACATAGATGGGGACAAGCTTAGAGAGCTGTTTGCAAACAAGGACTATTCTAAGGAGGGTAGGATTAAGAACCTGAACAGGGCTAGTGACATAGCACACTTCCTCAACTCTACAAGAAGCAATGTTGTTGTATCATTGGTCTATCCCTACAAAGAAGCTAGAGACTATCTCAATAGCCTCACCAATAATGTGGTGTGGGTGTATTTACATTACACAGATGAGAGAGGAAGAGAGTCATTTCATGTTCCTGATTTTGAAATGCCTACAAATGATGAGAAGGTGCTGAGCCTAAGTACAACGGATCTTTCAATAAAAAGATGTCTATCCTTAATCAATGACTATGTTAACCAACGTTCACGAATGTTCTGAATGTAAAATAGCTAAGGGTTGGGGACATGAGCTCATCATCCACAACTCTGAGAAGTAT
>Ga0315907_10008269_pt1 | contig 10719 bp, 8 predicted proteins | sample LakEriMetagenome_3_FD_203525 | JGI IMG/M metagenome (GOLD analysis project Ga0315907, IMG submission 203525) | Freshwater fungal communities from buoy surface, Lake Erie, Ohio, United States - Buoy 12 MA123 | ecosystem: Environmental > Aquatic > Freshwater > Lake > Lake biofilm | place: USA...
ACGGCCCCCGTGCGATAGACCGTCATGGGTCCCGGCCCGCAGTTGTTGAGGACCGGCACGTGGTCGTGGGCGACACGCCAGCCGCGCTTCACGCGGCCCCCGCCCGTCGCGGGCCATCGGCATGGGCCAGACCGAGCGCGCTTTGCACGGTCTCGCGTACCTGCAGCAGGCGCTGGATCACGTCGTCTGCGGACGGCGGCGCGAAGCCGGTCCCCTGGTTCCGCGGGGCACTGTGCTTGGCCACCACCCCGTGCAGATACTCCAGCTCCCCCGCGGGAATGGCCGTCTGCGACAGCCCGGCGCGCACACGCACTGCCCAGTCGCGCTGGGTGCCATAGCCGCGCACGGAGACCCCATCCTCGGCGATGTCGTGAACGCGGGTGGCCACGGTGTCGGCGACGGTCGCCGGAAGCCTCGTGGTATCGAGCACGTGTGGCAGCAGGTGCCACGCGAGCACGCACCCTTCGTCGGCCGGCAGCGACGCGAGTGCGGTCACGATGGCGTCGCCACGGGCGAACGGATCCACGTTGGGCAGCGTCATGGCGAGAAGCCCTCGCCGCAGGGGATCCCGGACCGCAGCGAGCAGGCGCTGGGGGTCGTCGTCGTCGAGTTGTGTCTCGCGCCATGCGGCCTTGTGCGCCGCCAGCAGCACAGAACGCGGCACCGGCGTACGGACGATGTCGGGGATCGAACACCCCACGGCCGCCAGACAGGCCCGCTCGTCGGCCGGCAACCCGAGGGCGAGGTGCGCCGCGCGCAGCGCGACGAGATTGCGCACCAGCATGGCCGCGCGTCGTCCGCCGATCACGAGCTTCGCCTCGGCGAGCTTGCCGATCAGGACGTCGGCATAGACCACGAGCGCATCCCCTGCAGCGCTGCGGACCGTGGGTACGAGAGCCACGGTCGCGTGCACGAGCTCGCGCACGATGCCGGCGGCGGTGGGATCGACCTGATCGCCGATTCCCGCGAGAACGGCACGCCGATCGGCGTCGCTGAACTCGGCGAATGCCGGCAGCGTCACGATGTAGGCGAACCGATCGGCGAGCGCCGGATCGAGAGGCTCGACGCCGTCATACGCGTACACGGCATCGGCCTGCTGCGCGCTGGGAGGGGGATTGGTGGCGGCCCACCGGTAGCGCAGATGGTCGAGCGGGATTCCCTGCAGTCTGCGCTCGTGAACGATGGGGAAGAGCTTGTTGGCGACCTCCGGGCGGCAACGGCCGATCTCATCGAAGAAGATCACCTGCGCCCCCCACGCCGATCCGGCTGACGAGGCGTAGCGAATGCCACCCCGTTCGTCGGGCACGGGGAAGCCGGCGAGATCGTCGAACTGCAGCAGACTCGCGTTGTAGTGACGCAACTCCAGATCGAGCGCCTGTGCGAGGCGCACGAGCAGCAGCGTCTTGGCCGCGCCGTGATCGCTCACGAGCAACAGCGGTTCTTCCGAAGCGAGCGCCGCCAGGATGGCGGGCTCGATGGCATCGTATCCCACGATGCCGAGGGGTCGCAGCAGGGTGCGACGCGCATGCTCCGGTGCGCGCCGCGTACGACGCGCGATTCGGATGGACACTGTAACCTCCGCGCTCACGCGCGCAGGGCGCACCGTCGCTGGCCGGCGACGATGCGGTGGACCGCTTTAGTGGACTTCTTTAGCGTCGCGCCACAAGCTGGCCGTTCAAATCGCGACGTCCTGCACACCATGTCCGGCACACCACTGATCGCCGACCAACGAAAAACCCGGCAGGCGGATGACCGCTGCCGGGTGAAGCGCCGCGAGTGGGCGCCAACGCAGGAGCGGTTTAGCTGAATTTGTTACGCGGCCAGCAATCGCCAGAAATCGCCGCGGGATTCTTATCCAAACTGCGTGAGATCGGCGCCTCACGCAAGGTCCGGCACCGGCGCGCGCAGCGTGTGAACCACTGCACGCGCCGGTCCCGACCTTGTGATCAATGCATTCATTGCGACTCCCCAAGTGCACTGGTGCTGCGAGGTGGCTCAGGGCTCCCGTTTGCGGCGCAGCTTCTCGTCGTAACCGTGCTTGCCGCGCTTGGCGTTGTACGAGCGCTGCATCTGGTACTTGGCATCGAGTTCGCTGTGGCGTTCCGCCTCGTACATCGCGGCCAGTTCGCCGTACTCGAGGGCATACTGCCGGAGCAGGTGCTCCTGGTCGGCCGAAATCCCCACCGGGATCTCCATGGCCTGAAGTTCGTGCATGACTCTGGCCGCCTCACGCGCACGCCCTTCGCGCTGCAGTCTCGCCGCTTCTTCGCGGCCCCTCGCCGCGCGGGCGAGGACCACTGCGAACTCGATCTCCGGTTCGAGATGCTGCTGCCCCTCGATGGAGGAGGCGATGGGCAGATGCGTCGTGCGGTGCTCCACGCCGCCGGTGGCGAGCAGCACGTCGGCGCTCGTCGTGAGCGTCGCAATGGGCGTGCGATCGGACTGCAGCAGCGCCAGCCGGTCGACGGGTACGAACAGCTCGAACAGCAACGGCTTGGGCTCGGCCGCGTACAGATCGCCGAGGTCGAACTGGAACGTGGCATTCGCGGGTGCGCTGGCAGGCCAGTCGGAGTGCACGATGACCACACTTACCGCTTCGGCAAGTGCCAGCCGGATGGTGAGCCCCTGCGCGCAGACCGAGAGCAGGTTACCCAATTCCTCGGCCAGCACGTCTTCCGACTGATCCGGTCGCTCGATGTACCAGGTATTGCCACCCCCGGCATCGGCCATGGCGCGCAGGAGCGTATCGTCGTAGCCATCGCCGACACCGATGGTACTGGTGGTGATTCCCATGCTGCGTGCCGTGCGGGCGAGCTCGGTGAGGGTGGAGGGCTCGGTGATTCCCACGTTGGCGTGTCCATCCGTGAGCAACAGGATGCGGCGCGACGACCCCGGGAGCGACCCGATGTGCCCGAGCGCCTGCTGCATGTGTTCGCGGCCGCGCAACCAGCCGCCGCTGAGGTTGGTGGATCCACGGGCATCGAGTTGCAGCAGCGTGGTCACCAGCTGGGCGTGCCGCGCGCGCCGTTCCGGCGGCGCCACGGTCTCCACGGCATCGTCGAACGCCACCACCGACACCACGTCGTCGGGATGCAGACGCTCGACGGCGCGGGCGGCGGCGGTACGCGCCGAGGTGATGCGATCACCGCTCATCGAGCCACTGCGGTCGATGACGAAGCTCACGCCGATCGGCGGCCGGTGCAGCGTGTCCGGTGCCGTGCCGCTGATGGTCAGCAGCGCCCGGACGATGATGCCGGGCTGGCCATTGGGGGATTGGGGGGCGTCGACGAACTGGTGATCGACCTGCAATTGCGTGTCCATGCACTGACTCCGAGTTGGAGGGGTGCGAGGAACTTCGCAGGCGGGTCTGACAAAACCGGACGGCGCTAAGTGCTTATCTGCGCGACACTTACTCTTCGGTTTCAGTTCGGGACACACCCTTCGCCGACCCGTCGCCCTGACGCTGGCTATCGTGCTTCATCACGCTTTCGATACGCGGCAGGACCGACACGATGCGTCCGAGGATGAGGATCGTGAACGCCACCGCGATCAGCCCCTGGACGGCGCTGATCACCCGCGCCCACCCCAGCGGGCGGATGTCCCCGTACCCGATCGTCAGGTGCGTGACGATCGAGTAGTACAGGGCATCGGCCCACGACTCGGCCCCATGCAGCGACGGCAGAATGGTCGTGTACAGAATGCCGAAGCAGACGATGAGCTCGAGGTAGTTGAGAAAGCTGAGGACGAGCGTCCGCACGGCGTTCGAGATCATCAGCCGGCCACGGGCGCGCAGCTGATCGAAGACGCCGAGGTTCACCGAGGACTGGAAGATGTCGAGGATGCGCACCCACACGAGCAGCTGCGTAAGCCACACTGGCACGAGAGCGCCACGCGCGCCTGCGACGAGCAGTGCCGCCTCGATGGCGAACCACATGAGGATGTACGTCTCGATGCGGCGCGAGCGGCGCTTCGTGGCCTCTGCCGGATCCAGGCGGAATGCCTCGGAGTGCACGTGGGCCACGCGGCTGCCACCGGCCAGGCGGCTCGGCGACAGCAGGTGCATGCCCCAGAAGAGCCGCTCGAAGAACCACGTGATCATCGAGTAGGCCCGGAGTTCTTCTCCGAGAAAGCGACGGAACATGATCGACGCGGCGAGAGGAGGTCAGGACCCTGCGGTCAGGCGGAGGTGCCTGGGCGCTTCACCGTCACGAAGGCGCAGGCCACCGCCGCGCACCCAAGCAGCGCCCCCGCCAGGCGAATCACGTTGGCCGGATTGCCCCCGAGGAGCGACTCGTAGAAGAGCGGCAGCGTGAGGTTCTGGATGAGCATGGGAATCACGATGAACATGTTGAACACGCCCATGTACACCCCCACACGCGCTTTGGGGATGGAATCGGAGAGCATCACGTACGGATTGCCCATCATGCTGCCCCACGCGAGGCCGATCCCGAGCATCGGCACGAAGAGCAGCGTACGATCGGCGATGGCCGGAATGGCGAGCATCGCCACCGACGCGGCCACGAGGGCGATCACGTGCATCCACTTCGCGCCGATGCGCCGCGTGACCGGGACCATGGCGAACGCCGTCACGAACGCGATGAAGTTGTAGAACGCCCCCACCTGCCCCGTAACGAGCCCGGCTTCACGGAACCCGGGAGAGGCGGGATCCTGGGTCCCGAACAGTGTGAGGGCGAGGGCGGGCGCGATGTAGATCCAGTAGCAGAACATGGCGTACCACTGGAAGAACTTCATGGCGGCCATCTGCCGCATGGTGGTGGGCATGTCGCGCAAGGCGTCCACGATTTCCCGCAGGGTATGTCCGAATCCGCGTGGCATCTGCTCGATGCGGACGCGCTCCTCGGCCGTGAGCGGGAGTTCCGGCACCCGCCGGAGCGACCAGAGAATCGACGCCGTGGAGAAGAAGGCGCCCATGAGGAACGCGAGCATCGTGATATGCGGGATGCCGCGGTCGTTCACCGCGTCACGATTCATCCCGAGGAAGACGAGCAGCGACGGCGTGATGTACGACAGCGTCTGCCCGAGTCCCGTGAAGGCGCTCTGCGTGAGGAAGCCGAGGGACGTCTGGGTGTCGTCGAGCCGATCGGAGACGTAGGCCCGGTACGGCTCCATCGTGATGTTGTTCGCCGCATCGAGGATCCACAGGATACCGGCCGCCATCCACAGCGTACGGCTGAAGGGCATCGCCAGCAGTGAGAGCGAGCAGAGCAGCGCACCGACGAGGAAATAGGGGGTGCGCCGGCCGCGCGGACTCAGCGTACGATCGCTCATGGCCCCGATGATCGGCTGTACGATGAGCCCGGTGACCGGGCCGGCGAGGTAGAGCAGCGGCAGGCTCGCCTCATCGGCACCGAGGTACCGGTAGATGGGGCTCATGTTGCTCTGCTGCAGCCCGAAGCTGTACTGGATTCCGAAGAATCCCACGTTCATGTTCACGATCGACATGAACGGCAGATGTGGCCGGGTCGGCGCGGGCGCGGCGGGCGCCGACGTCGGCGCCGCAGTCATCGTACTGGCCATCGGGACTCCATGAAAGACGAACTACCGGTTGAAGAATCCATCACGCTGCTGCGCGCCCTGACGACCGCGAACGGCATCCGGGCATCGCGCAGCGTGGTGGCGAACTACGAGGCGATCTTCGCCCGCGATGCGATCATGGCGGGACTGGCGGGGCTGTCCGCCGGTGACGAGGTGATCTCCCGCGGTCTCGGGCGGACGCTCGAACAGCTCCGCGACCTGCAGGGCGGGCAGGGGCAGATCGCGTCCAACTTCAAGGTGGCCGCCGACGGATCGACGCAGGTCAGCTTCGGTACGCTGGCCCCGCGCTTCGATTCGGCGACGTGGTTCCTGTATGGTGTCGCCGTGCTCTGCGCAGCGGAACGGGGGCACTACGGCGAATTTGCGGCCGCAGTCGACCGCACGGTCGATCTCCTCGACGGCATCGAGTACAACGGCCGGCACCTGCTGTACGTCCCGGCCGGCGGCAACTGGGCCGACGAGTATCCGTTCGATGGCTACATCCTCTACGATCAGGTCCTGCGCGCGATGGCGCTGCGCGAGCTTGGCCGAGTGGCCGACCGCCCGCAGTGGATCGCCAAGGCCAGCGCCATTGCCGACGCCATCGACGCGCGCTTCTGGCCCGCCGGTGCGTGGAAGTACGGCGGCCCGCGGCGCTTCCCGGTGGCCGCGACGTCGCCCGTGCGCATCGACGAACACCTCGACCTTGCAGCCTGCGCGCTGCTGGCGGCGAGCGACCTGTTGCCGCATCGCAGCGGCGCGCTGCTCGATGCGCTGCGCGATGAGTTCCTCGCGCACGACCGGTTGCCCCCGGCGTTCACGCCGGTGATCACCGAACAGGACGCGGAGTGGCCGGCGCTCGCCGCCTATCACCTGCACGGATTCCGCAATCGGCCGCACGAGTACCACAACGGGGGCATCTGGCCGGTGTGGTTGGGGTTTCTTGGGGTGGCGCTGTTCCGCCATGGGCGCCACGATGACGTGCGGCATCTTCATCAGCTCACGACCGCCCGGGTATTGGGGCTGTCGCGATTCGACTTCGAAGAATACTTCCACGGCGTGACCGGCGAGGCGCTCGGCACGCCCGGCATGGCGTACACGGCAACGGGGTTCGTGTTGCTCGACCACGTCGCACGCCGCGCCGACCTCACCGCACCGCCGACACTGCCATGGATACGCTGAACCCCTCGGCCGTGGCCGAGCTCGTCGAGCACCTCTTCGCGGCACACCGGCTCGACGGCCGGCTCGTGATCGGCGTAGCCGGGGAGTCGGGGAGCGGGAAGAGCACCGCGGCAACGCAGCTGGCCGAGTTGCTGAGCGCCCGGGGCGTCCCCACGGCCTTGATCAACCAGGACAACTACTTCATCCGTCCGCCGCGCACCAACCACGCATTCCGCCTGCAGGACCTCGACAGCGTGGGGCCGCACGAGGTGCAGCTGGCGCTCATCAGTGAGCACATCGCCGCCTTTCGTGCGGGAGCCACCGTCACGGCGCCCGAGGTGAACTATCCCGAGAACCGCTTTGATTCGGCCACGCGGGACTTCGCGGGTCTGCAGGTGCTGATCGTGGAAGGCACCTACGTGCTGATGCTCGAGGGGCTCGACGTGCGGGTGTTCCTCGAAGCCACGCACCGCGACACCCACGATCGCCGCATGGCGCGCAACCGCGACATCTGGGAGCCGATCATCGACACCATTCTCGACATCGAGCACCGGCTCATCGCGCCGCAGGCCGAACGGGCTCACTGGCTCATCGACCGGGACTTCCGGCTGCGACGCGGACCGGCGCACGACTGACGTCCCCGGCTCAGCGCCGCGCGGCGCGCCGAGCCAGCACGAGGAAGAGCGTGCCGAAGGCGAGCATCACCCCGCCCCACACGAGGTTGATGTTCATCCCGGCGCTGCGCTCGTACATCGCCGTGTCCCCGTTCGTCATGAGCCCGTACACGCCGAGCATGAGGCCGAGCACCACGAACAGCCCGCCGATCGGCAGGCGAAGATCCATCCCTGCGCCACCACTCATCGCACTCGCCCCGGTTCAGTAGAAGATCACGTTGAGCGTCACCATGGCGAGCATGACGGCCACGGCGAAGACGCTGGGCTTCTGGTACCACGCCTTGACGTCGTCCACCGGCCTCGGCGTGAGCGAGTACACGAGCCCCTCGAGTTCGGTCTCGGGACGGGCGCGCGTGGCGAGGCTCACGACGATGGTTACGACGAAGCAGGTGGTGAAGGCGGCGATGGCGGTCCAGAACGTCTGCGCCATCTCGCTCGGGTAGCTGAGGTAGGCGCCGAAGAACCCGCCCTTCACGCCCGGCGTCGCCCCATTGGCGAGCGAGATGCCGTGGTGGATGGCCGGCGCCACGGTGCCCGCCACGAGCCCCCAGAATGCTCCGTGACCGGTGCTGCGCTTCCAGAACATGCCCAGCGCGAACGTGGCAAAGAGTGGCGCGTTCACGAAGGCGAAGACGAGCTGGAGCAGCTCCATGATGTTGTTGAACGCCCCGGCCACGTAGGCGGCCGCCACCGACAGCGCGATGCCACCCACGGTAGCCGCGCGCCCCATCCACAGGTAGTGCTCGTCGGTGCCCTGCTTCTTGATGTGGGCCTGGTAGATGTCGTAGGTCCACACGGTGTTGAACGCCGTCACGTTGCCGGCCATGCCCGACATGAACGAGGCGATCAGGGCGGTGAGGCCCAGCCCCAGCATGCCGGTGGGGAAGAGCTTCACCAGCATCATGGGCGTCGCGAGATCGTAATCGAGCACCACGTTGCCGTTGGTGTCGAGCAACGGCGTGCCGGCCGCGGTGAGCTTGGCGGGGATGATGTTGTCACCCATCGCGAGGGCGATCATGCCGGGCACGATCACGAGGAACGGGAAGATCATCTTCGGCACGGCGGCGATCAGCGGCGTGCGGCGCGCCGCCGTCATGCTGTCGGCCGCCATCGCGCGCTGCACGACGAGGAAGTCGGTGCACCAGTAGCCGAACGACAGCACGAAGCCGAGCCCCATGACCATGCCGAACCACTCGATGCCGATGGCATTGGTGCTGGCCGCGCCCATGCCCTGCCACACGTTGGTGTACGCGTACTCCGGAAGCCCGCGCTGCACGGCGGCGGCCGCGAGCTTGTCGGTCATGCCGCCCCAGCCGCCGACCTGCTTGAGCCCCACCCATACGAGGGGCGCAAAGCCGAAGACGATCATGAAGAACTGCAGCACCTCGTTGTAGATCGCGCTCGTGAGCCCGCCGAGTGTGACGTAGGCGAGCACGATCACGGCCGACACGAGCACGCTCGTGTCGAAGTCCCACCCCAGCAGCAGGTTGAGCAGCTTGCCCATGGCGTACATGGAAATGCCGCTCGAAAAGATCGTCATGGCCGCGAAGCCGAGCGCGTTGAACGTGCGCGTCTTCTCGTCGAACCGCAGCTTGAGGTACTCGGGGACCGAGCGTGCCTTGGAGCCGTAGTAGAAGGGCATCATGAAGATCCCCACGAACACCATGGCCGGGATGGCACCGATCCAGTAGAAGTGGCTGGTCGCGATGCCGTACTTCGCGCCGGAGGCGCCCATGCCGATCACTTCCTGCGCGCCCAGATTGGCGGAGAGAAAGGCGAGCCCGGTCACCCACGGTGGCAGGGACCTGCCCGACAGGAAGAAGTCCGTCGAGGTGCGCATCATGCGCCGCAATGCCCAGCCGATGCCGAGCACCACGACGAAGTAGATGGCCATCACGACATAGTCGAGCGTGGTCAGCTGGGTCATCGGGCGGTTGTCTGGGGAGTGAGACGGGGAATGGACAGAAGTTGCAGTGCAGCACTGTTTCGTGCGACTGCCAGCCACGGGGGCTTGCCGACGCGACGCACGAGGGCGAGACCGCGCACCTGCCCCTCGAGCGGGATCGCCGGGCGATCACCGGCGCGGAACCGGCCCGTACCGTCGCCGAGGAGGAGCACACCGCGGCTCGCATCGTAGCGGCCGAGGACCGGCGGAACGCCGTACTGATTGCCGCCCAGCAGCAGGTCCACGTGACCGTCGCCATCGAAGTCGTGCACGGCGGTCGCAAAGACCATGGAGACCTGCGCCTCGACGGAAAGCGGCTGGAGCGTGAAACGGCCAGTTCCGTCGTTGAGGGCCACGGCGCTTTCGAACGTGGTGGCCGTCCTGACCTCGGCCCGCGCGATGTCGGCCGCCTCGAAGATGTCCTCGAGACGGCTGGCACCGAAGGCGGTGAAGGAGGGGTACTTGCCGCGAATCGCCGGCATGAGCTTCACCAGTTCATCGCGGCCGGCGAGCGGATACGCCGTGCCCCCCACGAAGCGGGTGATGACCTGCTTGGTCGTGCCGGTCCCGGTGAAGTCGTGCACGTACATGCGCACGGGTGCTTGCGGAGACGCACGCAGGAAGCTGTTCCGCCCGGCGTTCCCGAGCACCAGATCGGGATGACCGTCGCCGTTGAGATCGGCCACCTGCAGGCTGTTCCACCACCCCGAGGCGTCCTGCAGTCCCGTGGACTGCGGGCGTTCACTCAAGCGGCCCCCCGTGTTGAACCAGATGCGGACCGGCATCCATTCGCCCGCCACCACCAGATCCGGGCGTGCATCCCCGTTCACATCGGCCCATTGCGCGGCCGTCACGAGCCCGGCGCGGGCGAGACCGGGCGCCACGGTGTCGGTCACGTCGGTGAAGCGTCCCGTGCCGTCGTTGCGCAACAGGTGGCTCACCGGTGTGCGTCCATAGGCGCGGGCGACGACACGGGTCCCCACGAAGAGATCGAGGTCCCCGTCGGCGTCGAAGTCGGCGGCGGTGACCGTACCGCCGTTCTCGCGAAGACCGGCGGGGAGGGCGTTGGGTGCCCTCGCGAACGCACCACGGCCGTCGTTGAGGTAGAGGCGGTCCGCCAACTCCGCGAACTCGTCCCAGAACTCGTTGCCGGCACTCACCACATAGAGATCGAGGTCGCCGTCCCCGTCGGCGTCGAAGAACGTGGCATCCACATCCTCGGCCGTGCTGTCGGCAGCGAAGGTCGCGGCACTCGACGTGGTGAAGCGGCCATCCGGCTGCTGGAGGAGCAGACTCCCGCGCTGCCACTTCGCTCCGCCCACGTAGAGGTCGTCGCGGCCATCGCCGTTCACGTCACCCACGGCCAGCGCCGGACCTTCGGCCGACACCACATGCGGCATGAGC
>Ga0315907_10008272_pt1 | contig 10718 bp, 11 predicted proteins | sample LakEriMetagenome_3_FD_203525 | JGI IMG/M metagenome (GOLD analysis project Ga0315907, IMG submission 203525) | Freshwater fungal communities from buoy surface, Lake Erie, Ohio, United States - Buoy 12 MA123 | ecosystem: Environmental > Aquatic > Freshwater > Lake > Lake biofilm | place: USA...
TAGATGAGTGGTCGATATCCTCGGTAAACATTATTGAAACACCTGCAATGCGATCGCCTTAAACAAGGCATCTATAAGATAAACAAAGGTTGCTACTGCAACGATCATCAAAAGAACGGATGCAGACTCACTAATGAGCTGTTGGCGCGTAGGCCAGACAATCTTGCCGAATTCGGCTTTGGATTCTACAAAAAGTTTAGCTACCCCAGTTGGCTCAGATTTTGCATCTGATTCAACTTTGGATGCTTCTTTTGGTTGCTCTTTCAGGTCGTTTTTCGTCATAGCGGCAACTCTTGCGATTCCTTTGCAATCTTTGTAAATGCGATACGTTTAAGTGCAATTCTCTAAAATGGTGAAGCGCGCCCTGGAGGACTCGAACCTCCGACATCAGGTTTTGGAGACCTGCGTTCTACCAACTGAACTAAGGACGCACGTAATGAAAACACGATTTCGATACGCAACCAGTTATATGTACTGTATCAATTGCTATAACAAAATAGTATTTGATAATTAGTATAACTGTAGAAGGGGCTATAGTGGGCGATCAAATCGTTGTTTAAGACGAGTTGCTTTGCCAACTAGGTCACGTAAGTAGTAGAGCTTAGCACGACGGACTTTACCACGACGAATCACTTTGATGCTTTCAATTTGAGGAGAATGTAGCAAGAAGGCTCGCTCTACTCCAATCCCTTGAAACACACGACGGACAGTAATGACAGAGTTAATGCCAGAACCACGTCTCGCGATGATTACGCCTTCGTATGGCTGAGTACGTTCTTTGCCGCCCTCTTTAATCCTAACTCCAACCTTGACAGTATCTCCTACATAAATTGTGGGGAGATCTGTTTTGATATATTCCGCTTCAATTGAGCGGATGATTTCAGAAGCGTTCATGAGGAATGCCAAAAAAGTCGCGATCATCTATGTTAAAGCATGAATGCTTCAATGTCTATAATTTTCGCAAAAAAGTTTAGATATAGCGCGAAGCGCTATATCTAAACTTTTTTGCGGAGGCTAGAGCTTGGAGGAAGAGTGCTCTTGTTTTGTTCGGCTTGACGGAGCGCGGTAATCTCTGAGGCTGTGCTTTGTAAGGTCTGATCGCGATAAGGAATCGCCGCACGAGTTTTTAAAAAAGCGGCTTCGTTTTCGGATATTGGCGGTAATGCTATGGGCGCAAAGGCGGCAATGGTGCTGGGGGATTTGCGTCCGATGGGGGCGATCGCACCAATTTGCAATCCAGCTATAAGCATGGCGCTGCGGACGGCAGCGGATGAGGAGTAAGTCACAAGATAGCCATCAGGTTTGAGGCTGTTGGCTAAAAGCTGGATAAATTCTACTGTCCAGAGTTGGGGACAATGGGGCGGTGAAAAGGGATCGAGAAAGATCGCATCAGCCCATTTGGTTGGGACTTGGTGAATGGTTTGCCTTGCATCACCGATTAGTAATTGCAAAGATAAATTTTCAGTGATTACGGATTGATTTATAGCAGCGATTTTTAAGATTTGGGCGATCGCGGGTTTCCAGATATCTACTAATCCTGATGCGATCGCTTTTTGGGGGACTTCGAGGTTGTTTTCGAGGGCGATGATGTGGAGATTGGCGGTGCGATCGGGTGTCTCAAAAACACAGGCGATCGCGGCGGCGGTGTTGTAGCCTAAGCCATAGCAAACATCAAGAATGTTGAGTTGAGTTTGGGTGCTGGCTTTTTCTGCAATTTTGGCGGGTATGACAAATTTAGCTTCGGCTTCGTGTTTTGCACCGTGGGAGCTATGGAATGTTTCTTGAAATGTTTCTGACCAAAAAGTGACTGATCCGTCTTCAGTGGGAAAAAGTGAAAGATTATCCATTAAATTCGATCAATGCTGACGCGATCGTCAAAGACAAAACACTCACCTTCCCAAATACTTTCTTCTTTGGGCACTTCTTCGATGTATTTAAGAATTCCGCCTTTGAGATGATATACCTCACTGAAGCCTTGAGAGAGCATATAGGCACTTGCCTTTTCGCAACGAATTCCGCCTGTACAGAACATAGCTACCTTTTGATGCTTCTCTGGATTTAATTGCTCCTGTACGTACTGCGGGAATTCGCCAAAGGTCTCTAGATTTGGATTGATCGCCCCTTTAAACGTGCCAAACTCTACTTCATAAGTATTGCGAGTATCAATCACAATCACATCAGGATTAGCAATCAATTCATTCCAATCTTTAGGTTCTACGTAAGAGCCAACTCGATACCGTGGATCGATGTCGGGAACGCCCAAAGTGACGATTTCTTTTTTGAGCCGTACTTTCATCTTTTGAAATGGAATTCCTTGGCAATAGGATTCCTTATGCTCTAGATTCTGAAGGCGAGGATCTTTGCGTAAATAATCTAGTACGGCATCGTTCGCATCACGACTACCTGCGATCGTGGAGTTAAGCCCTTCCTTGGCAAGTAAAATCGTGCCTTTGAGTTGATGAGTGTCACAAAATTCTTTAAGCGGATTCCGCAATGATTCATAATCTAGCAATTCTGTAAAATGATAAAAAGCTGCAACAACACAAGGCTCCATCGCCTCTTGCTGATTGGCTTGAATTGCCTGATTAATTTGTGCTTGCAGACGTGTTACTTGTTTGATCCTAGTCATTTGCCCAGAAATTTGCCAGAAATTTATGTAAAAGGCGATCGCTTTTCTATAACTCCAATATAGCGCCTTACGTTGTCGTTGTCCTAAATCGCCTGTTTCCCCTTCGGCTTCTTTTCGCACAAAAGTTCAAAAGAGCTAATACCAAAACACAAAAGGGCGTAGCCCTTTTGTGTTTTGGTATTAGCTCTTGATGGGTTTGGGTTTCAATTCACGGAAGTGTTGAGACACTTTTGTGAATTGGTATAAATAGGTAAGGATGGGCGGCGCTTTGTGCCACCCATCCTTACCTATTTGGCAATTTCTGTTCAAACGAACCACAAGAAATTTTTTAAAAGCGTTGCAAAGCAGCGCTTTTAAAAAATTTCTTGGTTTGGAATTGAGCGCAAAGTGCTGTATTTAGAAGACATCTTAACAAGGACTGATACAAATCCTCAAAATGGCAAAGCCATTTTGAGGATTTGTATTATGCTTTTGGCGCTTTTAGGCGGAGTATTTCTACTTCTTCAGGTGTTAATGACCAACCTAAAGCACCAGCATTTTGTCTGGCCTGATTGGCATTTTTCGCCCCTGGGATGGGGATGATGTTTCCTTGGGCAACTAGCCAATTTAAAGAAACCTGAGCCAGTGTTTTATCATATTTTGCAGATAGATCTTTGAGCGCTGAGAATAAAGGCTCTAGCTTTTGTAAGCCCTTAGGACTAAAGCGAGGATCAATGCGCCGCGCACCTTGAAGAGTTTTTACAGATTCTGGCGTATATTTCCCCGTCAATAAACCTTGAGCAAGGGGACTATAGGCAAGAATCGTTACTCCTAATTGTCTCGCCTTTTCGAGAGTTCCATTCTGCTCAATTTGTCTAGTTAATAAAGAATAAGGAACTTGATTCACCGCCAGAGGAATGCCCTTTTCGGCAAGATATTGATGAGCTAGCGCCATTTGAGCCGCAGAATAATTGCTGACTCCCACCGATTGAATACGTCCTTTTTTCACTTCTTCTGCAAGAACTTCCATAAAGTCTTTCGTCTTGAGTAGAAATTCTAAAGGCCAGTGAATTTGATAGAGACTAATTTGCTCTGTTTGCAAACGCTCCAGACTAGCGGTTAGAGCATCAGCGATCGCTGACTTCTGCCAACGCCATGGTAATGGGAAATATTTAGTAGCAATCTGCACTGGCTGGAAAGTTTGTTTGCAAAACTGACCAATTAAGCGTTCTGACTCGCCAAATCCATAGACTTCGGCAGTATCAAAAAATGTGATTCCTGCCTCAACAGAAGCTTGAAATGCTTCCGCCACATCTTTTGCGCCAAAATCCTTGCCGTAAGCCCAAAACAGGGTATCACCCCATGCCCATGTTCCGACACCTAGCGCGGTTACAGTTGGACCATTGGAGCCGAGCTTGATAGTTTGCATATGTCTTTGATTAAAGATTAAACTTTTCTAAATAATTATAGCAATCCCCCCAAAGAGGATGGTGGTGCTTTGCACCGCCATCCTCTTTGGGGGGATTTTTCAGATGATTTGCGTCTCGCTATGGTTTGAAATTAGTTTGTCAAACCATTTTTCTAGGCGATCGCCCCATACTTCTAAAGAATATTCCGATTCAAGTTGTTGGCGACAGGTAACGCGATCAATTTGGTCTAATTTAGAAATTGCTTCAATCAAACCAGACACACTTCCCATTTCCACAAGAAATCCTGTTTTGCCATGCCGAACGATCTCAGTAAGTCCTCCAGAACGATAGGATATTACAGGCACACCACAGGCAAAAGCCTCAATCGCCGCATTCCCGAACGCTTCAACCCAACGGGGAGTCATTAATAAAGCACTACATTGTCCTAGTTTTTGCTGCAACCCATCAGTAGATAAAAATCCTTCATAATGAAGTTCAGCTTTAGGAAAAGATGCTTGAATATCCAGCCAATAGCTCTGATCTTGAATTAATCCGAAAATATGCAAAGGGAATCCACTTTCCTGTGCAGCCTCGACAGCATCCTCTAATCCCTTCTCGGGAGAAATACGTCCGACCCATGCAAGGCTTGGTTTATCTGGCTTAGTGACAAAATTATATTGCGTTACATCAATCCCTTTACCCATAATCATCAGGCGATCGCCATGGCTAAAAGTATCTGCACATGCACGAGTATTCACCGCGATCGCATCAGGGCAAAGCGCGGAAGTTTTCGATACCATCGCATCCATTACAGGCGAAAGTGACGACATGCTGATCCAATGGGCGATCGGGCGGCGAAAAAATGGTGTGAGGTACAGAGGTAGCCAATCATAGGCAAAGTTAAATAACAAATCAAACCGATCCTGTGATTCCCTCGCATAGCTCCACATATTTTCCAGAACCGAGTTTTGAGGAAGGACAACCATATCAGCGCCCACTTGAGTTTGGGCTGAAGTTTGGATGGTTCCTACTATTTGAGTCAGTTTAGTGACATTGGTAACGGAACCTTCAGGCGCAACGATTTCCACTTCATGCCCTTTAGCCATTAAAGCTTTCGCCGCATTTTGCAAAGTCAATTCCACGCCCCCACCGATTCCCGATCCCAATGCTCCTACAGGAGTAGATAGAAATAGCAATCGATAATTTTTCTTAGTCATATTTTTATTGGGGAATTTTCTATTAAATAAGACTTACGCAAAAGAACTAGATGTAGGGGGCAATTCATGAATTGCCCCTACGATGGAATCAGGATCTCAGGGCATTTTTGCGTAAGTCCTATAAAAGAAGAGGTGGCAGAGCCACCTCTTCTTTTACTTCATGCCCATTAAGCCCTTAGTTAGTCGCTTAATGGCGGCTCCTGCCACATCACGATAACGCATCTCACCACAGAGAATTTTACCCATGCGCTGACTAGCACTAGGACGCTTCACTCCCATCTTGTAGCCAAAACTAGGAATGCGATAAAAAATATTGGCAATGCGTTGCGCCCATACCATGTCTTCTCCCCATTCTTCTTGGACTTTGAGAGTATATTGCTTGAGCGCATCAGCATTACCACCGATCGCTTCATCGATCGCCTGACCAGCAAACATACCAGTTAAGAGGGAAGGACGGATGCCCTCAGCCGTGAAGGGATCGACGATACAAGCCGATTCGCCTGTGAGTAGAGCATTTTGAGTATGCAGTGGTTGGTGACCATCCCATAGGCATATTGGATGCCCAAATTGCTTCATGGAAGTGACGTTAATTCCAAATTCCTGAGCATATTTCGCAGCAATCTCCTTAAGATTTTGTTTCTCGCCACCGATAAATGTCCCTGCTCCGATGGAATAACCGTCAGCCTTTGGGAAGTTCCAAATATATCCATTTTGAACAGAGCCAAAATCAAAGTGAGCAGCACTGACATCGGGTGCAGGGTGTGGGGCTTCGACTTCGAGAGCTGCTCCCATGCGACGCTTGCGCTCTTTAAATCCTAGCCATTTTGCCATGGAGCCTTTTGCCCCATCAGCAGCAATTACATACTTGGCTTCAAATACATCATTTGCAGTTTTGACTAACCAGCGATCGCTTTTCCACTCAAGCCCTGTAACGCCAGTGTTATCGCGAAGTTCTACGCCTAGTTTTTGGGCTTGTTGCACAAGGTAATGATCGAAAACATCGCGACGCACCATCCAGACGGGTTCTTTGGATGTTAACCCCACCAGTTCAGGATCGCCCATTTGCCATGTGTAGCGAATTTGTTGGACTGTCAGAGAAACTGCTGGCGAAAAGTCAAAGTCAAACCACTCTTGTACCATCGGCGAAACGCCACCACCACAGGGTTTGTAGCGAGGCAGGCTCTCTTTTTCGAGTAGCAAAACTGATCGTCCTCGTTTTGCCAAATGATAGGAGGCTGAACCACCAGATGGACCTGCTCCCACAACAATGCAGTCGTACATAAGCAAAATTTTTTAGGTAAATGTACAAGAAAATCCTTTAGATTTTACCCCTAAAAAGTAAAGTAACGTGCGATCGCCTTTTGGCTTAGACAAGTAAGCAAAAGAAAACTGTAAAGCCACAGATCCCCGACTTTGCTTGCTTAGAAAAAGTCGGGGATCTTAAACCTGTGCTGTTTAGGAAGCTTGTTTGATTTTTAATCTAAAAAAGTTATGATATAGCGAATATTTCGCCGCTATGTCCTACGGGGTTAATTTACGGCATGGGTGTAGAGATTTGTTTTGATGATTATTTAGAGTCAGTTGTAGCAAACTGTCATGAATCGTTGCGTTTGTATACGCTGATGGATGACTGTGAGCAATCTCAACCTGATTTTTTTGAGTTGAAGATGCAAGTTGTGCAGCCACAACCAGAGAACAAAAAGCGATCTGAGCAAGAGGTGGACAAAGATCAAAACCCTGAACCACCAATACCTGTACTTGAAATATACAAGTATGCACAGGATCATGTGTTGTTGATGGGAAAAGCAGGTTCGGGAAAATCGACGGCTTTACAGCAGTTGCTATTGAACAAAGCTCAGGAAGCTCAAAGAAATTCAGAAGCTTTAATTCCTGTGCTAATAAAACTACGCTCTTGGCAAAGTTTCCCCTCTGTAATTGCTTTAATCCAAGACGTTTTGGAAACTGGTATTCAAAGAAGTCTAGATGAAAAAACGATAATAGATCTTTTGTTTGCTGGTCGTTTACTGCTTTTGATAGATGGTGTAAATGAGTTACCTTCCTATTTTCAAGATCGGAATCCCAGTAATGATGTAGAAGCTTTTCGCAAGAAGTATCGAAAAACATCGATGATTTTCACGACTAGGGTGCTAGGGGTGAGTCGTAACTTGGGGATTGCTAAGCAAATGGAGATGCTGGCATTAAGCGATCGCGAAATGCGTCAGTTTATCGAAAGGTGTTTGCCTCAGCAAAGTGAACAAATGTTAAATCGATTAGGTGATCGGCTAAGTAGACTTGGCGAAACGCCTTTGCTGTTGTCAATGCTATGTGATATTTCTCGTCAGCGAGAGGATGGACTTCCAGCAAATTTAGGATCTCCATTTAAAGCATTTGCAGACTCGTATGATCATAAAATCCAAGATAATATCCCAGTTGATGATAAATACAAACGTTGGTTGCCTGATTTACTCCCGCAAATAGCATTTGCGATGATGCCCCAAAATGCTCCTCATGGATTACGGCTAGAGATTCCTAAGTTTGAAGCTGAGAATATTCTTGCAAAATTTTTAGATGATGAGAAGCTTGATAAGCCTCGTGACCATGCTAAGCAATGGTTAGAAAATTTATTGAAGTATCATCTTATTCAAATAAAAACTGATCAGATAATTGAGTTTCGTCATCAACTAATTCAGGAATATTATGCGGCTGAATACTTGCGAAAGCAATTAGACGGCTTAACTAATGAGGAACTTCAGAAAAGTTATCTTAACTATTTAGATTGGACAGAATCTCTAGCGTTGATGTTGGATTGCGAGGATAGAGAGGATCAAGCAGTGCGTTTGGTAAGGCTGGCGCTAGAGGTGGTAGATTTGCGATTGGGGGCGAGGTTGGCTGGGGCGGTGAAGTATGAGTTTCAGAAGAAGACAGTTGGGTTGTTGTTAGAACAGAATTTGCCTATACCACTGATAATCTATCTATTGGGTTTAACTCGTTCTGAACAAGCTATTCCCTATTTAAAAAATCAAATAAACCCCACGGATTTTAGTATTTGTGCTCAGGTTATAAGAACTATAGGAAAAGTTCCAACTCAAACAGCAGTAGATATATTAAAACAAGTTTATGATGATTTTGAGGACAATGAATTTATTCATGGTGAGATTGCTCTAGCTTTAGGAGAAGTTGGAAATCCATCAGCAGTTTCATTCCTAGAAGATTGGAACATTAGAGAAGTATCCAAAGCAGATGAAATAAGTTATCTAAAGATTCGTATTGAGATGGCTTTATGGGATGTACTTGGAGATAGAAGAAAGCCGATGATGTTTCCACAAATTATCTCTGATTACAATGAACAAGATTTTGAAAAAGAGCATGGAGAAATCAACTTAGATAACATAATAAAATTCATGGAATCCGAACCTGTATACTACGATAATTCCGAGGATTTTATAAAAAACAGTCTGGCAAAGTTTAAAGATGAAGATGTGATTTCAAGGTTAGCCAAGGTTGTTTCTACAGGAAAATATAATGCGAAAAGGCTGGCATTAGAAATTTTGTGTAACAGAAGCAGTAAAGGTACTGAAAATATTTTTACAGAGGCACTAGATGACGACATTTCTTTTGTTCGTGAGATTGCCATCTCTGGGTTAGCAAAGATTGGTAGCAAAAGTATAATTCCATTACTGGCTAAACTTCTTGTTTTTGATAAAGATAGAACTGTAAGAGATACGGCAATTCGTGCATTTGGAAAAATTGGTGGGGATGTCTCCTTTAAAATGTTAACAGAATTGTTTAAAGAAAATCAGACAGGTTCGTACAGCTTAGGCACTATTGCTAAGGCTTTAGGAGATATTGGTCGCGAAGAGAGCATAGACCTGTTGATTTCTAAACTTGATAAAGAAGATGATTCTCTTTCTACCGATATTATTGAAGCTCTTGGTAATATTGGAGGTGAAAAAGCGATTAGAACTCTTATTCAGCTTTTAAATGACAAAGAATTGGATATTAGCGACAAGGTAGCAAAGGTGTTAACAGATATTGTTCAATATGATCGCAACTTAACCATCCTCATCCAACAACTCCCCCATCTCCTTACCCTCATCCCCACAGAATCCAGCCAACAAGCCCTCTCAGTTATCACCGCCATCCAAGCCCGATGCAAATACTACAACTACAACATAGCCCAAATACCTTTACCACCCGAAGATAAGACCAGTTCCCCTACAGGTAATATCTACAACATAGGACAGCTAGGTCAATTGGTAGCTGGAAATCAAACAGTAGAGGGTGATAATATTGCCACACAAAACAACCAAAGGTCAGCACCTGATTCCTAACCAACCACCAAACATTACCCAGTGAGAAAAACATGACCTTTAACTTCAACGCCCCCGTAGGACAAGTCATCGCAGGCGATCAAACCGTCACAGGCGACAACATTGGCACACAAAACAACTACTACGGCACAGACGACCCCAACACCCAAGAACTAGCCAAAGAACTCGTTGAAATCCTGCAAGGAATCGTCCCCCAAATCTCCGATCCCACCAGCGAAGCAGGCAAAGAAATCATCACCGCCGCCGCAATGGAAGAGATAGAAAACAAACCAACCCTTAAAGATCGTCTAGTTGCTGCACTTAAAGCAGGAGCATTTGAAGCCATCAAAAAAATCGCCAAAAATGACTTTGTTGAAGTCTTCCTTACCGCCTTCAAAGCAGGACTTGAAGCCAAACCTAAAAAGTAAAATATAGCCGCAGGAGCTTAGACAATGGCAACTACTAAACCCCTAGATACAGAAATCTTGCAAACCATAGCCCAGATGCCAGAATCACTCAAACGAGAAATTCTGCACTATGCCAAATATCTCATTGTTAATCACGCGCAAGAAATTACCCAAAATACACCACCAGCCAAAAAACGTCGAGTCGGAATCTTAAAAGGGACATTCGTATTACCCTTACCCGATGACTTTGACGAGCCACTAGAAGACTTTAAGGAATATATGGAATGAGCCAATATGTGATTAGTCGAGATGTCGCCTTCGATGCCTATCCCATTCAACGATTATGGACATAAACGATGACACGCATACCAACCCATCGCCCACCAACCCACGCAGGAGAAATGTTGCTAGAAGAATTTCTCATTCCCTTGGAATTAACTCAACAAGAACTAGCCAATGCCATTCATGTCCCCTATCAAAGAGTAAATGAAATCATCAATCGTCGCCGAGGCATCACCCCAAGCACAGCACTACGTCTAGCCAAATTCTTTTCCACATCACCAGACTTCTGGATGAACCTGCAACAATGTTGAGATCTATATCACGCTCAACAAACAGAAAATGATGAATTACAAACTATTCAACCATTAACAAACTTGGTGGTCAGCTAAAGCATCGATAAAACTTCTACGATCGCCTGTTTAAAATATCCTTTGCCATCTTCAAGAAATAATCTGGACTAGTAGCAATATCATCATTTTTGCTAC
>Ga0315907_10008274_pt1 | contig 10717 bp, 9 predicted proteins | sample LakEriMetagenome_3_FD_203525 | JGI IMG/M metagenome (GOLD analysis project Ga0315907, IMG submission 203525) | Freshwater fungal communities from buoy surface, Lake Erie, Ohio, United States - Buoy 12 MA123 | ecosystem: Environmental > Aquatic > Freshwater > Lake > Lake biofilm | place: USA...
CCATTCCAGCTGTTGGGTGTACTCAGATTGAAAGAAAAGTTATCGCCACTGCATGAATACCAATAAGGATGAACCGGAGTTTGACCATAAAAGTCGAAAACCCGCGGACACTGCGCTCTGGAAACAAGAGCCGCAAAGACCAGTACGATGGTCGATAGGGTGAGTTTTGTATTGGTGAATGGTTGGATCATGCTTCTTTGTACGGCAGAGTTACGAATAGGGTTCGATTCTAGACGATTTTTTTCAAAAAAAGTCGAACAAGGCACTTGGGACAACCTGGGAAGACTCAAATCACTCGTTTAAAGACGATTAACTCACCTTCCGAAATCAATACTGTGCTAAAATCCTCCGACATTGCATTTTCCTAAAGGTCACTCCGGGAGTATTTTTGCCGCTATGCTGATTGAAGTACTCAAATCAAAAATTCACCGCATCACGGTTACAGAGGCCAACCTCAACTACATCGGTAGCATTACGCTTGACCCGATTTTGATGGAAGCCGCCGACATGATAGAAGGTGAAAAAGTTCAGGTATTGAATTGTATGAATGGAGAGCGACTCGAGACATACATCATTGAAGGAGAACGAGGTAGCGGAGTAGTTTGCTTAAACGGACCGGCGGCTCGAAAAGTCACACCGGGCGACGTGGTAATCGTAGTTACCTATGCGCACATGACCCGCGAAGAGGCGCGCGAATTCAAACCGGCCATCGTTTTTCCGGACACCGCAACTAATAAACTGCCTTAGTTGAACAACTTTCGAGGAATCATTAGCAATCGGTTAGGTTTAGACCTCAAATTGAGCCCATCGATTTAAAGCCCATCAGAAAAGCCATCACATATATTGTTTTCCTAGGCCTCGCAGCCGTTCTGATGTGGGTCCTCTACAAAGACGTAAGTTGGGAAAACGATTTATTGCCCGCCCTGAAGTCGGTAAAATGGATTTGGGTGTTTGCATCATTTGTCTTTGGGTATGTCGCCACTGCTCTTCGTGGTTTGCGATGGAACATCATGCTTGAACCCATGGGCTATAAAGTCCGCGATTGGTTGGCTGTTCACGCAGTAGCATTCGGCTATTGCATGAATAACCTTATTCCCCGTTCCGGAGAACTCGCTCGCTGTACTCTTCTCAATCGCACCGATCATGTTCCGGTGAATAAACTCATCGGCACAGTGCTCTTAGAGAGAATTGTAGACATCGGATTTCTAGCCACCGTTGTTTTTCTTGCATTTGTACTGGAGAATGACGCCTTTCATTCATTCTTCGCTCAAGCCGACGGCAGCAAGGGTACAACCATTCTGATTCTCCTGGGGCTGGCCATTGGGGCATTCATCGTCTTCCTCTATCTGCTTAGAAGGTTCGAACACATTCCATTCTTCAAGAAAGTACGCGAGTTCTTTTTGGGAATGATGGATGGACTCAAGAGCATTTTCCGATTAAAAAGAAGCATGTTGTTTTGGTTGTATTCGTTCGGCATTTGGTTCTTTTGGTTACTCATGACGTTCACTTCACTTCTTGCCTTAGAGGAAACATGCGCCATGACCTTTCGCCAAACGGTATTTTTCATGGCAGCCAGTAGTCTCGGCATGATGGTGCCAACACCGGGTGGCGCCGGAGCATTCCACGGTATGGCGATTCTAAGCTTGCAGGCGTTGGGTTTTTCGCTCGACGCAGGTAAGATTTACGCCTTAATTTCCTGGTCAATCAAAACAAGCTGGGACATTTTAGTGGGAGCCGTTAGTTTCCTAATTGCAACGAACAAAAAATAATCATGCAATTCACCGAAATCAATGCATTGATCGCCTGTGTTGCTGACTGGAAAGCAACAGGGAGGAGAATCGTTTTCACCAATGGTGTTTTCGATATCCTTCATTTAGGCCATGTACGGTATCTGCAAGAAGCTCGAAACCTAGGCGACATATTGGTTGTGGGCATCAATGATGATGCTTCTGTAAAACGCCTCAACAAAGGACCGGAAAGACCTATTCACGATGAACTAGCGAGAGCCGGCGTAATCGATTCTCTGCGCTGCGTTGATGCAGTTATGGTATTCTCTGATGACACTCCTGCAGCACTCATAGAAGCTCTACAACCCGATGTGTTGGTGAAAGGTGGCGACTACGATGCACAAGAAACAAACCCCGCTTCAAAAAAGTACGTTGTGGGATCTGTCGAAACCATTGCGCGAGGTGGTAAAGTTGTGTGTATACCGCTCGTGGCCGGTTATTCAACCACCAAAGCCGTAGATAAAATCAAGAAGCGGTAAACCAAAAAATTAGTTGGTAAGCAGCTCCATCTTCTTTTTGATGTCCTCGATTTCTCGCTCTGTAGCTTTAATCTTCTTCTCGATATCTTTTCTCAACGCTTCCGCACCCTTTCCGGTGAAGATGCCCATATTGTTTTCGTATTGAGCAATCTGATGCTTGAGCTTTTCGATTTTATCGCGCATGAAATTGCGTTCTCGCTTGAGTTGTGCCTCGCCGTTCGCGCTGCTCTTCAAATTATCGAGCTTACTGCGGAAATTCGACATTTCTCGCTGTTCACGATCGGCATTGATTTGACCGTATTTCACATCCAATAATTGGTTGTAGCGATCCATGACTTCCTTCACCTTTTCCCTAGGTACAAAACCTACGGCATGCCAACGCTCACCAAACGCTTTCAATGCGGCAAGATCAGCGCCTTTATTACCGGTAATCTCTAATGCATCAAGCTCTGTAAGCATATCCAATTTCAAAGCGAGATTCTGAGATTGCTCATCGATGACCTTCGAGTAATTTTCCTTTTTACGGGCAAAGAAATGATCGCATGTAGAACGGAAACGCTGCCAGAGTTTTTGCTCTTCTCTCGGATCGGCGCCGCCAACAGCTTTCCATTCCTCCTGAAGTTTCTTCAGTTGCTCGGTAGCCGACTTCCAGTCTTCACTGTTCTGAATGGCACGCGCCTTTTCAATGAGCGCTTCCTTCTTTTCCTTGTTGACTTTGTAAGCCGAACGCTTTTCTTCGAAAAGTGCATTGCGCTTGCTGAAGAACAAGTCGCACAAACCACGGAATTCCTGCCAAACTTCTTCATTCTCCTTCTTGCGCGCCCAGCCGATAGTGCGCCACTCTTCCTGCAACTTCAACACCTCATCCGTCCAACGGTTGCTGGTAGATGCATTCGTGATTTCCATCGTCAGAATCTCACTCATCTTAGCAACAAGCTCCTTTTTCTTCGCTAAATTCTCGTCACTGTGTTTATGTATCTCATCGTAGTGCGCCTGCACACGGTTTTGCGATTCACGAAGAATCCCAAAGAACGTATCGCCCAATTCTTTGAACGTCTCGCGCGGTGATGGACCTATGTTCATCCATTCGCGCTGAAACTTCTTAATAAGAATCTCCAGGTCATTGATGACGGTTACTTCCGCCAATTTCTTTGCCTCTTCAATCATTTCCTCCTTCTTGCGAAGGTTGATTTTCAAATCATGATCTTGAAGAGATTTATAGATGTTGATGTTGTAGAAAAACTCATGATTGAGACGCTGCCATTTCTCCTGCAAGTCGTGATATTTGTCGCCCGGCACATCACCAATGGCGTCCCACTGTTCCTTCAGCGCTTTGTGCGTCGAGAAAGCTTTGCCGATGTTCTGTTCATCCTTAATGAGTGCATCCATTTCATTCAGGATGTTCTGCTTCATTTCAAGATTCTTCTGGCGCTCAGCGGCCAATTTTTTTCCGTGCTCCTCCACACGATCCTCATACACCTTCAGCAGCTCCTGAAGAGCCCCTTCCAACTCATGGGGAGCATACACAAATTCAACATCTTCAGGGTGTTCCTCTGCTTTAAAAGCTTCCATTTGCAATTGGCGCTCCTTGGCAGTCTCCGCTTTCCAGTCGTTGCGGATTTCACGAACTCCGTCGCGGATAGAAGCAATTTCTTCCGTCTTTAGGAGCTCGCGCAGTTTATCAATCAATTCGTTCTTCATTACAACAAAATATCAAATTCCGGTATTTGACCGTATCGCAAAAGTAAGCAAAGCGGCATGTACTCGAAAAGACTTAAACAGCACGAGATGAGGAGCGGTTCATCGTAAAGAAAATAATTCGAGTAAACTCCGAGACGGCAGGGTCATATTTACTATCGGAATTGAAGTTACATTTGACAACCCACTCCACACGATTCCATGAAACACCCGGAAGAAATCGCTTATTCCAAATTAGTTGACTGGTGCAATAAAGCGGAGCGGTGTCAATTTGATTTGGAGCGAAAACTAAAACTGTGGGGGAGCGATTCTGAGTTCATTAAATCCTGTATTGCCCGTCTTCAAAAAAGTAATCTTTTCAATGATGCTCGATTTGCTTCTGCGTTTGCTCACGATAAATCAAGCTTGCAGCGCTGGGGCATTCAAAAAATCAAAATGCATTTGAAGGTGCGAAACATTGCCGATGAAATCATCAAGGAAGCACTTTCAATACTTGAAACCGATATACACCAGGAAAATATTCGGGAATTAGCCACCCGCAAATGGCCGAGCATCAAAGGAAAAACGGACTATGAGCGCACCTCGAAACTGATTCAATTTCTAATGCGAAAAGGCTTTACATACGATAGCATTCGGATAGAATTAACGGCCACAGATTTTAATCTAGACGAATTCAATCACCCGTAATTTCTTCGTAGGCCGCGGCAAGTGAGAGGTAATAAATCGGCAACGCTACCAACAATCCTATATAAAGCATCAGAAATCCGGCAATGAGGATTAACCAAAGAATCAAGTTGAATAAAAGAAAGGCCAGGAATTTTTTGGTCACTAATTTCCAGCTGGCGCCGATTGCTTGAAAAGCAGAATATCCTCGATAAACAATGAATAGCGGTGACAAACAAAACAGCGTTTGCACCGCAAGCGCCACTATCGCGGCAATAAGTATAAACAAACCGATTTGTGGATTGTAAAGCCGCATCAAGAACTCAGCCGCCTGCTTCGGTCCCATGGATGTAACATTTACAATTTCACCAACTAATTCTTGAATAGTCTGATAGAAAAAGGGAAACACCAAAATTGCTACAACCAGCGCTATCGAAAGCTGTACACTGATTCCTTGCGAAACCAACGACGGCCAGTTACCTCCACGGAAACCGCCGAAAAAATGGGAAAATTCGCGGAATTCATTCCGAGACTGCAATCTTACATAACATACAAATCCGGCAAGCAAAGGTGGGCCTAACAGCATTCCTGATAAATCGCCCACAATCGGTAAAAACCCCGCACCCATTGTGATGGCCGTATAGACAAGCATAAAAGCTACGTAGATTCCAACCTCATCACTGAAATAATGCATTCCCTTGCGCAGAGAGGCTAGACCATTCACATTAAAACCAGATTCGATAATAGATTCAATACTTCTCGGCTGCGGACTTTGATTTTCGTCTGCAAAATGATCTTCCATACAAGAATGACTAAGCGGTTATATTCGTCTTGAGCGGTAAAGATAACTACCTTCGCGGCCGCATTATTCAAATTCAGTGATTAATCATTATGGCAATTACAAGCGATGCTATCGGTGAGCTGAAAGAGCGCGTGACCGCGCTCGGGAGGTACCTTTGACGTTGAAGTAAAACTACTTCAGATAAAAGAAGACGAAAAACTCACCCAAGACCCCGACTTCTGGAACGACGCAAAAAAAGCCGAACAGGTGATGCGTCAAATACGCAACAAAAAAATCTGGACCGACGCGTTCAAACATTGTTCAGACTCCGTGGAGGATCTAGCCGTTCTCTACGACTTTTTCAAAGAGCAGGCTGCAACTGAAGAAGAACTGGAAGCCCAATACAAATTGGCTTCTTCACGCGTTGAAGACCTCGAATTCAAAAACATGCTGAGCTCTGAAGAAGATGGCTTAAATGCCGTACTTCAAATCACAGCGGGCGCAGGTGGCACCGAAAGTTGCGACTGGGCAGGTATGCTCATGCGTATGTATGTGATGTGGGCGCAGAAAAACGGACACACGGTAAAAGAACTCGACCTGCAAGAAGGGGACGTAGCCGGCGTAAAACAATGCACGCTTGAAATCGATGGTGAGTTTGCATTCGGCATGCTCAAAGGAGAAAATGGCGTGCATCGATTGGTGCGCATTTCACCGTTCGATTCCAACGCACGACGCCATACTTCATTTGTCAGCGTGTACGTCTATCCGCTGGTCGATGACTCTATCGAAATTGCAATCAACCCTGCCGACATCACGTGGGATACGTTCCGAAGTGGTGGTGCCGGTGGTCAGAACGTAAACAAAGTAGAAACGGGTGTTCGTTTGCGACACGCTCCTACAGGAATCATCATCGACAATACAGAAACGCGCTCACAGCTTCAAAACAAAGAAAAGGCTATGCAACTGTTGAAATCGCAGCTTTACGAGATGGAGCTCGAAAAACGGAATGCAGCGCGAAGCGAAATTGAAGCAACGAAGAAAAAGATTGAGTGGGGATCGCAAATTCGCAACTACGTAATGCAACCCTACAAATTGGTGAAAGATGTTCGAACAGGCGTTGAAACTTCGGATGTAGATGCTGTCATGGATGGCTATCTCGACGAATTCCTCAAAGGATATCTCATGCAGAAAGGCAAGGCCGCAGAAACATTTTAATACAAGAAGAATAACGCAACATATGGAATACAGAATTGAAAAAGACACCATGGGCGAGGTTAAAGTTCCCGCACATGTATACTGGGGTGCACAAACAGAGCGCTCACGCAATAACTTCAAAATAGGTCCGGAAGCATCGATGCCGAAAGAAATTATTCGCGCATTCGCCATTCTGAAAAAAGCAGCGGCTCACGCCAACTGTGAACTTGGGGTATTGCCTGCCGAAAAGCGCGACGCCATTAGTCAAGTGTGCGATGAAATTCTCGAAGGAAAACTCGATGATCAATTCCCTTTGGTGATCTGGCAAACCGGAAGTGGCACACAAAGCAACATGAACGTGAATGAAGTTGTTGCCAATCGCTCGCATGTGTTACTCGGTGGGAAACTCGGCGAAAGCAACATGCTGCTCGGCGCAAACGACGATGTAAACAAGTCGCAATCTTCGAACGACACCTACCCTACCGCCATGCACATTGCGGCATATGAATCGGTTATAAAAAAGACAATTCCCGGTGTCACGTTGCTTCGCAATACACTTCATGCTAAAAGCAAAGAATTCATGAATGTTGTGAAAATAGGGCGCACCCACTTGATGGATGCAACACCGGTAACGCTTGGTCAAGAATTAAGCGGTTATGTTGCTCAACTCGATCACGGATTGCGTGCCCTTAATAACACACTTTCTCACCTCGGTGAACTTGCATTAGGTGGAACCGCAGTAGGAACAGGACTGAACGCACCAAAAGGATATTCCGAATTGGTGGCCAAGAAAATCGCTGAATTCAGCGGACTTCCATTCACCAGTGCTCCCAACAAATTCGAAGCGCTTGCTGCGCACGATGGTATCGTAGAAACCCACGGCGCGCTGAAACAACTGGCAGTATCGCTTAACAAAATCGCCAACGACATTCGCATGATGGCAAGCGGCCCACGCAGTGGTATCGGAGAAATTTTCATTCCGGAAAACGAACCCGGAAGCAGCATCATGCCCGGCAAAGTGAATCCAACACAATGCGAGGCGCTTACTATGGTGTGTGCTCAAGTGATGGGCAACGATGTAGCGATTACAGTAGGAGGAACACAAGGTCACTACGAGTTAAATGTATTCAAGCCGATGATGGCCTATAACTTCCTGCAAAGTGCAGAATTGTTGGGTGATGCTTGCGTGTCATTCAACGACCATTGCGCAGTAGGCATCGAGCCAAACCACGACCGCATTCAGCAATTGGTTGACCAGTCGCTCATGCTGGTAACTGCGCTCAATACAAAGATTGGTTATTACAAAGCAGCTGAAATTGCGAAAGCGGCTCACAAGAATGGCACAACGCTGAAAGAAGAAGCTGTTCGTTTAGGCCATGTTACAGCTGAAGACTACGACCAGTGGGTTATTCCTGCCAACATGGTAGGCACACTTTCATAACGTTTTCAAAAAACTGAAATGACGCAGAGAGGTAAATTCTTCTCTGCGTTTTTTTTGCTACAACGGATCAACATCCACGCTCAATCGGACTTGCTTGAAATCGGACTCTGCCAAACGCAAACGCATCATTTGAATCACCGTAGCCTTGATGACCTCACTCTCCTTCTTCTTATCGAAGCGCACTAAAAACTGTTGCAGAAAGTAATTGTTGATGCGTGGTATGTATGGGCGCTCAGGGCCTAGAATTCTATCTTTCAATACAGGCGACAACAAGCGCTGAATTTCTTGCGCAGCGCGCTGCACAACGCCATCGTCCTTATGCTTGAGTGTGATCCGCATAAGCCGAACAAATGGCGGATAGACAAACTGGTAGCGCTCCTTCACCTCACGATCATAGAACGAACGATAATCGCCGCGGGTAATCATATCGAGCAGCCAATGCTCGGGATTATACGTTTGAATGAGCACCTTGCCCCGCTTATTCCTGCGACCGGCTCTTCCTGCAACCTGCATCATAATTTGGAAGCTGCGTTCCATTGCCCGAAAATCGGGATAGTTCATCATCTTATCGGCGCTGAGAATTCCGACAAGTGAAACGTTGTCGAAATCGAGTCCCTTGGTCACCATTTGAGTACCGACTAATATGCGCGTGTGCCCTGATTCGAAATCGCTGATGATTTTTCGGTAACTCGACTTGCTCCGCGTCGTATCCAAATCCATTCGTTGAACACGCACATCAGGAAAATGCACGTTCAAGTCTTCTTCAATTTTCTCGGTGCCAAAACCAAGCATTTTCATTTCTACCGAGCCGCAGGCGTGACACGCAGGAACGGGCGAGGTAGTGTAACCACAGTAATGGCAACGTAACTGGTGCGAGAATTTGTGATACGTTAAACTCACATCACACCGCGTGCACATCGGAACCCAGCTGCAACTCTCACACTCCCATAAAGGCGAATATCCACGTCGATTTTGAAACAGAATAATTTGCTCTCCGGCTTCCAGAGCACGTTGCATCTCGATAATCAATTGCTCCGTGAAATGATTGTGCATGGTCTTCGCTTTGATTTCCTTGCGCACATCGCAAAGCACCACTTCAGGCAATTGCATGCCACCGAAGCGTTCATTTAATTCTACCAGACCATACCGACCATTCACAGCATTCCAGTACGATTCGATGGAAGGCGTAGCCGAACCAAGCAGGACTTTCGCCCCATATCGCGCGGCAAGCCAAAGTGCCGTATCCCGACCTTGGTAACGAGGAGCGGGATCATTCTGCTTAAAGCTTTGCTCATGTTCTTCATCCACGATGACCAAACCCAGGCGACTGAATGGCAGAAATAATGCGCTGCGAGCACCCAATATCACATCACATTCGCCCGGCACATCGCTGAGCACCTTATTCCAAACCTCCGTGCGCTCATTGTCGCTATAGCCGCTATGATAAATTCCAACACGCTTTCCGAAAAACTTCCGGAGTCGATCGATTATCTGAGTCGTTAAGGCAATTTCAGGAAGTAAGAACAATACCTGCTTACCAAGAGCCAAGGTTTCTTCAATGATGGATGCATACACTTCAGTTTTACCGCTGGAGGTAACTCCATGAAGAAGACAAACATCCTTTTCGTTCCAACTTTCTACGATGGCCGTTTTTGCATCCGCTTGCGCCGGAGAAAGCGCTCTTGTCGGTGTCGTTTGAAATAACCCGGCGTTCAATCTGCCAACTTCACGTGTATTGCAAACAAAGATTCCCTTTTCGATCATGGCTGAAACTACAGCACTCTGCACCCCTTGCTTGTGAAGTTTACTACGCTCCAATTCGGGCAACCGATTTCCGTCCCACTGCACAAGTTGAAGAAACATCATCAATGCTTCCGATTGTTTTTGCGCCCTACGTGTTTCCAAATCGGCAAACAACTTTTGAAGTGCAGACTCGGAGGCATACATCCTATCCAATGAAAGAAAATCCGCTGTCTTCGGCTTAAATTTTTCCTTGATTTCCTCTTCACTTCGGACCCAACCAGCCTCCACCAAACGCTTCACAATAGGTTGAACCTGCTTGATGGAAAGCAACTCAACGATATCATCCAGCTTCATACTTCCGCGCGATCGAAGAGCGCGAATAACAGTTTGCTCGCGCTCGGGCCAACTGCTTTCATCCTCATCGTTCACCAGTACAAACTGCGTTTCGCTTGAAAGCTTAAGTCCGGCGGGAAGTGCAGCATTCATTACATCGCCTAGCGTGCAGCAGTAATACGTTGCCATCCATTCCCACAATGCCAGTTGCTGGGGTCTCACCAGTGGATGCTCATCGAGTAATGCATCAATGTATTTCGCCTGATAGTTTGTCGGGCCTTGTTGATGCAAACTTCGAATAACACCCGTAATAAGTTTTGATTTCCCTAGTGGAACCACCACACGCTGGCCAATGACGACATGTTCGTTCCAATCGAATGGCACCCGATACGTCAGGGGAACGGGCAATGCCTGCGGCACAATGACATCTGCAAACAAGGTAATCCGTTCCATTCGCGCGAAGATAAGCTGCACGCTTTTTAAAAAACAGAAAGCCCGCTTAGAAGCGGGCTTTCGAAATCCATTACTTCATAAATCAATTTCGAACGATTGGCAATCGCTGAGTTACAGCCGTTTTTCCATTGCTGAATTGAACGAA